>Ga0268263_1002806_pt1 | contig 10663 bp, 9 predicted proteins | sample Biomet5_FD_190358 | JGI IMG/M metagenome (GOLD analysis project Ga0268263, IMG submission 190358) | Microbial communities from bioreactor (seeded with sewage sludge) at LBNL, California, USA - Biofuel metagenome 5 (SPAdes) (version 4) | ecosystem: Engineered > Bioreactor > Anaerobic >... | reverse complement strand
GCCTCCACGCGCTGATGGTACTTGGCTGGTAACGGCCCGGGAGAGTAGGTCGCCGCCGGATTCCACAAGGATGTTGGAGAGGAGCAGTCTTCTCCAACATCCAACATATTCCCAGGATGTTTCAAGGAGATTCAGTTTCAAGGCAGCCAAGGGTATCCGGAGTTTCCGGGAAACGCGAAGAGCCGCGAGCCCCCGGTACCGTTCGGAAAAGCCGAAAACCCCATAACCCCGCCCCCATTCCTCAGTAGCTCAATGGCAGAGCATTCGGCTGTTAACCGAAGGGTTGTAGGTTCGAGCCCTACCTGAGGAGCCACGAAGACGAGACGCCCGTTGCAAGCGCCTCGTCTTTTTACGCTTTTGGATGGAAGGCATTCAGGCGTGGCGGCGCTGCGCTGCGGGGACGGTGTGCCGAATCAACGCAAAAAACCAACGATAGAGCCAGTTTTAGGTGGAATAGCGCATAGGATATGTCAAGCGTGGCGCGCATCGACGCTTGACAAACGGGCCCGGCCTCTATATGATGAGTAAACCGGCGAAAAGCGAGGATGCGATGCGATTGGTTACAATAGCCGAAGTGGCGAAGAGGGCCAATGTCTCCATGATGACGGTTTCCCGCGTCATCAACAACAGCGGCCACGTCAGCGTGGAGACGCGAAGGCGCGTGCAGGAGGCCATTGACCTGCTCAGTTACCGCCCGAACATGCTGGCAAAGGGGCTGGCCACCGGGCGCAGCAAGCTGATCGCCTACGTGATGTCCAACCTTTCGGACCCCTTCCACAGCCTGGTGAGCAAGGGCATCGAAAACGCGTGCTTTGACCGAAGTTACACCGTCATCATCAGCGACGCCGGCTCCGATCAGCGCGTGGAGGATTGCATGGACATGATGATCGACCGCCAGATCGACGGCGCGATCTTTCATCACCTCAAGATGTCCCCGGAGCAGGTGGCCCGCCTCGCCGCCGGCAACGTGCGCTGCGTGATGATCGACAACGAAGTGGAGCTTCCGGACGTGTCCAGCGTCGATTCCGACAACTACCAGGGCGGCATGATGGCCACCAGGCACCTGATCGCGAAGGGGCACCGGAGCATCGGCTGCATCACCGGCTATCTGGAGGATCCCGGCTCGTGCGAGGAATACATCGACGAATTCCAGCGGAAAATCTGGCGCGACCGCACGCAGGGCTACCTGGACGCGCTCGAGGGCGAGGGCCTTGCCCCGAGCGCGCTGTACGAGGGCAGCGGCGGCCTGAAGCAGGGCTTCCTGCTGGCGCAGGGCTACGTCCGCGAGATCATGCGCATGCCCGACCCGCCGACGGCGCTCTACTGCGGCAACGACGTGATCGCGCTGGGCGCGCTCAGCGAACTGCTCGAGATGAAGGTGCCGGTGCCCGAGCGGATGGCCGTCGTCGGCCATGACGGCCTGGAGATGTCCACCATCCTGTACCCGCGCGTCACGACCATCGTACAGCCCCGCTACGAGATGGGCTTTACCGCGGCCAACATGCTGCTCGACCTGATCGAGGAGAACGCGCCCATCGAACACAAGATTATGGCCTCGGCGCTTTTCCAGGGGGATACCACCTGACCCGGTCATTGTAAAATAAGCATGAATTCCCTATTGACAGACGCATAACCCGGATAGTATAATATGCTTGCAAGTGGATGTTAGCGCTAACATACGGAGGCGTGAGCAATGACCGGCAAGCAGAATTGGTTTATCGTCGACGGATACAGGCCCTTTGCGCGGGCGGGCGCGTGCGACAATTACGTGGGCCATGAGTGCATCATGATCCTCAACTGCAACGATCAGGACGCGCACTGCCTGATCGACGTGTACTTTTCCGACCGCGAACCGGTGCTGGGCATTCCCTACCTGGCGAAGGCGCGGCGCGTCAGCGCGTTCCGCAGCGGCGACAAGGAAGTGCTGGGCGGCCTGGAGTTGCCCGAGAACCTGCAGTATTCACTGCGCATCCGCTCCGACGTCGGCGTGGTCGTGCAGTACGGGCGGATGGACGTCAACCAGCCCAACCTCTCCTACCTGGCGACGCTCGGCTTCTCACAATGATACCATAATGTTCCGTCTTGGTATAATCCGCCGAAAGGATGACGCACATGGCAAGCGCAAAGATCCCCGTTTCGGAATTTCAGAACCGCGTCCGGAGGATGCGGGAGAAGATGGCCTCGCGCGGTCTGGACGCGCTGATCGTGTACGGCGACGAGTACCGAAAGGAGAACCTTCGGTACGCCTCCAACTACTGGCCGATCTTCGAGCGCGGCGCGATGCTCATCGGCATAGCAGGCGAACCGGTGGTACTCTGCGCGCCGGAGGGCGAGCAGGTCGCGCGGGAGATGAGCGCGTTTCCGGACGTCCGGCTGCTGCCCGATTTCCTGTGCGTGACCGTGCCCGACGAGATCGACTACCCGCTGGCGAACTACACCAGCTTTAAAAAACTGGCGGCGGAGCTTGAGGCCGCGGGGCCGCTTTCGCGTTTGGGAGTGGCGGGCGTCGACGCGATGAGCGCGCCACTATATCGGGCGATCGGCGAGGCGTTTGGCTGCGAGCTGGTGGACGCCAACGACATCCTGTTTGAGCTTCGAAGGACCAAGTCCGCAAACGAAATCGCGTGCCTCCGCGAGGCGGCGCGCATCGCCGACCAGGGCATGAAGGCCATCATGGAGGCGGACATCATCGGCATGACCGAGATCGCCGCCTGCGGAATCGCCGAGGCCGCCGCCCGCCGCGAGGGCGCCGAGCACATCATCTTCACGGTGTTCGGGTCGGGCAGCCGCACCGCCACGATCGTCGGCCGGCCCACCCGGAAGCTCATCGAGGACGGCGACATGATTATGCTGTCGCTGGCGGTGCAGTACGAGGGCTACGTCGCCACCTGCGAATGCCCGTTCGCCGTGGGCCATTATTCGGACGAGACGAAGTGCGTGATCGACACGCTGATCCGCGCCAGCGCCGCGGGGCTTCCATTCCTCAAGGCCGGCGAGCCGATGAAGTACTTCGTGCGCGCGGTGCGGGATTCGTTCCGCGCGGCGGGATTGTCCCAGTACGACGTGTACCCGCCGCTGCACGGGATCGGCTGCGCCGAGGCGGAAAGCCCCTATCCCGATGAAAACACCGAAAAGCCCTTCGAGGTGGGCATGGCGTTCAATACCGACATCTCGCTGTTCGGGCTGCCCGGAGGCTCCAACCGCATCGAGGAAGGGTTCGTGATCACTCCGGAGGGCGCAAAGACGCTCTCGCCCTACGTGCGCGCGTTCTGCGAGAACTGGCTGAAGGGCTGAGCGCCCCGGGGACTTGACGGGGCCGCCACTTTGGACGGAAAGGGGTATTGTGATGCGGGATATTCTGGTACTGGACGGCATCAACAAGAGCTTCCCCGGCGTGCACGCGCTCAAGGACATGTCGTTTTCGATCCGGGAGGGCGAAGTGCACGCGATCTGCGGCGAGAACGGCGCGGGCAAATCGACGCTGATGAAGGTGGTCACCGGCGTCTACAAGCCCGACAGCGGCACCATCACCGTCGCCGGGCAGCCGGTGGAGATCCAAAACCCCAACGACGCCTTCGACAAGGGCATCGCGATCATGTACCAGGAGACCAGCCTGTTCGGCGAGATGACGATCCTCGAAAACATGTACCTGAACCACGAGGTGACGAGGAAGGCGCTGGGCTTTCTGCCGGTTCTGGACCACCGCGCGATGCAGGAAAAGGTGCAGGCGATCTTCCGCAAGATGAACGTGTCGATGAACCTGAACGCCAAGGTCAAGGACATCGGCATGGCGCAGAAGCAGCTGGTGGAAATCGCGAAGGCGCTGACGTTTAACGCCCGCATCCTGATTATGGACGAGCCGACCGCGTCTCTCACCGAGCGCGAGGTGGCCGCGCTGTTTGAGATCATCAAAAACCTCAAAGCCGAGGGCGTGTCGATCGTGTACATCAGCCACCGGCTGGAGGAGATCTTTGAAATCTGCGACCGCGTGACGGTCATACGCGACGGCGAATTCATCTCCTGCCAGGACGTCCGGGACACAAACAAGGACAAGCTGGTCGCCGACATGGTGGGCCGCTCGGTCACCGCCTACTACCCGAAGGCGGAGGTTGCCGTCGGCGGCGTCGAGATCGAACTGAAGCACATCGAGCAGGCGGGGCTGCTCCACGACATCAGCCTGAACATCCGCAAGGGCGAGATCGTGGGCCTCAGCGGGCTGGCCGGGGCGGGGCGCACCGAGCTCGCGCAGGCGGTCTCAGGGATCACCCGGATGGACGGCGGCCAGGTGCTGATCGACGGCCGCGAGGCGCGCATCGGCAGCTACCGCGAGGCGATGGCGGAGGGCATCGTGTACGTGTCCGAGGACCGCGCCAAGTACGGCCTGGTGCTGGGCATGGACATCCGAAAGAACGTGACATTGCCGCAGCTGAAGCGCGTTTCCAGGCACGCGCTGATCGACTTTTCGCAGGAGCGCGGCATGGGGGATCAGGCGATCAAGGCCTTTGACATCAAGGCGCCGGGCTCGGATTTCGTGGTGGAGAACCTGTCGGGCGGCAACCAGCAGAAGGTGTCGGTCGCCAGGGCGACGGCGCTGAGCCCGAGGCTGATGATCCTGGACGAGCCGACCCGCGGCGTCGACGTGGGCGCGAAGGCCGAAATCCACCGGATCATCGGGGAATTGGTCAAAAAGGGGCTTTCGATCCTGTTGATCAGTTCGGAGCTTCCGGAGCTTCTGGGCATGTGCGACCGGATCTACGTGATGAATTCGGGCCGCATCATGGCCGAGTTCTCCCGGGACGAGGCCACGCAGGAGAAGATCCTCAAGGTCGCGCTGGAGACGGAAGCCGACGGGGCAGGCAGGGCATAACTCAAATCCGCTGTGGAAGGCTGGGATGAACGGATGGATGTCAATGTCAAAGCGCCCCGGCGCAGGTTGACCACCGAAGGCTTTCTGGCCCTGTTGGTGGTGGCGATCCTCATCTTATTGTACTTCTTCGCGGGCGGGACGAGCGGCTTTTACAGCGTTCAGAACATCATGAACGTGGGCCGCGTGTTCAGCTATCTGTTCATCGCCGGCATCGGCATGACGATGATTATCATCACCGGCAACATCGATATCTCCTTCGGCGCGGTCATCTCGGTGATCGCCGTCACGATGGCGGCGATCAGCAAACTCAGCCCGAGCATCCCGTTGTTCGTATTCCTGCCGGCGGGCATGGCGGTCGGCGCGATTCTGTGCGGCTTTAACGCGTGGATGATGGCGAAATTCAGGATTCCGTCGATGGTCATCACGCTGGCGACCACGCAGATCTACTACGGCGCGCTATTGTGGATGCTGGAGGGATCGATCTACAACCTGCGCGGCAACTGGACGTGGTTCACGTTCAAGGCGAACCTTTTTGGCGGGTACATGCCGGCCTCGGTTCTGATCGGGCTGATCCTGCTCGCCGCTTCGGTGCTGTTCTTCAAATACTCCCGGTTTGTCAAGCGGCTGTACGCGATCGGCAACAACAAGCGCGGCGCGGTCTACGCCGGCATCAACGTGGACCGGACGCTGATCGTCGCCTACGTGATCGCGGGCGCGCTCTTGGGCTTCAGCGCGACGATACTCGCCACGCAGGGCACGCGCGTCACCTGCACCGTGGGCAACAACCTGGAGATGAAGGTCATCGCGGCGGTGGTCGTCGGCGGCACCAGCGCCATCGGCGGGTCGGGCAACGTGTACGGCACGGCGCTGGGCGCGCTTCTCTTGGCGATCATCTCCCCGGCGCTGACGCAGCTCGGCGTCAACACCTACTGGACGGATCTGTTCACCGGCGTCATCATCGTGTCGGCCATCGTGGTGAGCGGCATCCGGGACATCGGCCTCATCCGGTTCCGCAGAAAGGCCGCGCCGGCCAGGGTGGAGGGCTGAGCCATGAAGACAAAATTCAGGTTCACCTACAACATGGCGCTGTTTGTGGTGTGCGTGGTGCTGTACACGGCGTTCGGGCTGGTCAACCACCAGTTCTTCACCGCCGCGACGGCCGTGGATACCATCAAGCTGACCGCGGAGATCGGCATCATGGCGCTGCCGCTGACGATGCTGATCATCATGGGCGGCATCGACTTCTCAATGTGCACCACGCTGACGCTGTCCGCGTCCATCGGCGGCATGGTGGCGCTGTCGGTGAACCCGGTGCTGGGGCTGATCGTGACGCTTTTAATCGGCGCGGCGTGCGGCTCGTTTAACGGGTTCATGATCGCGAAACTGAAGCTGCCGCCGCTGATCTCGACGCTGGCCACCATGTACCTGTTCAAGGGCATCACCGAGGGCGCGATTCTCGGCACCGGCTACGGCACCAACGTCCCGGCGACATCGATCGCGCTGTTCATGGGGTCCGGGCAGGTGCTGGGCGTCGTCACCCAGCTGTGGGTGTTCGTGCTGCTGGCGGCGCTGTTCCACGTGATCCTCTCCAGGTCGGTCTACGGCCGCACGCTGTACGCCATTGGCCTCAACGAAAACGCGACCCGCTTCGCCGGCATCGACACCGTGGGCATCAAGTTCCGCACCTACCTGATGTCGGGCGTGGTGTTCGCCGTCGCCGGCCTCGTGCTGTCCGGAAGGTTCTCCACCATCCAGTTCGACTCGGCCGACCCGTACCTGATGCAGGTCATCATCGCGTGCGTGCTGGGCGGCGCCGACATGAACGGCGGACGCGGCAACATCCCCGGCACGGTGCTGGGCGTGGCGATCATCGGCATCCTGAAGGGCGGCATGAACGTGGTGCTGCTGCCGCAGACGCAGCAGAAGATCATCCTGGGCATCGTGCTGCTGGCAAGCCTCATCACCTTCGAGATCATCAACCGGCTGGAACTCGCGGCCAAGGGCAAGGCGCGGCTCGCCTCCCGGAAGGCCGCCCTGTAGGTCATGCACACGCCGGGCGTGCCGGCGTGGGATGAATAGAAATGGAGGTATCACCATGAAGAAACTGGTCGCCCTGCTGCTGGTTGTCCTGCTGATGATCCCCGTACTCGCGGTCGCCTCGTCCAAGACCTACAAGATCGGCATGCTCCCCAAGTTCAAGGGTGAGAACTACTTCGACGGCTGCTACGTGGGCGCCAAGAAGGCCGCGGATGAACTGGGCATCGACCTGGTGTACGACGGCCCCAACCAATCCGAAGCCACCAACGCCAAGCAGGTCGAGATTCTGACCGGCTGGCTGTCCGCCGACTTCGACGCGATCATCGTCTCCCCCTGCGACGCGGAGGGCATCGCCCCGACGCTGCGCCAGTTCCAGGACAAGGGCGTCAAGGTGCTGACGTTCGACGCGGACACCGTGTCCGACGCCCGCTCGTTCTACGTCAACCAGGCGACGGCGCACGACATCGGCGTGGGGCTGGTGGACGTGATCGCAAACGGTTTGAAGGCGGAAGGCTTCGGCCCGGATCAGGGCGCGCGGCTGGCGCTGATCTCCGGCTCCGGCCTGGACGTCAACCAGAACGAGTGGATCCTGGCCATCGAGGCCTACCTGAAGGATACCTATCCCTGGATCACCGTCAAGTGCGACGAAGTCGGCTACCTCGGGCCGGACATCTGGACGCCGGGCTCCGATGAGACCGCCGCGCAGAACGCCGCCAACGAGGCGATCGCCAAGTCCGGCGACGCCAAGGACGGCTCGCAGATCAACGCCGTGATCGGCACCTCCTCCATGTCCACCCCGGCGCTCGCCGCCGCCTGGAACGCCGTCGTCGGCAACAAGCCGAAGGTCGTGCTGACCGGCCTCGCGACCCCGATGGGCCTGGTGGACTACATCCTGGATCAGAACAACCCGCTGAAGTACGGCGTGCTGTGGGATGTCAACGACCTGGGCTACCTGTCCGTGGAGTCCGCGGTCGCGCTGCTGAACGGCACACTGGATCCCAAGGAAGGCGCGGTGTTCAAGAGCAAGCTGGGCGACAAGAGCTTCGTGCTCAATAAGGACGATCAAGGCCTGGAGCTTCTGATGGGCAAGGCGCTGACCTTCGGCCCCGACAACGTGCAGAACTACAACTATTAAGGAAAGTTCCCGTTTTACGCGCGGGGCGGGGCGACCCGCCCCGCGCGCATCGAAGGAGGTCTGAACATGTCCGTTATGACGGTGGCGGGCCGCGTCGACAAAAAGGACCTGGGGATCGTCACGCCGCATGAGCACATCTTCATCGACATGAGCGTGTTCTACCAGGAGCCGGAGGAGATTTCCGCCAAGGTGCGCGCGTCCGGCCCGGTGACGATCGAAAAGCTCGGGGTGCTCAAGCGCAACCCGTTCGCGGTGCTGGACAACGTGCGGATGATGGACTTTGCCACGCAGGTGGAGGAGATCGGCTTTTTCAAGGCCGCGGGCGGGCGGACGATCGTCGACGCGAGCACCGTCGGCCTCGGGCGCGACCCGGAGCTGCTCCGCGAGGTCGCGGTCAAGACCGGCCTGAACGTCGTCGCCGGCGCGGGGTTTTACGTCGCCCCTGCGCAGAGCGCGCGGACGATGGAGCTTTCGCTGGAGGAGATGGAGGATCAGATCGTCCGCGAAGTCGAGGTCGGCATCGGGCACACCGGCATCCGGGCGGGGATCATCGGCGAGATCGGCGTCAGCCACATCCTGTACCCGTTCGAGGAGAAGTCGCTGACGGCCGCCTGCCGCGCCGAGGCACGCACCGGCGCGCCGCTGATGATTCACATCAACCCTTGGTCCACCCAGGGGCGCGCCGCGATGAAGATCGTGAAGGCGCATGGCATCGCGCCCGAAAAGGTCGTCATCTGCCACTCGGATGTGGAAAACCGCGAGGACTACATCTTCGAGCTGATGGATCAGGGCGTGTTCCTGGAGTTCGACAATTTCGGCAAGGAGATGGCCACGGATTTGTGGGACGTGAAGCCCGGCTCCGGCCGCTTCGCGACCGACTGGGAGCGCGTGCACCTGCTGAAAAAGATCGTCGACCGCGGCTACGGCAGGCAATTGCTCTTCTCCTGCGACGTGTGCCTCAAGACGCTGCTGCACGCCTACGGCGGCTGGGGCTACGACCATGTGCTGACGCACATCGTGCCGATGCTGCTCGAAGTGGGCGTTCCGCGGCAGGCGATCGATCAAATTCTGACCGATAATCCCGCAAGGTGGCTGGACACTTAAGGAGGACACATGGACAGACCGCGCATACCCGACAGTGAATTTACGCTCAGAGCGCGCAATGTGCAGCGTTTGATGGCCCAGCGGGGCATCGACGCGCTGCTGGCGTTTGGCAACGAGGCCGAACCGCAATTTGCGCGCTACCTTTGCGACTACTGGCCGTCGTTTGAGACCTGCGGCGTGCTCCTGATGCAGCAGGGCGATCCGGCGCTTCTGATCGGGCCGGAGAGCTATACCTTCGCGGCGGACCGCTCGCGCATCCCGGACATCCGAAGGCTCGCGGCGTTTCGGGAGTCGTCAAACCCCGAGTATCCCGGCGAGAAGCTGGAGACCATCGACCAGGTGCTGGACGGGATCTCGGGTGGCGTCAAGATCCGGCGCTTCGCGATCGCGGGGTTCAACCTGATCCCGCAGGTGACGTTCGCCGAATTGAAGGCCTCGCTGGGCCGGTTTGGCGACGTATCGATCGAGCGCGGCGACGAACTGATGATGGAACTGCGGATGGTGAAATCCGAAAACGAGATCGCCTGCCTGCGGCGCGCCGGGCAAATCACCCGCAAGGCGTTCGATTATGTGCTGGAGAACATCCGCCCCGGCATGACGGAATTGCAGGTGCGGGGGCTTGCGTGCGCCTCCCTGTACGAAAACGGCGCGGAGAACGAGGCGTACCCGATGTGGATGCTGGCGGGCGACGGCGGCAACCAGGCCATCAGCCGCGCGCGCCACAAGGCCATCGAAAAGACCGACGTGGTGATGCTGCAGATCGGCGCCCGGTACGAGGGCTACGCGTCCTCGATCGGCCGCCCCGTGTTCTTCGGCGAGCCCGACCCGGTGCTGCTGGGCGCGGTCAAGGCCGGGTACGAGGCGCACGACGCGGTGACGGCGCAGCTTTGCGCCGGGAACAGCGCGGCCAACGTGGCCAAGGCCTACTACGACTGCATGAACCGGAACGGGCACCGGAGCTGGCTGCTCTACGGCCCCTGCCACGCCACGGGCCTGATGGAAGGGGAGCCGCCGTGGATTGAGAGCAATTCGGATTACCTGCTGCGGGAGAACATGACCTACTGCGTCGACATCTTCATGGGCAACAACGCGCTGAAGCGCGGCTTCCGCATCGAGGACAGCGTGCGCGTCGGCAAGGATCACTGCGAGAACATGACCGATTATCCCAAGGTCATCCTCCGGAAGTGAGTTTCGGGGGCACGCAATCGCCTTTGCTCGCCCAATCGGCAAAGAGCCTTTGCGGCAGCTTCGCCTCACTTCCCAACCGTTCCCGGCGGCCCGCACGCCGGGAACGCGTTTAAAGCGTCAAAAACCCCTTGCGGGTTTTTTGACGCAATGAGAAAGGGCTGCGCAAGCCTGAAATCCTTCGGGATTTCCGGGCGGCTTGCTGACTTAAGACCAGCTATGAAAAGTCAAGGGGTTAGTTGGGGAGGAGTGGCCGGGGAATAAGGTTTGTTGTCGCGAAGGATGGCGAAGACGATATAAGTCAGTTTTCTGGCGACAGCGCCAATGGCGGTCAT
>Ga0268263_1002800_pt1 | contig 10677 bp, 6 predicted proteins | sample Biomet5_FD_190358 | JGI IMG/M metagenome (GOLD analysis project Ga0268263, IMG submission 190358) | Microbial communities from bioreactor (seeded with sewage sludge) at LBNL, California, USA - Biofuel metagenome 5 (SPAdes) (version 4) | ecosystem: Engineered > Bioreactor > Anaerobic >... | reverse complement strand
TTTTACCCGAAAATGAAGACCATTGCCCGTCATCGAAGCGATATGAAAACTGAATCTGGGTTTCCGGAGTGGTTTTCCATAGATTATTTGCCGTCCAGGAAAGAATTACATTGCCTGGCTGAGCAACCCTGTCCATAGCAAATGTAATTTGAGTAGACGGCTGCAGCTTGTCGGGATTATAGCGGGTAGTTTTAAATTCTCCGTATTTTCCTCCGGTTATTCTTTCATCATACAAGGCTCTTCTAAACCATACGGAAGGACTCAGATTAACCCATAGCTCTCCATTTTCACTAGCCCGGAGAGATATTCCATCGCGCATATATTTAAAGACATAAGGGAAAACATTGTTCGTCCAATTCGAACCATCGAAATGCGAAATCTCCTTATCGGTAGCTATCCAAACATTCCCGTTCGATTCGGTTCTAATATCAAGTATACTATTGCTGGAAAGGCCGTTCTTTGTTGTAAATTGTATCCATTTTTTCGAGTGGTAATCGTAGCGGAAAACTCCGTTAGTTCTTGTACCAACCCAAATATCTCCATTAACGCCGGCCTTTACACAATCAACAAAGTTCTGGCTAAGACCAAAAGGTTTATATATTTTTTCCCACTTACCGGTAGAGTGGTTAAGCTTATAAAAGCCAAGCTGCCCCGCCCAAATATCGCCATTACCCGATTGCGCCAAACCGTATATTCCATAAAGTTTGAACTCTTCGTTACAAGGGTAGTATTTATACTTATAACCAACAGGATTTGAGTTGTTATCTTTAAAGTATCGTACAAGTCCTCCGAACTGCCCTTTTGAGTTATCAAAATCCGAACAGGTGCCAAACCACAGCGAACCGTCATTATCCTCAAGAATTGCTCTTCTGTCAATCCCCCAGGATAGTTGCGGATGGAGTTGTTTTACCCAGGTATTGCCATTAAAATACGCGGTTGCCGCAATATTGTTATGGCTTCCCACAGCCCATATATCGCCATGTTTAGTAACAAATATTGAGACGGGCACATTAATTAAGCCATCGCTTTCTTTGTATTGCACCCAGGAATTGTTTTTAGGAGAATATCTGACCGCAGCTCCTTCGCTGGTAATAAACCATTGATTTCCGTTTTTCTCTTCAGCCTGAAAATTAAGATCATAATAAGTGATCCATTTGTCATACGAAAGGTCAATACGCCAAACATCGTTGTTCAGACCAATAACCCAAAGATTATTATTTGATGTCTGGAAAAGTCTTAATCGGTTCGAAGGAAAAGGAAGCCTTGTTCTTTCGTACATGGACCATTTATCGTTTTTTACAAAAAAGACGCGTCCGATATCGCCAATACACAACGTGCCATCTTTTAAACGAATAATATCGTTTTGCTGGTTATCTATATTAAATTTTTTTCTTAAGCTTACCTGTTCCCATCCCTTGCCTTTTGATATATTAATACCGCCATCCTTTGCGCCGCTTATTATAAACATTTTGCCGGTGTTGTTTATCTGAATGAGCGGAAACAAAGCGCGTCTATAACCCCCTTTTGTATCAACGCGGTTCCATGTAAGACCAGAGTTCATATCATTGAACGGTAATTTACAGTTGTAGACCCTTCCATCGCGCAATCCTATCCATATATTGCCCGCTTTGTCTTCTAATAAGCTGTAAACATCAAACTCGGAACGTTTTTTAAGATCGTAGCAGTAATCTTTTTTCTTATTTATCCCAATATAAGTTTTATCTTCGCGGTACAGATTATAGTTTCCGTCTTTAATTCGGAGTACGCCCTCTTTAGAGCCAACCCAAATGCTGTGATCCGAAGATTCTATAATAGGAAATTTGTTATAAGGAAAGTCGGTCGAATCGCCGAAGCTGAGCATTACGGATATTTGCCCCCACTTACCGTTTTTAAAAGTTTTTACCCCTCTTGTAGTGCCAGCGTAAATAGTGTTGTCCGATGTAACGCACATAGAAACAACCGGTATATCGGTAAAATCGGGCGCTATTTGAAAATACTTCCAGTTAAGGCCGTCATATTGCTCAATTCCCCCGGATACTCCAAAAAAGACCGTACCATTAGGCATTTCAACCATGCACTGGCACCCTTTACCGCTCAACTCGCTAAAGTTTTGCCAACGCCATGTTTCTGTAATTGGTTCTGCTATCTTTGGTTTATAATTACTGGAGGCAAACAGATAACATGCGCCAAATAGGAAAAAACATATTAATAGTGATACCCTTATTGCCTTATTTATCCTGTTCTTAGTCACAATTTTCCATCTTAATAAACAAATAGTCCATTATTAATTGTGAATTAGATAAAATCAATTATCCCCTGTAATTATTTATCCAAATTTACATAAACGAAGCCTTTTTAGTACATGCAGAACAAGTCTGTATATAATTGAACCATTATATTTAACAAAATTACCACTACAAAAAATAAATTCCAAAACTATTCAGTTAAAAACGAATAAACAAGCGCTATCTTTTTCAGAAATTTCAATACTTTGGGGGGCATTGTCGCAATTTTTCTGTAACAATGCCCCTTTACTTATTTACTTAACCATAATCATTTTCTTCATTGAAACATAACAACCCGCGCTTAACTTATAAAAGTACACGCCGCTTGAAAGGTTCGCGCCGTTAAATGCAGCAGTGTATTTACCAGTCGGTTTGTATTCGTTTACAAGTGTTGTTACTTCCCGGCCGAGCATATCGTATACCTTCAGCGTTACATTGCCGCCGTTTGGTATCTGGTATTCAATTACAGTACTTGGGTTAAACGGATTCGGATAGTTTTGCAGCAGCGCGTAACCCGCCGGTTTTGTTCCCGTGTTTTTACAATCTCCGTCTTTAACGCCAAGTATTACTCCCCCTTCCCTATATACGGAAAGACCAAACTGTGTTCCAATCCATTTGTTATATGCTTTATCTATTACAATACAGTTTACATTCCTATGAGCTAAATCTGAGTTGGTTTCATTATAAGTGGTCCATGTCCGCCCATCATACTTTACCAATCCGGCTCCCATCGAACCAATCCATTTGTTATTCATTGCATCAATGGTTATGCAGAAAATTTCATTACCAAGCATACCGGAATTACCAGTGTTATATACAGTCCATGATTTATTATCATACTTTGCCATACCTCCCCCTTTAGTGCAAATCCACTTATTATCCGCGCCGTCTATTGCCATATCAGTAACCCAATTATTAGGCAAACCAGAACTTGATGCAGTATATGAAGACCAGGTTTTCCCGTTGTACATTGCCAAACCATGCTTAGTACCAATCCATATATTTCCAAAACAATCCTTTTTTATACAGCAAACATCATTGCTAATTACACCAGAATTTGACGTATTATATCCATTCCAACTTCGGTCATCATACTTCGCAATACCTTCATTAGTGCCAATCCATTTATTTCCTGAATCGTCTAATAAAATGTGGGAAATATTATTGCTTGGCAAACCTGAGTTTAAGGTATTATACACTGTCCAGCAAGAATCATCATACTTTACGAGACCCGAATCGGTTCCTATCCACTTTGTCCCCTTTTTATCACTGGTTATGCAGGTAATAGAATCTCCAGGCAATCTGCTATTTGAATGATTAAATAACAACCAGCTCTGAGCATAAAACTTTATCAGTCCCAACTTAGTGCCAATCCATTTATTATTTTTTTCATCTATCATTACACATGTAATCCAGCTATCCGGTAAATTTGTATTTGAAGTATTATACACTACCCAGGTTTGACCATCATATTTAGCCAGCCCGCTATTATTCGTACCGATCCATTTATTTCCCGCTTCATCAATTTTTATACAAGAAACCTCATTACACGGCAAAGCGGAGTTTTCAGAAGTATACATTGTCCAGCTTTTATCGTCAAACTTAGCCAAACCTCCTTCATCTATCCCTACCCATTTATTTCCATTTTTATCTATTGCAAGACTAGTAATATTATTATTTGGCAACTTCGAATTAGAGGTATTATATGAAGTCCAGATATGACCATCAAATTTTACCAGTCCGCCTCCATAGGTACCTAACCATTTATTATCGTCATTATCTATTGCTATATCGGTAATATTATTATTCGGTAAAGCCGAATTAACGGTATTATACAAGGTCCAGGTCTGGTCGTCAAATTTAGCCAAACCTCCTCCATAAGCGCTAATCCATTTGTTACCTACTCCATCTACAGCCAGCTTTACAATATTATTATCAGACAAGCCTGAATCCGATAAATCGTATACAGTCCATGTTTTACCATTATACTTCGCTAAACCCGCAGCAGTACCAATCCATATATTTCCAGAAGCATCAAAAGCCAAACAATTAATACAATCATTTGGTAAACCGGAATTTGTTTTATTATATATTATCCATGATTCCCCATCATATTTCATCAAACCTTTACCAAAAACACTAATCCACTTTTGATTTGCATTATCTACAGCTATGCAGTTGATATAATCATTTGGCAAGTCAGAATTTGTTTTATTAAAATATTTTTTCTCTCCTGTAGAAATATTTATTCTTACTAAATTCCCCAATGTACCGGCCCATATTACATTTCCTTCCGCAGCAACAGAATAAACTATTGTTCTCCCTCTGTAATTAATCCACTCCGGGTTTTGAGCCTGTATTGTAATAACGTAGAAAAGAAAGAGTATTATTACCAATATTTTATAATTCGCTTTCATTTCTTTCTCCTTTTTTACACATCTATTTTACCAACAACATTTTCCTTATTGTTGTATAACTCCCGGCGCTTAATTTATACAGATACACGCCGCTTGAAAGGTTCGCGCCATTGAATGCAGCAGTGTATTTACCGGCCGGTTTGTATTCGTTTACAAGGGTTGTTACTTCACGGCCGAGCATATCGTATACCTTCAGCGTTACATTGCCGCCGTTTGGTATCTGGTACTCAATTGTGGTACTTGGGTTAAACGGATTCGGGTAGTTTTGCAGTAGAGCGTAACCAGCCGGTTTTGTTCCCGTATTTCTATCATCATCTTCTTTTACCCCAAGTATTCCCCCTTCACGATATTCAGAAACGCCAGCCACGGTTCCTATCCATTTGATACTTAAATTATCTACAAACACGCAGTTAATAAAATTATCCGGCAATCCGGAATTTGTAATATTATATACCACCCAGGTTTGATTATTGAATTTAGTCAAACCTCTTTCCGCGCTGCCTATCCATTTATTATCCTGTTGATCTATGGCTATGCAGGTAATTTCATAACTTGGCAAACCGGAGTTTGCGGGGTTGTAAAATGTCCAGTTCTTGTCATCATATTTAGCTATGCCGCCTTCAACTATCCCAATCCATTTATTGCCGGATTTATCTATCGTTATACATTCAATACCATTATGAGCAAATCCCGAATTTGAAGCGTTATATACTTTCCAGGATAGATCATCATACTTAACCAGGCCGGAATCCTTTGTGCCTATCCATTTGTTGCCGGTTTCATCTATAGATAAACAATTAATATTGTTATCCGGCAATCCTGAATTACTTGCGTTAAATACTTTCCATGCCTGCCCGTCAAATTTAGCCAAACCACCCCCCTGCGTACCAATCCACTTGTTGCCGAGTTTATCAATTGATATCCAGGATATATTATTGTTTGGTAAACCTGAGTTTGAAATGTTATAGATTGTCCATGACAAACCATCGTACTTAAGCAGCCCATTGCCGGAAGTTCCAATCCACTTATTACCCAAAGAATCTATAGCAATACGATAAAGGACGCAATTACCTGGCAGCCCCAGACTCTTTACGCCGATAATGCCCATTCCCACTGTTTGGTTTATTTTCATTATTCCCCCGTTAGTACTGGCCCATACCGTATCCATTTCTTTATCAACGGAATAAACCGGCCCGCCGGCTGAATATAGCAACCACTCCGGGTTTTGGGCTTGAATTGTATAACAGAAGACAAGAGTAAATACCAAGGCCCATATTTTATAATTTGTTTTCATTTGTTTCTCTTTTTTTACACATCTATTTTACCAACAACATTTTCCTTATTGTTGTAAAACTCCCGGAGCTTAATTTATACAGATACACGCCGCTTGAAAGGTTTGATGCATTAAATGCAGCAGTGTATTTACCAGCCGGTTTGTATTCGTTTACAAGTGTCTTCACCTCACGGCCGAGCATATCGTATACCTTCAGCGTTACAATGCCGCTGTTTGGTATCTGGTACTCAATTGTGGTACTTGGGTTAAACGGATTCGGATAGTTTTGCAGCAGCGTGTAACCTGCCGGTTTTGTTCCCGTATTTTTACCATCACCCTCTTTAATACCAAGTATTACTCCCCCCTCGCGGTATTCGGAAAGGCCACCTAGTGTTCCAATCCATTTATTATCATCTCTATCTATTGCGATACAGCGAATTCTGCTTTCTGTATTAAACTTATTGGTAAGAGCAGAATTTGTATCATCATATAACGTCCATGTTTGACCATTAAATTTAGCCACACACTGATATTCTTGATAATTAATTCCATAAGTATATTTTAGAGAGCCAGTCCATACATTACCATTTCGGTCTGATGCAATACAAGTAATTTCATTGCCCGGTAAGCCCGAATTTGTTGTATTGTATACTTTCCAGCTTTGTCCGTCATATTTTGCCAAACCTCCTTCAACAGTGCCAATCCATATATTTTTATTTCGGTCAATTGTAATACAGGTGATATGGTTATCCGGTAAGCCCGAATTTGTTGTATTATACTTAGTCCAACTTTGATCATCATATTTTGCTAAACCATAAGGTGTTCCAATCCATTTGTTTCCAGAATTATCTATTGCGATACAAGTAATCTCATCATCTGGCAACCCGGAATTATTTGTGTTAAAGACTGACCAGTTTTGACCATCGTATTTTATTAAACCACCAGGGGCTCCTATCCATTTGTCTCCGTGATTATCTAAGGCAATGCAGATAACCCCAAACCAAGAATCATTTAATTTACATACAGTCCACGTATGTCCATCATATTTTACTAAACCATCGTATGTGCCTATCCATTTGTCTCCGTTTATATCTATTGCTATACAATTAACCACATCATTAGGCAGTCCGGAATTTGTCGAATTATAGTTTGTCCAAACCTTATTATCGTACTTCATTAAACCGCGTGTGGAAGTCCCTATCCATTTATTATTACTTGAATCTATTGCCAAACAGGTTATAGTATTACTTGGCAGACCACATTTTGAAGTATTGTATACTTTCCAGTTTTTGTCATCATACTTTACCAAACCACCGGTAGCGGTACCGACCCATTTGCTACCGGAATTATCAATATATATAGACGTTATCCAATTATCAGTTAAGCTGGAGTTTGTAGTGCCATATAATGTCCAGTTTTGTCCATCATACTTTACCAAGCCAAAAAATGTGCCAAGCCATTTATGTCCATTACTATCTATGGACATACACGTAATCCAATTACAAGGTAATCCTGAATTTTTATTATTGAATATTGTCCAAGTCTGCCCGTCATATTTGGCTAAACCAGCGTCATTAAGAGTACCAATCCATTTGTTACCCAAGGGGTCTATAGATATACAACTTATAACATTATCCGGCAACCCCGAATTTGACTTTTTATAAGAGGTCCAATTTTGTCCATCATATTTGCACAAACCATCAAGTGTTCCGACCCATTTATTTCCGTCTAAGTCTATCGCTATACAGCTAATGTAGTTATAAGGCAATCCAGAGTTTTTCATGTTATATACTTTCCAAGCTCGCCCGTCATATTCAGCGAGCCCGTTATTTGTTCCAACCCATTTGTTCCCGTTTGAATCTATTGCTAAACAATTAATAAAATTACTACACAATCCCGAGTTTGTGGTATCATATATAGTCCAAATCCGGCCATCATATTTCACTAAACCTCCTCTACTTGTTCCAAGCCATTTGTTTCCTGAATTATCCATCACCAAGCAATTAACTTCGTTATTTGGCAGCCCTGAATTTGCATGGTCGTAAAACTCGTTTTCACCAGTAGTGCTATTTATTTTGATTAGACCTCCATACTGCGTGCCAACCCAAACATTGTTATTATCTACTGTTATGGCCTTAATTTTTTCTACATTTGTATAGTTAATCCACTCCGGGTTTTGCGCTTTTACTTTGTAGCCAAAGATAAGAAAAACTATCAACGCACATATTTTATAATTTGTTTTCATTGGTTGTTCCCCTTTTATATGTTGTATTAAAATTATTTGCCGCATCGCATTTAAAATTAATTTTTTTTGTTTTAAAGAGCTAATATAAGAATAGCTCCCCCTTTTGGTTTCTAATTTGCTAAAAGCAAAAATAAAAGTCAAACATATTACCCAACGCTTATTTTATAATTTGCTTGACAACCAAAATAGTTTCTTTTATATTTCGGTAAATAACGAAACGTAATTCAACTAAAACAAATACGGGCAAATTCACATTTCAATTCAAATTAACAAAGAGACAAAAACATCTTCGCGTTAAGTTTTGAATAATCGTGTTTACTGGCAGTTTGTGTTTTAGCTTATAACAAAAACTGTAAAAGTTTAAATTAATACTGTCTTTTTTTTAGTGTTCTCATTAATAAACATGCCGGCGAATACATTTCGGCAAATAACGATGCAAACAGGAACGCGGAATTGTACGATAAAAAAGCCTGCATTTACCAAGGTTCATACAAAAAGAAACAGAATTACAGAACATAATGAAATAAAAAATGACGCGTTCAGAAATTATACCCGAAGCCATACAAATACTTACACGGTTAAAAAAAGGATAAAAAATGAAACCATATAAACTCTCTATTTTATTGTTAATACTAATTACCGCCTGTCTTCAAAGCCAGACAAAAACTAACACAGCCACGCCCCCAAAACCTCAAATAACATTTATAGAGCTTGGTTCCGTAAACTGTATTCCATGTAAAAAAATGCATCCCATTATGAAATCCGTAGAGAAAAAATATGGCAGCCAGGTAAAGGTTATTTTTTACGATGTTTGGAAGGAAGACCAGAAGCAATACTCAAAAAAATACGGAGTAAAGCTTATACCCACCCAAATTTTTCTGGATGCGAAAGGGAAAGAGTTTTTCAGACACGAAGGCTTTTATCCTGAAAAAGAAATTGATAAACTATTCCAATCAAAAGGAATAAAAGCTCAGTAAACAGGAAACCTTCTATGATTGATCAGTTATTTACTGTTTTGTATGAGGCCATGAGCGGCTCCGCGTTATTGGCCATAGCGGCGTCCTTGGGCTGGGGCATTTTAAGCATCTTGCTTTCACCCTGTCATCTTTCAAGCATACCGCTTGTTGTTGGATTTATAAGCTCGCAGGGGAAAATATCAATTGGGCGAACGTTCAGAATTTCGTTGGTGTTTTCTGTTGGCATTTTAATTACAATAACATTGATTGGCTTTATAACCGCTTCCCTTGGCAGGTTACTGGGCGATATTGGGAGTCTGGGAAATTATCTTGTGGCCGGTATTTTCTTTATTGTGGGTCTTTATTTACTGGATGTTATTAAACTAAACTGGAACTCATTCGGACTCAAACAAACAAAATTCACCGGTTTAATTGCCGCCCTGACGCTTGGCTTGCTGTTTGGTCTTGCTTTGGGGCCGTGTACGTTTGCCTTTATGGCCCCTGTTCTTGGGGTTGTTTTTGAAACTGCTCAAACAAATTTCTTTTTGGCTTTTGTTTTTTTATTAGCCTTCGGCATTGGGCATTGCTCGGTTATTGTAGCGGCAGGAACACTTACAGGCAAGGTGCAAAAATATTTAAACTGGAGCGAAAAATCGAATACGATTTTATGGATAAAAAGAATATGCGGCGCGCTTGTTATACTCTGCGGGTTTTACTTATTGTTGAGTAAATAAAAAAAATCCCCGGCATTATGGAATACCGGGGATTTTGATAGATTTAACAATCTATTACCAATTGTTGTACAAGCCTTCCTGAAGCATGGCTTCTCTTTCTTCGGGAGAGAGTTCTGGTTCAGGTGGAATTTTTGCAAGTTCTTCCTGTCTCTGTCTTTCTCTTTCTTCAAGAAGAAGTCTGTGTTCGGTTTCTCTCTTCTTTTTAAGGAAGTTGCCGGCTACAGCCGGGAAGAGTTCAAGAAGAAGTTCTTCCTTTTCGTTATTTGCAAGCTTGACTCCTTCAAATTCAGGTAATGAAGGATTATCCTGTTTTTTATACTTGGAAGTATCGTAAGGAGTTTCTTCTCTTACGCCGCAAAGAGCTTCGCGGAAATCGGGGTCAACTTCAAGAGGAGTTTTACCGTAAATACCTTTTACCAGGTTTACAAACTGGACAGATTTTGTTGTATAGAAAGGCTGGCCTTTTGTCTGGTCAACTATACAGTTAACGGCCTGCGCTCCAACAATCTGACTTGTAGGAGTAACCAAAGGAGGAAGACCGGCGGCAAGACGAACTTCGGGAACGATTTTCATAACATCGTTTACCAGGTGATCGAGTTTGCCTTGTTTAAGCTGAGCAAGCATGTTTGTATACATACCGCCAGGAATTTCCGCTTCCTTAACAATTAAATTAGGTCCGGGGAAGTTGAAATATTTATCAATTTCGTAGCAGGCGTCAATAAGCTCGTCATATTTTTCAGCTTTTGCAAGATCGATGGCTTTATTGA
>Ga0268263_1002799_pt1 | contig 10681 bp, 20 predicted proteins | sample Biomet5_FD_190358 | JGI IMG/M metagenome (GOLD analysis project Ga0268263, IMG submission 190358) | Microbial communities from bioreactor (seeded with sewage sludge) at LBNL, California, USA - Biofuel metagenome 5 (SPAdes) (version 4) | ecosystem: Engineered > Bioreactor > Anaerobic >... | reverse complement strand
ACTTCCCGTCTGCCTATTTGCTTTGCCCCTATCTCTTTTCTGCCCATGATTTACGCGGCAGAGTGCGTTCGTTCACTCGCTCTCCGCCGCGTTCGGTTCGTCGGCTCTTATTATCTTAATGACATTGCCCCTCATGGGGGCACTATTGTTTTTGGAGTGTTAAGAACGGCGGGATGTGGCGCACAGGTGTGCACACGCAGACACACGGGGGAAATCGGGCGACGCGAACCGACATGAATCGACAAGAAACCCAACAAGTACGGGCATCTGAAGATAACGGACGCCAGCCGAGACAGCTGGGAAACAGGCAGCGCCGCGGCCAGAAGAACACACGCCGATGCACAAGCGCGCACAGCACGAAAACGCCGAATGCGTCGGAAGTGCGGACAGGGTGCGGTCAGGCATATTTGGAAAACGCTACCAATTTTAATGGTGCAAAAAGTGCATATGGAAGGGGCTAATCAAAAAACCGCGAAAGGCAAATGCATAAATGTATAAATCCAAATGGGTTGCTGATTATGAATTGGCCGATCCGGCCGGATGGTGCGGGAGCACCGTGACGAACTCGCCCATGATCACGACCTCCTCGGCGGGATAGATCATCGGCAGGTATTTGGGGTTGATCGAACGGAGCTCGACTTTGTCGCCCGGCCGCCGATAGACGCGCTTGATTGTGGCATCCGGCTCGTCTGTCCGCCCACCCACCTGCACCAGGACAACGCGGCCGTCATCGTAGATCCCGTCTTTATTGAACACGCAGAAATCCCCATCGTTAATCAGGCCGAGCATCGAATCGCCCTCTGCCTGGACGATGAAGTATTGCTCCCCGGTGTATTTGACGGGCACGCGGATCTCGCGATCGTCCTCCGGCACGGCGGTGATCGGCGGGCCGGCTGCTGCTCGGCCCTGAACGGTCTTGATAACGCGTCGCTCATCAGCCTGCCGGCGCTTGGGAAATGGTCTGATCTTGGCCCCAGCCTGGGCAGAATCTTGCCCATCAAGTGAAACAAAAGCAGGGGCCGCGCCTCTGCCCTCTCCCAGCGCTGTCAACGCCATCTTATAAACGAGATCCCGGTGAGGCGCTGGCGCGCTATGGAGCGCATAAAGGAGCTGCTGATCCGCCATTGAGATAATCGTATCCGTCACCGCTGATATGGGCCTGGGATCATCCGAAAGCCCAAGGAGATAGTCCGAGGAAACCTTAAAGTGTTTGGCCGCCTCCGCCACGACGGATATTTTGGGTGAGCTCCCATGCCGCCAGGCGGTGGGGGCCGCGTTGCTTACATGGAGATAGTCCTCCGCGAAAACGGTAATTGTTAAGCCTGCCTGATTGCAAAGCTCGTTGAGGCGATCGTAGAACACAACACCCCTCCTCCCTGGCTAAAAAAATCTAGCTGATCCGTTGACAAACTAGATAAATCTAGTTATACTAATCCTGGGCAGCATCCTGCCCGCCGGATCAGTATATCACGGAAGCCAAAAGCTGTAAAGAGCGAAGGGTGACGAAGGAGGGCGAGGACATGGAAAACGCACTTGCGGGAACCCGGATGGACGACGCAATCAGGAGCGCACTGAACCACTACCTGGAGGCCGAACTGGTGGACAGGATCATGGAGGAGATCGCAGAGAGGTATCTCGACGAGGGGACCGACCCTAGCTACAGTGAGTTGGTGGATTTGAAACGATCCGCCAGCCATCAATAAGGGCCGACGAGAGCGCGCGCTCCCGAACGATCGGAAGTCCAGACTCCCGCTTCCAGCGGCTCTTGAGCCAGAGCATGACATTAAAGAACCGAAGGCCGGTACAGAAAACCACCTTCGGATCGGTGTCCAGGAGCAGGGCGCGCATCTCATCCTTGGAATCCAGCCGCGCCTCAGCCGCCAGGATGAATGCATCGGTCTGGTCTGCCAGATCGAAGATGAGACTACCCGAACCACCTTGGAACTCCTTGTGGACGGAATCGTACTTGCGCTTGAACTCCTTGGAATTGATGAAATCCGTGGCCAGATCCAGGTACGCGGCGGCCTCCACAGAGAGCATGAATTCACCCCCTATACATGATGATTCAGTATACCACAACAGGACGCGGGAGCCAAGAGGAGGTAAATTACATGGATATGACCAGGGAGCGATGGCGGGAGGCCACCAGGGGCGCGCTGCAGGAATACCTGGAGCCCAAGTTGGTGGGGAGAATCCTGGACGAGATCGACGCGCGGGTGAAGGGCTACCAGGCCAAGCAGACGGGCCGCCCGGTGTACCGGCAGGCGGTCGGCCTGGACGGGGCATACCCGAACGAATCGCCCGCCCGCGGGCGCGACATCCGGGCGGAGTATCTGTGGGAGGGCACGGTGCGCAGCAACCTGATGATGGGCGCGTACATCAAGGAGAACACCGAGACAGGCATTTGCAAGCTGTACGACGAGACCGGGACCTACATCGGCGCGGTCAGTGCCCAGGTGATGCGGGCACTCCGCGAGAACGACGAGATCACCACCCGGCATGAGGACGAGATCTACGATACGCACTGGATCAAGGAGGAGCGGAAATGAACAAGGACGTGACATTGGCCAAGCTGATCGAGTTGGGTCGGGAGCGGGTCCGGGAATATGACCGGGTGCGGGCGCTGTACCCGTCGGCAATGACCGACATGCCGCTGGATTGCGTAAGGGAGGCAGCTCGCATCTGCCAGCTGGGCTATGTGGCCAACGCGCTGGGACTGATGGACTATGAGGAATACTCCACCGCGATCCACGAGCCGGAGCACGGGCCGAAGGGGATCAAGATTGTGGCGATCGACCTGGGATTGAGGAAGATGGGCGAGGTCCATCCGGAGCCGGAACCCAAAGAGAATGAGGAGGGCTACAAATGAAACTGTGGGAATTTGCGCGCTTGCTATGCAACGGTTACGACCTGGACGTATACAGATCCGAAGTCGAGGGGCCTTACAGGTGGCGCAGCGAACAGCCATTGCCGGATGAACTGGCGGATCGGGAAATCCGCAAGATCATGTCTACCTCTGGAAAGACCATCGTGTACCTCGAAGACGCGCAATCCGAGCATGCGGAAGGCGGAACTCAAGCCGCGACACCCGTGGAATCGGTGATCGCGGTCACCAAGGAGATCAAGATCCGGGTGACGCTGGAGATCGAGGGCATGGACGACGAGGCAATCGAACCCATCTGACCCGCCTGACGATGGCCACGCGGCACGCGGCCGAAACGCCCCGTCTTGGGGCGTCGCGGGAAGCTACTACACAGGAGGACCGACCAGCTCATGGGCAAGCCGGTAAGCGAACGCCTTATGGCCATCAAAGCTGAGATCGAGCGGATGGCCGAGGACCTGGACGAGGCCAAGCGCACCGTGAGCCGGTGCGAGGGCGAGATGCTGGACCTGGAGCACGAGATCGAGCTCCTCACCCTCACCCGCCGGGAACTGCGGGAGCGGGCGGAACGGCTCCGGGACGTGCGGCGGGCGCGGCGGACGGCGAAAGAAACGCTGGAAACGCTGGCGCCGGTCATGCAGACGCTGGAGAAGCTGGGCGCTACAAAAGCCATTGATCAGGCGATCTGGGCAGCGGAAGCCGCTGAGCGGGCTCAGGACCGCCGACAGTATACCCCGAGGGTACGGACAACCCCCATCTCCAATACGGGGACGAAGCAGTAAGGAGGCGACGCGCATGGCGAAGACCACCGAGTTCGGCAAACAAATCAAGAAGCGGCTGGTCGACCTGGACATGACCCAGACGGAACTGGGCAACCAGGTCGGCTGCGGCCGGAAATACATCGTGAAGATCCTTACGGGTGAGCGCAGCGGCGAGCGGTATATGGAAGAACTCTGCCGGATACTGGGCATGCCCTATACCGGATGCAACCCGGACGACACCGCGAAGGGGGCGTAACCGTGCGGTACATAGGGAGCGACCAAAAGACCGTCAGCGCAGCCGAAGCGGCCCGGATGATGGGGGTTGACGAACGGACAATCAGGCGATACGTTGCCGACGGCAAGCTGGCGGCGGTCACCGCCCCCAGCCTGCTGGGCGGCGGAAAAGATGGCACGGCGTACCGGATCCCGGTGGAGGCGCTGCCGCCGGAGGCACAGATCGCGTACTGGCAGCAGAGCGCGGTGGCGGAGTTGGGCCACAGAGGCCAGGAGTTTGATTTGGTTGGATACCGGGCCCGGAACGGCGATGAGGGCCTGGCGGAGCTTCGGCGGCAGCAGCGGGCAGCGCTGGCGGCCCACGGACTCCGGCGCGAGTACGAGGAGGGCGGGCGGCGCGGGTATACCGAGGCGCTCAAGGCGCTGGCCGGCGAGTTGGGCGTGCCGCAGATGACGCTGTGGCGCTGGGAGCGGGACTACGCCGAAAGCGGCCTCGCGGGCCTGGCCCGCAAGGGGCGGGCGGACGCGGGGCAATCCCGCAGCGCATGCCTGCTGGCGCGGGACTACCTGGAGTACCTGATGTGCAGCGAGCACAAGCTGACCCAAAGCTACGCCCTGGAAAAGCTGCAGAAGCTGGCCAAGGAGCTGGGCGAGACCGCCTGCAGCCGGTGCCCCTACCGGCACGCCTCCGAGGAGCGCAACCGCGAGGTCGCCAGCGACCACCAGCTGCCGGCGTGTGACCAGGTGGGCTACGGGCTGGTTGTCCCGGAAAAACGGTACGCGGTCAACCGGATCATGCAACAGGTACCCGAGAGCGTGCTGGCCTACGCCCGGTACGGCAGCCGGTACTGGGACGCCCACTACCTCCAAAAGGCCGTCCGAGAAAAACCGGAATTGGTCAACGAGGTCTGGTACGGCGACCACCACATGCTCAACCTGTTCGTGGTCGACCGGGACGGCCGGGTGCTCAGGCCCTGGCTGACCGCCTGGATGGACGCGACGACGAGCGCCATCGTCGGGTGGATGCTGACCACCAACCCCAACAGCGACACGATCGCCGAAAGCTTCGCCCGCGCGGCGGTGGCCACCAAGGGATCGCCCTTCCGGGGCTTGCCCCGAATCGTCTACATCGACAACGGCAAGGACTACCGGAGCAAGCGGTTTGAGGGCAGCCAGATCGAGGAGTACGAGATCGGTCGGTTGAACGACGACTTTGCCGGGCGGCCGATGCTGGAGGCGCTGGGCGTGGGCGTCAAGCACGCGATCCCCTACTGGGCCTGGTCAAAGCCGATCGAGCGCATGTTCGGGACGCTTGACCGCCGGTGGATGCGGGACATGCCGGGCTGGTGCGGCGACGCGCCGGATCAGCGGCCCCAGGAGATCGGCAGCCTGATCACCTTCGAGGCGTTCGCGGCGCGCTGCCAGGCGGAGGTCATCGACCGGTACAACAGTTTTGCAGCCGAGGACGGCGCACTCACGCCCGTCGAAAAGTACCAGCGCGGTACCCGCGCTCGGACGGATGACCCGGACTGGGCGACGATGGCAATGCTGAGATCCCAGTCCACCCCACGGACGGTGACCACCCAAGGGGTCAAGCTGGGCAAGGTCCGTTACCAGGACGCGGCGCTGGCCGGGTACGCCGGCCGCGAGGTCACGGTGCTGCACCAGCGCGGGGAGAATCTATCCGTTACGGTACTGTACAACGGTCGGTACGTGTGCGAGGCGGAGCGGGCGGACATCTACCGGACGATCGAGCCGGACACCGAGAAGCTCGACCGGCTGATGGCCGGAAAGGCCGAGCAGCGCAAGGGCGTCAAGGCCCACCTCAAGCAGGTCGAGCAGCGAGTGGGCGGGATCCACCGTGAGGCTTATGTGGAGGAGGTCGACGAGGCGAGGGACCAGGCCACGGCGAGGGTGGGCTCCACCGACGCGCGGCGGGCAATGGCGGCCAAGGACAAGGTGGACAAGCGGCTCCGGCGCCGGGCCGGGCAGCGGGACGAGGCGGATCGCCGAATGGACGAGCACTTGATGGCGATGGGCCGGGCGATCATGAGGCAAAGCAAGGAGGGGTGACGGTGCGGTGGATCCTTACGGCGGGGCTGGTGGTGACGGTGCTCAACTGGTGGGCGGTCCCCTACGCGTACACGCTGGGGGTGCGGCATGGGGCGTTGCTGAAACAAAAGAGGAGGCGGAATCATGAGCAGGAAACCTGAGCGGACACGGTATTTTGTGGGCACGCAGGGGCCGAACCACCAGGCGCTGTCGGTGGCGGTAGACATCGGCAGCCCGGCGGACAAGGCGGCCCCCGCGCGTACCGGAGGCGGTTTGGCTGGGACGCGATCGAGGAGACGGACCTAATGGGGTACACGCAGTACCTGCGCAAGTACAAGATCTGACCGCAAGGGCCAGCCCCGTGCAAGCCGGGGCCGCCATCCTCCGGGGTGGCGCGCCGCTCATGGTCAATACAGAGGAGGCGGGATGGTGGAGCGAGGATGGTTTGCGGCGGCGCGGGCCCGGTGGTTTGAGACGGCGCAGGACGCCGCCCAGGCATGCAAGGTCAGCCCGCGGCTGATCGAGTACCTGGAGGAGGGCAGCGTGACGGCGCCGGAGATCGCCAAGCGGATTGGCAAGGCACTGGGGCTGACCAAGGAGCAGGTGGAGGCGATCACCTGCCAGGAGACGGTGGCGCGGCGGAAGGCGGAGCGGGCCATGAAAGCAGACGAGAAGATCGTCATGGCCCACTACTGAGGAGGGGACCGGGATGCGGAGATGGCTGGCGGAGATCCAGGCGGCGCGGCGCCGGCGGGCGATTGAGCAGGTGCTGGCCGGGCTGCACGCGCGGGGGCAGATGGTGCTGGCGGTAAGCGTCCAGGGCGCCTACGAGCGGATCTACGTGCCCTGCGCCTATGGGGTGATGATGCTCTCGCCCGGCACCGCGGCGATGCATCTCAAGGCAATCAAGGATCAGGAGTTTGAGCGGGCCCTCACGGCCCGGTAACAAAGGAGGGGCAAACATGCAGCAGGGATTCAGGGACGGGAACCTTGGCGCCAGGGTGGCGGCAGCTATCGCGCAGGCGGAACTCAAAGGCGACCGTGGCGTTACGATTACGGCCATCGCCACCAAGGCGGGCATGCGGCGAGAAATGCTCTCCGCGATCAAAAACGGGCATGCGGACGCCACGCCCGAAAACCGGTGCAAGGTGCTCCAGGTGCTGTCGGATATGGGATACGCAGACCCGGACGAGGCAGCGGAGGCCCAGCGGGAGGCGCTCCCGGCGCCGGTGTTCCAGCGGCCGGAAGGAACCCGCGTGCCGCTGATCGAGACCGAGGCATTTGCCCACGCGATTGGCTGGTGCAACTCCATCCGCCAGCGCCGGGAGATCGGCGTCATGGTGGGGCGGCCGGGGATCGGTAAGACGACCACGCTGCGGGAGTACGCCAAACGGACGCCAGGCGTGTACATGATCACCTGCTGGCGCGTGATGCGCATGGGCGACCTGCTGGCCGAGATGGGCCGCGCGTGTAACATGAGCCTGCACGGCAACATGTACGAGCGGACGCTGCAGCTGATGGACGCGCTGGGCCGGCGCGACGACATTATGTTCATCCTGGACGAGAGCAACCAGCTCAAGAAATGGGACACGGACAAATTCGAAGAAATCCGCCAGATCTGGGACGCGACCCGGACGCCGGTGGTGCTGGCGGGGACGCACCGCCTGGAGGAGATCCTCCGGCGCTGGGACGGCCGCGACGAGACCACACAGCTCTCCTCCCGAATGAGCCCCTACGAGTATCGCGGGATCAACGAAAAAGAGGTCCGGGCGATCCTGCGCGAGTACGATCTGACCGCCGACGGGCTGGCTGAGCTGGTCAAGATCGCGCTGGACAGGAATAACGGGGGCATGCGCAACCTGGTGGCCATCCTGGGCATGTGCCTTGAGGTGGCCGGGGGTGAGCGGATCGACCTGGACATGGTACGGAGCGCCGCCCGGCACAAGCTGCCGATCTAGGAGGGGGCATGGACCGAAACGAGCTGAGGGGGAAGCTCCTCCGACTGAGCAAGCCAGCCATCGTCGCCGGATACAATGAGGTGCTTTTCTTCCATCCGGAAGAAGTGCTCCGGGCGGCACTGAAGGCGGAATGGGAAATGGAATGCGCCAAGGAGCAAGGAGCATCGGCAAAAGCGCTGGAATACACCACCCTGGCGGAGCAGCGGGCCATCAAGGGTGAATATGGCGGCAGCCGCGCCGCCTATGATGCAGCTCGCGAAGCCCACAGGAAAGCAATGATGCACACCCGTCGCGCGGGCCGACTGTACAAAGAGATGATGGCCACCTTCGAGGAATGACCGCCAGGCCCAGCCCCGTGCAAGCCGGGGCCGCCGCTCGAAAGGGCGGCGCGGCGCTAATGGTCGCGCGAATTATTTGAAAAAATCACCGCGAGATACGGCCCGAAAGGAGGGTGGATACGGCTATGCTGACGCCCGAACAGCGCGCCCAGGTGGTGGATCTGCTGGCGGACGGCCTGCTGGTCTGGCAGGTTGCTGAGCGCACTGGCGTCGGTTGCCGGGCGGTGGCCAATATCAAGAGCAATTGGTGGGGCCGCATCCTGGGGATGCAGAGGGCGCGGCGGGGTGAACGGATCGACGGGACCCCTGCACAGGACCCGGGGATCAATCGCCCGATCCTGCGGACCAGGACGCTCTATTGCGGACCGGGCCGCCGGATCTCACTCAGACCGGGTGGACCGGACGACGCGATGATCCGCGTGGCGCTGGATACGGTCTGGACGGACGAGGCGGTGGACGCGCTGTGTAAGGCGCTGAGCAGGATGGCAGCCAGGCGTTGGACGCGCTGGCAGAGAAGATCAGGAGGGGATAGGATGAGTCAGGTACAGGAGGCCATCAGCGGCGCACAGCGCGGCGCGATCTTTGGGCTGGCTAAGGCGGCCGGGCTGGATAAGGACGCGCTCCATGACGTGGTGCGGCGCGTGACTGGGCGGGAGAGCATCGCGGCGCTGACGATGGGCGAGGCCATCCGGGTGATTGACAGCCTCAAGCGCGAGGCTGGCCAGGAGCCGGGACACCGGGACGCCGATCGGCCAGGCATGATGACCGAGGCGCAGCGGAGCAAGGTATACGCGCTATGCCGGACGCTGGGATGGGTCACCGAGGCGGGCGACATAGACATGGCACGGCTCAACGGATTTTTGCAGGCACGCTTCGGGGTCGCCCGCCTGCAGTGGGTGGAGGCGTCCAAGGCCGGGTTAATCATCAACGCACTTAAGGCGATGGCTGCTGGCGGGCGGGGGGAACGGAAAAAGAGGGAGGCCGAGCATGTATAGCTGCCAGTGCATCCGCTGCCGGGGAACCTTCGAGGCGGACCGTCAATATACCATCTATTGCCCCGATTGTCTAGCCAAAGAAAAAGCCGAGGCGGCAGCCAGACAGGCGAAGAAGATTGCGCGGGGCGTGGAGGCCGGTGAGTTTTGCAGCGAGCCCCACATCTACTGCCCGCATTGCGGGCATGAGATGGAGGTGGACGACGACTACGAGTTGTACGAAGAAGGCGAACACAAAAGGACGTGTGGCTTGTGCAATAAGGCGTTTCTGATCGAGACGGAACACTCGATCGATTACTCGACGCGAAAGCCTGAGGATGAGGAGAACGAAGATGCGGAAGACAGCTAAGGCCCGCCCCGCCCCGTGGGAACCGCAGTTGCTGGTGGGCAATGCATCACTGTCTCGAATGCTGGCGGACAGGATCCGGGACTGGCGCTGGCAGCGCCGGGCGCGGGCGCGCGAATCCAAGGGGCGGTGGGTGCGCGTATGAACAAGGTGATCCTGATCGGCAACCTGACGCGCGATCCGGAGCTGAGCCATCCGGGGGACAACGGTACCGCATGCTGCCGATTCACGTTGGCCGTCAGCCGCCGCTACGCCGACAAGAACGGTGAGCGCAAGGGGGACTACATCAACATCGTCGTATGGCGGGAGCTTGCGGAGCTGTGCGGCGAGTACCTGGCCAAGGGGCGCAAGGCCGCGGTGATCGGGAGCCTGCAGACCCGGAGCTACGACGGCCAGGACGGACTTAAGCGATACGTGACTGAGGTGGTAGCCGACGAGGTGGAGTTCCTGGGGTCCAAGCCGAGCGCCCAGGGCGGGCCGCCTCCGGAGCCACCGCCGGCGGGACGGCGGGAGGACCGGCCGCAGCAGACCAAGATGGACTATCCACCGGGATACGACGAGGATGACGAGCTACCCTTCTAGGGGGCGACGAGGAGGTGGGAACGTGGAGGGCATGCCGCTGGACAAGCTGCCGGAGCCGCACCGGAAGCTGGCGGAGGTGATCGGGGTGGAGGCAATGATGAGGCTTTGCGAGACGTACGGCGGCATGTCCTTCACAGTCCCGAAGATGGATAAGATCATTGCAGCGGAGCGGAACAGGCATATCCGCAACGAATACAACGGCTATAACGCATCGGCCCTCGCAAAGAAGTACGGCTTGACGACGCGGATGATCCAGATGATCGTGGACGGGTCAACACCCGCACAGATCGACGGGCAGATGGAGATTGACGACCTCCTGTCGAAATAAAAGATCGAAATGCTGCGTAGGTTATTCTTCTTAATATTGAGATACAATCCCGGTAGGGCGTGAGCCCACCGGGATTGTTTCTTTTGTCCAGACAACCACCGGCTAAGCCGGTGGGTAAAAGGCTTAAGCTATGAAGAAGAACGTCCTCCTATGGTAGAATGGGAGCGACCTGGCAGTCGCACCAAGCTAAGGATAGGAGGAACAGTCAT
>Ga0268263_1002796_pt1 | contig 10686 bp, 8 predicted proteins | sample Biomet5_FD_190358 | JGI IMG/M metagenome (GOLD analysis project Ga0268263, IMG submission 190358) | Microbial communities from bioreactor (seeded with sewage sludge) at LBNL, California, USA - Biofuel metagenome 5 (SPAdes) (version 4) | ecosystem: Engineered > Bioreactor > Anaerobic >... | reverse complement strand
GGCGCTTACGTCACCGCCGGTACCAAGCTGATCAAGTACACCAACGGCAAGTATTTCACCGCCCCCTACGACGGTGTCGTCACCGGCTGGAATCTGCCGGACCAGGACGAGGTCATCACCAACGCCCACTACATAACCATGGAAGCCACCGACACGCTGCAGGTAAGCCTGTCAGTGTCGGAGAGCGACATCGGCTCCGTGGCCCTGGGCCAGCAGGTCGAGATAGCCGTCAGCGCCGTCAATGGCAAGTTCACCGGCTATATCACTTACATCAGCGAGATTGGCACCTACTCGTCGTCAGGCTCGACCTTCGCTGCCACGGCCACCTTCGTCAACGATGGCACAGTGAAGATCGGCATGTCGGCCTCATGCACCGTCATCCTGGAGTCGGCCGACAACGCCATCTGCGTGCCCGTCGAGGCCATCCAGACCCAGGGCGATGAGAAGTATGTCGTGGTGGTGGCCTCCGACGGCACCACCTCCAAAGTGACGGTCACCACCGGTATATCCAACGATGCCTATATCCAGGTCCTGACTGGCCTGACCGGCACCGAGACGGTACAGATGACCCAGACCACCTCTTCCAGCAGCAATAACCGCGGCAATGGCGGAATGCCTTCCGGCGGAGACATGCCTTCGGGCGGCGGCAGCATGCCTTCCGGCGGCGGCAGCATGCCTTCGGGCGGCCCGTCATCCGGCGGTGGCAGCAGCAATTGATTGCTATCAAGTCAGACGACCGACGGTCATGCTCAGACCGCCGGTCGCTTTATGTTATAGTATTCTCATGGAAAAACTGATCTTGCAGGTGCCGTCCTTCGCTGAGCTGGGATACCGCCAGACCCTGTTGGCCGATCCGGCTACCATGTCCTATAACGCCGGATGCGGTCTGACAGCCGCCGGCTATGACGACGCCACCGGCACCATCGATTTTGCACCTGCGGCCTGGCGGGGATGGTATGACCGCTGGGTGGGCTGCTCCGACCGCTACTACGCCTATGCGCGGCGTCCGGACGGGGTGCCGGTCGGCGAGGTCGACCTGCGCAGTGCTGCGGGCGCGGGATGGTACGAGATGGGTGTCGTGATCCAGGCATCATGGCGGGGCCGCGGATACGGGGGTCAGGCGCTGGGACTGCTGATGCACCAGGCCTTCGATGTCATGAAGGTCCCGGCCGTCCATAACTGTTTCCAGGCCGAACGCCAGGCGGCCCTGGCCATCCATCGGGCGGTGGGCTTCACGGTCACGGGCCCCGACCCCGCCGGGATGGTCTGGCTGACGCTTACGGCGGCGGACTATCGCGCGGCGCAGGACAGGCGCGGCTGAGCGGCATCGACGCGGATGCGGCGCGGCTGCGTTTTTTCATATATAAAGCCCGGGTCATGACCCGGGCCGCTGATGCCGATCGGAAAGGGGACCGGATCCCGCATACGGGAAGGCTCAGTCCTCGCGGATATGTTCCAGGCCTTTTTCAAAGATGGCCTGGACGTGCTCGTCGGCCAGGGTGTAGAAGACGTTCTTGCCATCCCGCCGGTTTTTTACCAGGTTGGCCTGCCGAAGGGCCCCCAGCTGATGCGAGATGGCCGATTTGGTCATGCCCAGCAGGGCTGCCAGGTCACAGACGCACATCTCGTGAGCGTCCAAGGCGCAAAGGATCTTGGCCCGGGTGCCGTCGCCCAGGACCTTGAAGAAATCGGCTAGATCATAGAGCTCGTTGTCATTGGGCATCATCCGGCGGACCTTGGCGACGACGTCCTGATGGATAACGTCGCAGTCGCACATCGGCTCGTCTTTGCTCATGATACCACCCCCACGGCTATATTCTAGCACAAAGGAACAGGTCCCTCTTGACAGTTGAGCATATATTCAACTATACTGTCGGTGGTCAGTTGAATGAACACTCAACTGATTGGAGGTGCACCCATGCGTGAAACATTCATCCTGCAGGGACTTGACTGCCCCGATTGCGCGGCCAAGATCCAGGAGGCTGTCAGCCGTCTGGACGGGGTCGGGTCGGCCTCGCTGGATTTCATGACCGGCAAGCTGGTCGTCAGCGGTGCCGATGGACGCCAGGACGAAATCAGCCGTCAGGTGGTGGCGGCCGTCGGCCGCCTGGAGCCTGACGTCACGGTGAGCACGCAGCGGCCGGTTGCCGCCAAGGATGGCGAGGACGGCGAGCGGCATGTGATGCTGGTGCGCATCGGCGTTGGGGCGCTGCTATATGCGATCAGCCTGCTGTACAAGCCTGCCGCTGTCTGGTTCACTCCGGTCATATCCATTTTGGCGCTGGCCGTGCTGGGCTACGATGTCTTCTATGGCGCCGTCCGCCGGCTCTGCAAGGGAGCCGTGCTGGACGAGCATTTCCTGATGGCGGTCGCCACCATCGGGGCCTTTGCCATCGGGCAGTACGATGAAGGGGTCGCCGTGATGCTGTTCTATCAGGTCGGCGAGCTGTTCCAGGACTACGCGGTCGACAGGTCGCGCCGGTCCATCGCCGGGCTGATGGACATCAGGCCCGACTATGCCAACCTGCTGCGCGAAGGGGTCAGCGAGAAGGTCGACCCGGCACTCGTGGGCGTCGGCGACAGCATCCTGGTCAAGCCTGGCGAGAAGGTGCCGCTGGATGGCATCGTGCTGAAGGGCAGCTCAAGCTTGGACACCGCCGCCCTGACGGGCGAGTCGCTGCCGCGGTCCGTGACCATCGGCGATCAGGTGCTCAGCGGCTGCGTCAACCAGGCCGGCATGCTGACGGTCAAGGTCACCAAGCCTTTTGGCGAGTCGACCGCCAGCAAGATCCTAGACCTGGTCGAGAACGCCTCCGCCAAAAAAGCCCGTTCCGAAAACTTCATAACCCGTTTCGCAAAGATCTACACCCCGGCGGTGGTGGGGGCGGCCGTCCTGCTGGCCGTCGTGCCGCCGCTGGTCGTCAAGGGCGCGGTGTTCACCGACTGGCTGTACCGCGCGCTGCTGTTCCTTGTCGTTTCATGTCCGTGCGCCTTGGTCATCTCCGTGCCGCTGAGCTTCTTCGGCGGCATCGGCGGGGCTTCGCGCAAGGGCGTCCTGGTCAAGGGCAGCAATTACCTGGAGGCCCTGGCCCATGCCGAGATCGTCGTCTTCGACAAGACCGGGACGCTCACCCAGGGCCGCTTCCAAGTGGCGGCGCTGCATCCGCAGGGCATCGACGCCGACCGCCTGCTGAGACTGGCGGCCAGCGTGGAGAGCTATTCGAGCCATCCCATCGCCGCCTCGCTGCGGCAGGCCTACGGCCATGACATACCGGCTTCGGCAGTGACCGATGTCAAGGAAATCGCCGGATGCGGCGTCACGGCCACGGTCGAGGGCCATCAGGTGGCCGCCGGCAGCCCGAAGCTGATGGAGCAGATGGGCCTGGCCGCCATGACCCCCACGGAGGCCGGCACGCTGGTACATGTGGCCTGCGATGGCGTATACGTCGGCTGCATCGTCATCGCCGACGCCGTCAAGGAAGATGCCGCCGATGCTATCAAGGGCCTCAAACAGGCCGGGGTGGCCAAGACGGTCATGCTGACGGGGGACAGCCCGGCCATCGCCCGCCAGGTCGCCGCCCGGCTGGGGGTGGACGAGGTGCATGCGGGCCTGCTGCCCGACGGCAAGGTCGCCCAGCTCGAGGGGCTGCTGGCCCAGCGTTCCGCCCGCGGCAGGCTGGTCTTCGTCGGCGACGGCATCAACGACGCACCGGTGCTGGCCCGGGCCGACGTCGGCATCGCCATGGGAGCCCTGGGATCCGACGCAGCCATCGAGGCCGCCGACGTGGTGATCATGGACGATCGGCCATCCAAGCTGGTCAGCGCGGTACGCATCGCCCGCAAGACGATGCGCATCGTCACCGAGAACATCGCATTCGCCCTGGCTGTCAAGGCCGCCATCTTGGTCCTGGGCGCGCTGGGCCGGGCCACGATGTGGGAAGCGGTGTTCGCAGACGTGGGCGTGGCCTTTCTGGCCATCCTCAACGCCATCCGCATGCTTGACGTGCGCCGTATGTAAGCGGCTGGGCCAGGGACAAATGAATTGAGAAGGCAGGTGCGTAGGAATATTTCCCGACGCACCTTTTTTGACTTTGGCCGCCGCGGCGGCTGCATCCTCCATGATGGCGCCCGCCGTCTGCGCATCAGCGGTATGATGCCGTGTCCGCAATACACGGACTATGACTGAAAGCGCAGAATCGCCGGCTTCTGAAGTTTTTTTTATGGGCTGCGCCAAGGACGCGGTTACGCCATGCCTTGGAGGTCATGAAAATGTTTTCATAAGGTGAAAAGAAAGTGAAAAAATATGTAAGTTATGTGTTGACTTTCAGAAAACGGCGTACTATACTGCTTTTAATATTTTTCTTCAAAGGAGGGAGAAATATGAAGAAACTGAGACTGGTATTAGTTCTGTTCCTGGTCGTCAGCCTGCTGACGGCCTGCGGCGGCACTTCCACCGATACAGGTTCCACCACCGTGGCCAAGACCATAACGATCGCCACGGATCTGGACCTGCAGAGCATGGATCAGCAGGTCGCCACCGACGGTATCTCGTTCAGCATGCAGGACCTCGTTCTGTCGGGCCTGTGCACCCTGAGCGATGCCGGCGTCGCCGAGCCGGAGCTGGCCTCCAGCTGGGATGTATCGGCTGATGGCATGACCTATACGTTCCACCTGGTCGATGCCAAGTGGTCCAACGGCGATGCCGTGACCGCCAATGACTTCGTCTTCGGCTGGCGTCATCTGGTCGATCCGAAGCTTGCTTCCGAGTATGCCTTCATCATGGATACCATCCATGTAGTCAACGCGGGCGACTGCGCCGCCGGTACCAAGGCTCTTGATCAGCTGGGCGTCGAAGCCACCGATGACAAGACCTTCGTGGTCCATCTGACCCAGCCGTGCGACTTCCTTCTCAGCCTGATGGCCTTCCCGTCGTTCTTCCCGGTCAATGAGAAGTTCTTCGAGGCCCAAGGCGACCAGTATGCGCTGTCCGTGGACAACCTGCTGTTCAATGGTCCGTACACGATGACCAGCTGGACGGCCGGCAGCGAGTACGTCTTCACCAAGAATCCCAATTACTTCAATGCCGATTCCGTCAAGACGGAGGAGATCGTCTTCAAGTATGTGTCCGACACCCAGTCGGCGATGCTGTCATATGAGAACGGCGACGTCGACTACGTCAAGCTGACCGGCGAGCTGGTCGATGCCTACAAGGGCAAGGACGGCTATACGCAGCGTCTGGCCGGCTATCTGTGGTATATGTCTGTCAACTTCACCAACTCCAAGTTCGTCCAGGGCGGCAACCTGGTCAAGGCCATCTCCTGCGGCATCGACCGTGACACCATCGCCACCAGCGTGCTGAAGGATGGCTCCATCGCCGCCAAGGGTATCGTGCCCACCGGTTTCGCCACCGGTCCGGATGGCAAGGACTATCGCGATACCACCGATGCGTTCGTCACCTATGATCCCGCCCAGGCAGCCTCCTATTACAAGGCGGCCGTGGCCGACAATGGCGGCAAGGATTATTCCATAGAGCTGCTGTTCGAGGATACCGAGGCTTCCAAGGCCGTCGCCGAGCAGATCCAGAGCATGCTGCAGACCAACTGCCCGGGTCTGACGATCACCTTGAACTCCAAGCCCAAGAAGACCCGTCTGGACATGATGCAGCATCAGCAGTATGAGCTGGGTCTGACCCGCTGGGGCCCGGACTATGCCGACCCTGAGACTTACATGGATCTGTTCCGCACCACGGCAGTCGACAACAACAACGGCCGTTACAACAACCCTGAGTACGACAAGCTGGTCAACGCGGCCGATGTCAACGCCAATTCCACCGAGCGTTGGCAGCAGTACAAGGACGCCGAGAAGATCCTGGTCCAGGATGACTGCGGTGTCATCCCCGTCTATCAGTCCGGCGGAGCCATCATGATCAACCCGAAGGTGACCGGCATCCGCTTCCATTCCGCGGGCGTCGATTCCTACCGCTTCATGGTCAAATCTGCATCCTAGGCAAAGGCGCCAAGATATTGCGACGTTGCGAACATAAGAGCGAGCGATCGCTCTTATGTTTCGTATCATCTGTATGTGACTGACAAGGAGGAAGAATATGACCAGATACGTCACCAAACGGGTGCTGATCGGCCTGGCGACCCTGTTCGTCATCCTGTTCGTCCTGTTCCTGATGCTGCGCTTCATGCCTGGCACCCCGTTCAACGACGAGAAGCTGACCGCCGCGCAGCGGGCCTTGCTGTATGCCAAGTACGGGCTTGACAAGCCTTTTCTGGTACAGTTCTGGAATTACTTCACCAGCATGCTGCGAGGGGATTTCGGACTGTCTTACGTCATCAACAAGAATTTCGCCGTCTCCTCGATGGTCTGGACGCGGCTGGCCGTTTCCATCCGCATCGGCTTCCAAGCCATGCTGCTGGGCTCCGTCATCGGTCTGCTGCTGGGCATCTGGTCGGCGCTGAAACGCAACACCTGGGTCGACACGCTGTGCAGCGGCATCTCCGTATTCGGCGTCTCGGTGCCCTCCTACGTGTTCGCCCTGCTTTTGGCATACTTCATTGGCTACAAGCTGAAACTGTTCCCCATACTGTGGAGCACCAAGAACGTCGCGGCCTCCACGGTTCTGCCGACAATCTCGCTGTCGCTTTTCCCGGTGGCCAATATCGCCCGGTTCACACGTTCGGAACTGATCGATGTCATGAACTCGGATTACGTGCTGCTGGCATCATCCAAGGGCATCAAGACCTGGCAGCTGATCTGGCGCCATGAGCTGCGCAACGCCCTGATACCGATCATCACCGTCATGGGCCCGCTGCTGGTCGACCTGCTGACCGGCTCGATGGTCGTTGAGAAGATCTTCGGCATCCCCGGCATCGGCTCGCTGATGGTGCAGGCCATCCAGTACAACGATTACAACGTCGTGCTGGCTACGGCCTTCGTCTATTCGGCAATGTACATATTCACCATGATGATCGTCGACATCCTGTACGGCGTCATCGACCCGCGCATCCGGGTCGCCAAGGAGGGCTGACATGAGCGTCATAGAACCTAGCGCCATAGACGAGCTTAAGCCCGATTCATTCGAGCTGGCACGCAACCCTGGTGAGCGCATCATCGACAAGACCTACGGGCATACCTCGTACATGAAGGACGTCATGGCGGCGTTCCGCAAGAACAAAGGCGCCACCTTCGGAATGATCATGATCCTGATCATCGTCTTATTGGCCATCATCGGGCCGATGATCTCCGGCCACACCTACGACGGCATCGTCGTCGAGCATATGTCGCTGGTGCCCCGCGTCCCCGGCCTGGAGAAGATCGGCATCTTCGACGGCACCCTCAACGGCACCAACCAATATCTGGCCAAGGGCCTCAAGGACGTCTACTACTGGTTCGGTACCGACACCCAGGGCCGTGACCTGTTCACGCGCGTCTGGCAGGGGACCCGCATCTCGCTGATCATCGCCCTGACGGCGGTGCTGATTGAGATATTCATCGGTATGGTCTACGGCCTGGTCTCCGGCTATTTCGGCGGCAAGGTCGACATGGTGATGCAGCGGTTCGCCGAGATCCTCAACGGGATCCCCACGCTGGTGGTGGTGACGCTGCTGGGCCTGGTGCTGCCGCGCGGCATCATCTCCATCATCTTCGCCATGATGATCACCGGCTGGATAAGCATGGAACGCATCGCCCGTGCCGAGGTGCTCAAATTGAAGGAGCAGGAGTTCGTGCTGGCTTCCAAGACCCTGGGGGCCAAGAACATGCGCATCATCTTCAAGGAGATCCTGCCCAACATCGTCGGCCAGATCATCGTCGTGTCGATGTTCTCCATCCCCAGCGCCATCTTCACCGAGGCGTTCCTGTCGTTCGTCGGCCTGGGCGTGCCTGCTCCCATGGCCAGCCTGGGCTCCCTGGTCTCCGATGGCTATAAGTCGCTGACCGTCTATCCGCACATGATCGCCTATCCGATCATCGTGCTGTCGCTGCTGATGCTCAGCTTCAACCTGTTCGCCGACGGGCTGCGGGACGCTTTCGATCCCAAGATGAAGACGAGGTGAACGACATGACAGAGTACAAGAAGAAGGACAAGAAGGACCGGGTGCTTTCCATCCGTGACCTCAACATCTCGTTCAGCACGGCCAACGGCGTCGTGCGTGCCATCCGCGGCATCCGCTTCGACCTGTTCAAGGGCGAGACGGTCGCCATCGTCGGCGAGTCGGGTTCCGGCAAGAGCGTGACCATGAAGACGCTGATGGGCATCCTTGATGCCAACGGCCACATCGACTCCGGATCCATAGACTACACATACACCGAAGCCGACGGTCAGTCCAAGACGGTCGACATCGTCAAGATGACGCCGCAGCAGGTACGCTACCAGCTGTGCGGCCGTCACATCGCCATGGTCTTCCAGGATCCGCTGACCTCGCTCGATCCCACCATGCCGATCGGCAAGCAGATCATGGAAGGCATGCTCGAACATGAGCATATATCCAAGGAAGAGGCCCATAAAAGGGCCATCGGGCTGTTGGAGCGGGTCGGCATCGACGACCCTGCCAAACGCTTCAGGGAGTACCCGCATCAGCTGTCAGGCGGCATGCGCCAGCGCGTGGTCATCGCCATCGCCGTGGCCTGCAACCCGGACATCCTGATCTGCGACGAACCGACCACGGCCTTGGACGTCACCATCCAGGCCAAGATCCTGGAGCTGATCAAGAGCATACAGCTCGAGCGCAACATCTCGGTCATCTACATCACCCATGACCTGGGCGTGGTGGCCAAGGTGGCCGATTACGTGGCTGTCATGTATGCCGGCAAGATCATCGAGAAAGGCAACATCAACGAGATATTCTATGACCCGCGCCATCCGTACACCTGGGGCCTATTGGCCTCCATCCCGGACGTCGAGGTCAAGGCTGACCGCCTGGCCGCCATCCCCGGCACCCCGCCGGACCTGATGGTGCCGGTCAAGGGTGATGCCTTCGCACCGCGCAACGCCTACGCCCTGAACATCGATTTCGAGGCTGAACCGCCGATGTTCGACGTTGGCGGACAGCATCGCGTGTCCAGCTGGCTGGCCGATCCGCGCGCGCCCAAGGTGCAGATGCCTCAGCAGCTGCGCGAACGCATCGACAAGATGCTGGCCGAGGTCGATAAGGCCAAGGAGGCGACCGTCCAATGAAGAACATCGATTACAGCGCCGCGCCTCTGCTCAAGGTCAGCGGCCTGAAGGAGTATTTCCGCAACAGCCGTACCTACACCGTCAAAGCCGTCGACGACATCTCGTTTGAGATCTACAAAGGCGAGACGTACGGTCTGGTAGGCGAGTCGGGATCAGGCAAGTCGACCACGGGGCGTACCATCATCAGGCTGCTCAACCCGACCGACGGCAGCGTCGAATTCGCCGGCCATCAGATCGGCGGCCGGCGCCTGTCCCATGAAGATGAAAAGTTTCTGCGCCTGAACATGCAGATGATCTTCCAGGATCCGGAGGCCTGCCTCAACCCACGCAAGAAGGTAAAGCAGCTGGTCGCCGAGGGTTTGGAGATCCATCATCTGTATAAGGACCAGCAGGACCTGGACGACAAGGTCGCCCGCATCCTAGACAAGGTCGGCCTCAGCGCCGAGCAGGCCAACCGCTACCCGCATCAGTTCTCCGGCGGCCAGCGCCAGCGTATCGGCATCGCCCGCGCGCTGGTCATGAACCCGCAGCTGATCATCGCCGACGAGCCGATCTCGGCCCTTGACGTTTCGATACAGGCCCAGGTCGTCAATCTGATGAAGGACATCCAGCAGGAGCTGGGCACGACCTACCTGTTCATCGCCCACGACCTGTCGATGGTCAAGTACATCTCCGACCGTATCGGCGTCATGCACCTGGGCCATATCGTGGAGACGGGTACCACCGACGAGCTGTTCGCCATGCCGGTGCATCCTTACACCCGCAGCCTGCTGTCAGCCATTCCGCATCCCAACCCGGCCATTGAGAAGACGCGCGTGGCCATGTCGTACGACAAGGACGAGGAAGGGGTCGACTATACCAAGGGCACCTATCACACCCTGAGCATGACCCACACGGTGCTGGCCACCGATGCCGAGTTTAATGATTGGAAGCAGCATACCACATATTGATGCGGACCGCTGTTTTCCATAAGCATCACTATGAGCACGCGCCAACATCGAGACGCGTCCCGTCAGAAAAGAGGACACCCGTTTGATCGGGTGTTTTCTGTAGGGTGGCCCGCAGGGAATCACATCTTTGGTCTCGTGATGACGCCTGGGGATGGTGGAATGACCATGTGGAAGCTCCATCCGATGATGGGTCGGCCGATAAAACGGCGTCGGCTGTTCGAATCCGGTGCCCTGTCGTGTATAATGATGGTGACAGAAACAATTGAGTTGGGAGGGCATAGACATGGGATTGCGTTTCTCAAAGAGGATCACGTTGTTCAAGGGAGTAAGTCTCAACCTCAGCAAGTCGGGCGTCAGCCTGTCGCTGGGCACCAAGGGCCTACGGGGCACCGTGGGTACCAACGGCAAGGTGACCACCTCGGTGGGCATCCCGGGCACCGGCGTCTATTACACCAAGCAGTTCGGTCTCAACAAGAAGAAGAACACGGCCAAGACAGGCAGCACCGTCAAACAGGCCGCCGCGCAGCCTGAGGCCCAGCCGACGGCGGCGGC
>Ga0268263_1002795_pt1 | contig 10693 bp, 8 predicted proteins | sample Biomet5_FD_190358 | JGI IMG/M metagenome (GOLD analysis project Ga0268263, IMG submission 190358) | Microbial communities from bioreactor (seeded with sewage sludge) at LBNL, California, USA - Biofuel metagenome 5 (SPAdes) (version 4) | ecosystem: Engineered > Bioreactor > Anaerobic >... | reverse complement strand
CTTCGCACGGTCGTCATCGATGATGCACACGACTTCGTTCTTCGATTTCGGGCTGTTGGTAAGCTCCCTGATCAAAAGCTCCGCCGCCGCCCCGCCACCGATGAGCATCGTCCGCTTCTTTACTTCCTTAGTGCGGCTCATGTACTGATGATAGAAACGCACAAAAAAGCGGGTCACGAAAACGAACCCGCATAAATACAAGAAATATAGGATAGGATAACTGCGCATCATGGTCATCCCTGCCAATGCCATCGCCGTGTAACACACCGCCGACGAGATGAAGGTGGCCATCGCGATCTTGAACAGTTCACCGGCACTGGCATATTGCCATATGCATGAATAGAGCCCGAACAGCCCGAAAACAACCAGACATATCAATGAGTTGAATGGTGAAAAACGTAACGCGTAGCCAAAAAAAGTCGTGGCCCGCATGGCTGAGAAGGAGAACTCGAACCGGGTGAAAAGCGCCAGAAAGGATGCCAGGTTTATCACCAGCAGATCAACCAGGATGAAGACCGCATTCTTCAAATAAAAAAACTTTTGAATCGCTTTAAACATATGCCTTTCCCCTAACAGTGTATATATGAATGATTGGTTGCTGCACAGACGCTGTTGGTATTATATCACATTAAGGGTTACGCTCTTTATCACTTTTATTATTGATTTCTTATATACAAGATATATCTATTTATTTTTCTCTCTCATGATAAAAGCATCTATCTCAAAACCATGTAAAGATAAACCCAAAAGCCTTTTATTCTTATTAGTCCATCATTCGGCTATTTCCCAATTATATAGACATAATTTGTCGTAGCCGTTCCACCGATGTTCAACATCATACCATTATTAATTCTCTTTTTCTTAACTTGGTATCCTTCAGCAGTTCCTTCGATTTGCTTATATATATCTAGGCACATACGCACGCCTGTTGCTCCAACCGGATGACCACATCCAATAAGACCACCACTAGGATTAATGGGCTTTTCACCATTGAAAAATATAGTTCCCTCCTCAATGGCCCTGTATTCGTCACCAGGGCCAGTAATACCAAACGCTGAGATAGCAGCATACTCAGAAGAAGTAAAACAATCGTGTGTCTCAAAAACATCGATGTCATCGACAGAAAGCCCACTCCGCTTATAGGCATCTATGACTGTTTGCCGTGTCCATGGCAATATGAATTCACTTTCTTTGGCCTCTGATATCTTATCTTCAAATAACATTGGCGCTACTCTGTGACCATAGCCTTTTATATACGGCTTCCCATTTAAACTTCTTGACTTAATGAAGTCTTCACTTGCGACGAAAACAATCGCTGCTCCATCCGTCACCTGTGAGCAGTCAGAAGTAGCCAAGCATCCACCTACAAGTGGATTGTTTTCTGTGCCTCTATTTTTGGCCTGCTCATAACTCATGAACCATTTCCTGGTTTGTGCCAAGGGATTTCTTTTTGCGTTTTCGTAGTTGTTTACGCTGATCATCGCCAGCGAATCCATGTATCTCTTTCTATCAAGATGGTATTTATCTACCATCTCATCGGCTAATCTTCCAAATAGTTTAGGAAAAGGGTAATCGATATCTTTCCCTTCTTCTTCATAATATGCAGCTTTCCCAAGAATATCGCCGCCAAGACGGCTGTTGACTGTCTTCATCAACTCCCAGCCAATGACTAATGCCAAGTCATAATCACCGTTTTGCACTTTAGTAATTGCCGCTTCCAGGGCCACGGAGCCGGAAGCGCAAGCAGCCTCATATCTTGCTGAAGGAACACCATAGAATGAGTTGTCAACAAGCGTCAGAAGCCCGCCAAGATGTCCTTGATTTATATATTGCTCAGCTATAAAGTTGCCGACAAAACATCCTATCTTGTTTTGCACATTAAGAGTGCGGATATCGTCATATGAAAGTGCGGCGGCTTTCAGCCCATCGTTTACTGTCTCTTTCAATAAAGCAATTACGTTTTTACCCTCTTTTGTCCAATTCCTTTCAAAATCCGTCTGAGCGCCGCCGATGATGTACGCCCTCGAAACATGACTATCATAATTTTGTGTTTTCATCTATTTATGCCTCATCATTTCAAAGCCCTAAAAAATGGTCTGTAATCATATGAAGATTTCGCATTTCCTTTTCGTGAAGCGATGTCAAGATATGTATTTAGTGCCGAACCTGTGATTCGTTCTTTAATTAAAGCATCGCAATCGGTAATCGAATATAGACCCTGCAAAAGGGCTAGCGGTGGACACCAGTTAAACCCAGTTGCCATAACATCATCGGCAGCAATATCCGAATAACCGACGATTTTCGATGTGTATAGAGAATAGATTATATATCGCAATAGAAAACCAAGGCATATTTCCGCTTCCTGTGAATGGTTAGTTATCAAACTACGTAGAGCATCTTCATAGTTTCCGGTTTTCAAAAAGGATACCATTTGGATGGAAAAAGGAAAATTATAGTCGATAATATCCCTATAAATTCCTGTTTTTATATCATAAACAAGTTGCTTTTTTATTCCGCTTCCATAATCTACAGACTTATATAACCCCTCCTTACTTTTTTTACCTAATCTTCCTTCTTTTACCAGTTTATCTACAAATTCAGGCAGTTTAAATGAATCATTTGCGTAATCATTAGTATTGTTATATAGATTATCGACGATGGCCTTATGAACATCCAAGCCAACGAAATCAGAAGTCGCTAACGGAGCCATGGCTCTCCCTGTATATGGCCCTAATATTGCATCAATGTAATCTATCCCACCATTATCTTTATATCTTTCAGCATATTGCAACGCCTCATTTATGAACTGGAATCCAATCCTGTTCGCTAGAAAGGCAGGGCTATCCTTCACATCGACAACAGTACGAAACAAGACATTGCTTAGGTATTCTTTTAACTCCTTAAGAATGCTTTCATCAGAATACTTCGTAGAAGTAAGCTCGCAAAGTGTCATGTTATAAGGCGGGTTAAACATATGGACGCCAAAGAAATGCGACCGATGCTTTTCAGGCAAGCACTCCGCAAGTCTTGTTATCGACAGTCCTGAGGTCCCCGAACAAACGACGCAGTCAGATGAAAGATGACATGCGATGTCCTTGATGATTTCCGACTTCACAGACATATCCTCCGAGGTGCTTTCGAAAATTAGATCTGACTTGGATATGCACTTATCCAATTCTAGATAATCCGCCGGAATCATGTTTGCTTTGATACTGTCGGCACGAACCGATTTAGCAGCCCTATCAATAGCCGCAACACTTTTTTCCTTTTTCCTACTAACAAGATACACTTTCGCGCCACCAAACGAGGCGAAAATACCGGCCACCTTGCAGCCCATCGTCCCATTTGCGCCAATCACTGTGACTGTCTTTATATTTAACATTTTTAAATACTGCCCTTTCGGCTACTCATGAAATTTTATTGGTTTTGCCGGAACCCCAAGCGCAGTGCATTCGTCCGGCAAATCCTTTATTACAACAGAACCGGCTCCAACAATCGTTCCGGCGCCAATCTGTTTTCCTTGTATTATCTGTGTCCCAGTACCAATCTCTGCACATTTTGACAAGGTCACATGTCCAGAGACGTTAATACTAGGATACAATGTTACAAAATCATCGATCACCACATCATGGCCTATCGTGCAATCCAAGTTGATTATGACATGACTTTTGATATCAATATCTACAGTTAGTATAGTGCCAGCACAAATTATTGTGCCTCTTCCAATACGCACCTTGTCAGATAATATAACTGACGGATCAATAAGAGTCGCATATCTGATTCTGCAACTAATTGAGGCTATCCTATTAACCATACTTTCTCTATTTTTTGCGGATCCAATAGCGCATACATAATATGCATCTTCATGGCTCTTAATGATATCAAGCCCGCCAAGAACTGGATAGCCATCCAAATCTTTGCCTTTTATTTCCTTGTCTTCGTCAATATAACCCAATATGTCCCATTTTTTTACAGACATATTTATTCTCTCAATGAGCCAAACCACTTCTCTTCCAAAACCGCCTGCGCCGATGATAATGATTTTTTCCATAGTAATGACAATCCTTCTATATTTACTTTATAGTATAACCCAGATTTCTTTTCACCACGAAAAAACGAACGGCTTTCTTCTATTGCAATAAATATTAAATATAATCATTTCTTCTCATTTCTTCACACTACTTATATTTTAAAATGCGCAAACCGTATGTGTCATTAGCCTTAACCATTTGTACATTTTAATGGTAGAATGAAATCAATAATATGAAGGGAGCTAGGCATGTCATGCGCAAGATAATAACCGCGGTTATGATCACGGCATTAGCCGTTTCTTTATGTGCCTGCGGTCAATCATCCAACCGTTATCTGCAGCTCATCAATGATGCCCAGGCCCGGCTGGAAGCCGGTGACTATCAGCAGGCCATCGCCAAGTATGACGAGGCCATCGCCCTGGACGCCAGCCAAGGTGAGGCCTACCGCTGCCAGGCCAAGGCCTACATCGCCGATGGCGACTATGCCAAGGGCATCGACGACATCGAGAAGTACATCGCCTGCGGCAACCAGACCACCGAGAACTACGAATGGCTCATCACGATATGCCAACGCTACCAACAGGACGAGGCCCTGGAAAAGGCCCACCATGAATATGACGCCTTCTGCCATGAGAAGGGCTACATCTCCTACAACGACGCCAAGAATTACTGTGACACCGTCCTGCGCAGCAATCATTACGCCTTCGGTGACATCCTACTGACGACCAACGAGATCAAGAAGAACGCGGCCTGCCGGGCCAACATGCACGACATCGCCGACATGATGTACAGCTACGCCCTCATCCTTCATGGCAATGATTCCAATGCCGCCCGCGGCGACCCGATGATGGCCGGCAGCGAGGATGGCAGCGGCGGCGGGCACATGAAGTTCTCCACGATGGAGCGCAAGGACATCATCACGGCCGAGGACTACGACAAGCTGTATGATCTGGATGCCGCCAACATCGGTAAGGGCGACTGCTACCTGCTGTCGGACGTCCAGCAGATGATGGACTACTTCTATGGCGCCGACGTCATCAAGGTGGCGGACTGGAAGGATGCCGAAAGCGAAGGGCAGCTGCTCTACAAGTCCTCCACCGGCTATCTGATCCTATCCGATGCCGACACCAGCCATTCATCCCCGTCCGGCTACGACTTCCGCTTCGCCAGCTATAAAGGCGACGGCGACTATGGCATCGTCAAGTTCTACGGCCTGTCTTATGACAACGTCGGCGGCGTCATCAGCTACGTCACCGACCTGTCCACCGCGGCCAAGATCAGCATCCGTCCCATCGACCTGACCAGCAGCCAGTTCGCCTCGTATAAAGGACATGTCCTCGATATCCTGCTCGCGGAGAAATACATCAAGGAGACCGACCTGTCGACCATGGAGGTCATCCTCTACAAGGATGACACCGGCATCCACATCAAATATTACAGTGCATGAGTACCATGGGGATCGCGCTGCTGCGTGATCCTTTTTCTTAATCGATATGTGCCGTTCTTATATAGATATAATATCTATCTAGGATGATGCTTTTGCTATCGCCATGACACCTCTTCATCTCCCTGATCCGCGCGGCCGTCAGCCGCAGGCTAAGGTTTGTAGACCGCCATCCCCGGCAGCGGCCCGCGCCCTTTATCCCATTCGTTTTCACATCAGTAATTATGGATGGTTATGTTCCCTAATTATCATCTTTGTTGGCTTGCTTTTTAGCGTATAATTGAGGCAAGCAGATGGGGTGCGCCGCGATCGATCCTGCACCCCTTCTTATCACTTTCAGTCATTTCAGCGCTATCATCCACGGCGGCACAGAAAGGAGCACTATCGGCACAGGCGTTGCGCACCGGTGCCGGTAGCCAGGACAAATGTTATGGTACCAGACAAGACGGCTGACGATGTCCAATGGGTCACACTGCTGAAACAGCTGCCTGACGTGCTGGGGGCCGAGATCCGCCGCGACGAGAACGGCCAGCTGGCCGAGATCCACATCCTGGCCGGTTTCGACAGGACCGCCAAACAGGTCGTGCGTGACGTCCAGTCGGCCCTGCAGGCCAAGTTCAAGGCCGACATCGACTATCGCATCATCAGCGTGGCCCAGATCCATGACGAGCGCAAGACGCCTTCGTCCCTGCCGCGGATCGTGCTGTGCGGCATGGCGCTGTCGCTGGCCGACTCCGGCTGCGCCGCCCGGGTGACCCTGACCCACGACAAGCATGACTACGTCGGCCAGGGGCTGGGCGACACCAGCCGCCACGGCCGCTACCTGGCCGCCGCCCAAGGGGCCACCGAGGCCCTCAACAGCTATCTGCCCGACCAGGACCGGCTGACGCTGACCGACCTGCGGCTGTCCAACATCGGCGAGCAGGCCATCGTGCTGGTGTACATGACCATCCGCCAGGACGGCAAGCTGGAGCAGCTGCTGGGCTGCTGCGCGGACCGCGACGACGGCGGGCTGTCGGCCGCCCGGGCCGTGCTCAACGCCGTCAACCGCCGCATCGAGCTGCTGAAGTGAATAAACCTTTCTGAAAATACATAGATTATATTGCTACCGAGGACCTCAATCTGTTAACATCAGGTTGATGATTCCTTCTTGCGAAGGATCACCTCAGGCCTCGGCGGCCCTGTGCGAGCGAAGCGGATACAGCCTGTTCCCCCATTAGCGGAAGGGAACAGCCAAACCTAACAAAACAGGAGGCTGTGTTCGATGAAAAAAATCGCACTTGCCATTGCGGGAGCTGTCGCTATGCTGCTGTCCAGTGGTGCTTTCTTCCTTTGGAAGTAATAGCTGAATAGTTGACGATCATCAGCAGGGCCACCGAAGCCAACAGGAGTCCGTCATGAAAAAGCAAACCGTCATTTACGCGATAACGATATCGGTGCTGGGACTGGCGTCCGGCGTCTACCTGTGCTGGCGTTTCTTCTCCGGGTTCGTGGCTGCCGACACGCTCAAGGTCCTGGTATTGGCGCTGCTGTTGGTGCTGTGCCGCAGCCTGCCTCTGGACGTCAGCGACGAGACGACCATCGACATGTCCTTCATCAGCATCCTGATGATCTTCTTGACCGAGGGCTACGTGGCCGCCGGGGCTTTGTATATGCTCACCACTCCGCTGGTCTTCGTGCCGGTGTCGGGCCACAAGGGCGAATTCACCAGCATGTACAACACCCAGCCCATCAAGACCTGCTTCAACGTCTCCAACATCATGCTGACCATCGTCGGCTCGGGGCTGGCCTTCTCCGCCTTGGGCGGCTATCCCGGCTACACCGCGCTGCCCGGCTGCCTGCTGCCGATCTTCAGCTACATCGTGGTGTCCATGGTCATCAACACCCTGCTGATGTCGTTCCTGCTGTACTTCGAGATGGGCATGCCCATCAAGTCCACGCTGATCTCCGGCTTCATGCAGTTCGTCCCCAACATCCTGTGCGCCGCCCCCATCGGCTATTTCCTGGCCCGGCTGTACCAGTTCAACGACGGCCTGTACCTGGTGCTGCTGTTCGTGCTGCCGCTGCTGCTGGCCCGCTACTCCTTCAAAAACTACCTGGAGGTCAAGCATCAGCAGTACGTGCTGATCAACGCCCTGTCGGCCTCCATCGAGGCCAAGGACCGCTACACCGTCGGCCACTCCAAGCGGGTGGAGCAGTACAGCGCCCTGATCGCCCAGCAGATGCATCTTTCCGCCAACCACATCTACACCATCCGCATCGAGGCCCTGTTCCACGACATCGGCAAGATCGGCATCAACGACACCATCCTCAACAAGCCGGCCAAGCTGGACGCGCAGGAGCGTTCCCTCATCGAACAGCATCCCGTGATCAGCGCCAAGATCATCAAGGACATCGACTTCTACGGCGACATCCAGAACACCATCCTGCACCACCATGAGCGCTATGACGGCCAGGGCTACCCCGACCACATCAAGGGCGACGCCATCCCCCTGGACGCCGCCATCATCGCCGTGGCCGACGCCTTCGACGCCATGACCAGCGACCGGCCCTACCGTAAGGGCTTCTCGATCGACAAGGCCATCAGCATCGTCAAAGAGGAATCCGGCCATCAGTTCGATCCCAAGCCGGCCGCCGCTTTGGTCACCCTCTATGAAAAAGGGGCCTTGGCGCCCCGTGACCAGCAGTAGGATATGCTACCGCTCTTCGCTGTCGCCGGCATCATCGTCGGCTATCTGACCAAAGGCTCGCTGAAGAACATCACCAGCCATGACCTGCGCTGGTACTGGCTGCCCATCGCCGCCCTGGCCATGGAGGCCGCCGGCCGCTGGCTATGCCCCGCCTTCATCAGCCGTGAGCCCTGGTTCGGCATCCTGACCGGTGCCTCCTACGGGCTGGTGCTGGCCTTCATCATCATCAACATCCGTGTCATCTGGTTTGCGATACCGGCCTTCCTCGGCACGCTGTCCAACTTCGCGGTCATCGCCGCCAACGACTTCTACATGCCCGTGGCCAAGACCATTGCCGCACAGATCCCCTTCTCCCGCTATGTCATCTACCGCTTCATCGACGAAGACACGATATGGCCCTGGCTGGGTGACATCATATCCTGGCCCTGGCCCCATGGCCTGGCCAGCATCGGCGACCTGTTCATCGGCCTGGCCGCCATCGGCCTGATCGTCCATCTGATGCATAAGAACAACGTAAAAAAATAATGAGCGGGCCATCAGTCCGCTTTCTTCATCCTTTTATAATTGTAGAAATATTTGAAATTTTTTTAGGTACATCGTCTTCCGCCGACTATACGTATGATGGGATGCTCTGCCATGGCACGAGAAAGCGGGGTCTGCACCCCGCCGTTTAGCCGATGTATACGCGCGTGACCCGCGGCGTGATGCCGCAGACCACCTCGTAGCCGATGGTGCCGATCATGTGGGCCATGTCGTCGGCCGTGATCCGCTGGCGGCCGTCGGTGCCCAGGATGGTGACGGTGGTGTCGATGCCGATGCCACCCGTGACGTTGGTGACGTCGATCATGAACTGATCCATGCACACCCGGCCGATGACCGGTGCCTTCTGCCCGTTGACCAGCACGAAGCCGTTGTTGGACAGCCGGCGGTCGAAGCCGTCGGCATAGCCGGTGGACACCGTGGCCACGGTCATGGCATGGGCGGCCGTGTACGTGCGTCCGTAGCCGACCGTCTCGTTGGCCTTGACGACCTTGACCATCGATACCACGCTCTTCCAGCTCAGCACCGGCTGGATGCCGTCGGGCAGGATGTTGGCGTAGTCAGGCCGCAGGCCGTACAGGATGACCCCCAGCCGGACCATGTCGTTGTAATTCGAGCTGTAGCGCAGCCCGCCGATGGAGTTCATGCAGTGCATATAGGGCATCTTCATGTCGGCCAGCCGCTTGGCCAGCCGGTTGAAGGCGCTGATCTGTTTATGGGTGAAGGCCTGGGCCGCGGCGGTGTCGGTATCGGCGATGCACAGGTGGGTGAAACAGCCCGTCAGCTCGAATTGGGAGGCATACTGCCGGATGACCTTCTCGCAGCCATCCAGGTCGCCGGCATCCAGGCCGATGCGATGCATGCCGGTATCGATGGCGAACTGCGCCTTGATACGCAGGCCCTGGCCTGCGACCAGGGCGGCATATTCCTTGGACAGCAGGGTCTGGGTGATGCCGTTGTCATAGATCCGGCGCATCTGGTCGGCCGGGGTGTACCCGAGGACCAGTATCTGGCCCTGGATGCCCGCCGTCCGCAGCGCTACGGCTTCGTCGACCGTGGCCACCGCATAATCCATGACCCCGACCTGGGCCAGCGTCCGGGCCACCTCTAAAGCGCCATGGCCATAGGCGTCGGCCTTGACGACGGCCATGATGCGGGTGCCCGGGACCGCCTGGGCCGCCTTATAGATGCCGTAGTTGTGCTTCAGCACCCCCAGATCGATCTCCGTCCATGATCTTCTGTCTTCCATCGTCGGTGTTTACCTCTCGTTCCTTGTCAGGCTGCAGTCGAAAGCCGGGCGCTGCGCAGACGGTGCCGGCTGCGATATCCGTTCAGCAGCTATATTATAGACCCATACGGGCGTTACGTCATTTCTCCTTGAGCTGCTCGGTCAGGTCCTTGTACTGGCTGACGAACTTCTCGACGTTGGAGATCTTGGCCTTGGCCAGCATCAAGAAGAGGTTGTCGACGATGAACAGCTGCCCGTAGATCGAGAAGATCGGCGCCAGCCGCACCGAGTTGTATTCGGTGGTCGGCACATGGAAGCGGATGTCGGCCAGCTGCTCCAGGGGGTTGGGCAGGTTGCCGGTCATCGTGATGACCACGGCCCCCCGGGCCTTGGCCTCGCGGGCGGCGACCAGCACCTCCTTGGTCCGGCCGGTGAAGGAGACGGCGACCACCACGTCCTTGGGTCCGGCCAGCCGGGCGTTGAGCACGCCGAAGTTGCTGTCGGGGTTGTAGATGCACCGCTTCTCCAGACGGGCCAGCTTCTGCTGGAAGTCGTCGACGATGATGCCCGAGGCCCCCACGCCGAAGAAGATCACGTGCGGGGCGTCCTTGATGGCCTTCACGGCCTGGGTGAAGACCTGATGGGGGTTGACCTCCATGACGTCCTGGCAGGTCTTGTCGATGGACTGGATCATCTTGCTGGGTATCTGGTCGACGTCGTCGGCCCAGCTGAAGATCTTGCGCGACTCGTCATAGCTGTT
>Ga0268263_1002794_pt1 | contig 10695 bp, 9 predicted proteins | sample Biomet5_FD_190358 | JGI IMG/M metagenome (GOLD analysis project Ga0268263, IMG submission 190358) | Microbial communities from bioreactor (seeded with sewage sludge) at LBNL, California, USA - Biofuel metagenome 5 (SPAdes) (version 4) | ecosystem: Engineered > Bioreactor > Anaerobic >... | reverse complement strand
TCTTGATCTTGTCCAGCCCGTAGGCGTACGAGATGCGGGCATAACCCTCCCCCGCCGATCCGAAGGCGTCGCCCGGCACCACGGCCAGGTTCTCCTTCTCCAGCAGGTTCAGGCAGAACTGACCCGAAGTCATGCCGGTGGCCGTGATGTTGGGGAATACGTAGAAGGCACCCTGGGGCATGGGGGTCGGCAGGCCGATCCGGTTAAGCTCCTTGACGAGGTAGTTGCGCCTCATCATGAAGGAGTCGCGCATCCGCTCGGCATCGGCGTCGGCGTTGTTGGCCGCCTCGATGCCTGCGAACTGGCTGATGGTGCTGGCACACATGCATGTGTATTGATGGATCTTCAGGAAGGCGTCGATGAGATCGGCCTGAGCCAGGATATAGCCCAGCCGGTAGCCGGTCATCGAGTAGGCCTTGGAGAAACCGTTGATGACGATGACCTGGTCCTTGATCTGCTCGAAGCAGGCCGGCGACACGTGCCGCCGACCGGTGTAGGTCAGCTCGGCATAGATCTCGTCGACGACCACGATCAGGCCCTTCTCCTTGATGATCGGCACCAGGGCCTGCCAATCCTGTCTTTCCATGATCCCTCCGGTGGGATTGGACGGGAAATTGAGCATCAGGATCTTGGAACGGGGCGTTATGGCCTTGGCCAGGTCGTCAGCCAGCAGCTTGAACTGCTTGTCCTGGGTCATCTGGACGTAGACCGGCACGCCGCCGGCCATGGTGATGCACGGATCGTAGGCCACGTAGGACGGTACCGGCAGGATGACCTCGTCTCCCGGGTCGATCAGACCGCGCATGATGATGTCGATGGCCTCGGAGCCGCCGGTGGTGACCAGCACCTGACGGACCGGGTCGTAATCGAGTCCCAGCCGGCGGTGCTGATAGTCGCATATCGCCTGGCGCAGCTCCAGCAGCCCGCGGTTGTCGGTATAGAACGTACGTCCTTTCTGCAGGGCGTACATGCCCGCCTCGCGGATGTGCCAGGGGGTTATGAAATCCGGCTCGCCGACACCCAGCGATATGACACCGGGCCGACCGGCGGCCAGGTCGAAGAACTTGCGGATGCCGCTGGGCCTGATCGCCGCGGTCCGGCGGCTGATCATCTGCTGCGGGTTCATGGCGTCACCAGCAGGCGGTCGCTGTCGGCCGTCTCCGCCTCCAGGGCGGTGCCGGTCAGCTTGTACTTCTTCAGCACGAACATCGTCTCGGTGCTCTTGACGCCTTCGATGGGCGCCAGCTTGCGGGCGACGAACCCGGCCACCTCGCGCATCGTCCGTCCGTTGATGATGATCACGAACTCGGTCCGGCCGCTGACCAGGTACATCGTGTCGACCTCCGGATACTGATAGATCATGGCTGCGACATGGTCGTAGCCGGCGTCACGCTCGGGGGTGCAGTTGACCTCAATGATCGCCTGTACCTCATCGCGGTTGCACCTGTCCCAGTTGATGATGGTATGGTATCCGGCGATGACCTTGCTCTTTTCAAGGTCGGTGATGGCCGACGCGACGGCAGCCTCGTCCTGGTCCAGCAGCAGCGCCAGATCCTTGACCGAGGCCCGGGCATTGTTCTCCAACAGCCCTAATAGCTTCTCATGTTCCATGGATGGGTACCTCCCATGACTTACCAAGAAGTATAAATAATCGGAAGGCGGATGTCCACCGTGAATGTTGGGCGGACGGTGTCAGGCAGGAAAAAAGAGCGGCATGGCCGCTCTTTCACATATCTCTCACAGAACCTTTAGGTTTGCCGCATCCTTTTCCGTGCTAGTTGCCTGGTGGAGCATAGGAGGTTCGAACCCCTGACCTCCTGCGTGCAAAGCAGGCGCTCTCCCAGCTGAGCTAATGCCCCGGCTTGATTTGGCGGAGTGGTGGGCCTGAATGGACTTGAACCAACGACCTCGCCCTTATCAGGGGCGCGCTCTAAACCACCTGAGCTACAGGCCCATCCGCCAAATGCTTTAACAGTGTATCATTTCTTCCGACTGATGTCAACGACAAGTTGCCTCATCAAGGCATGCCGCAAGCGGCTGACGGAAGACCTCAGCGCAGAGCCTCACGCACGTCGTCGCGGCCGGCCTGCGCCGTCAGCAGCGCCTTGTAGAAATCAAGGCCGAACCGATAGCTGGCCAGCTGCAGACGCTCGTTGGGTCCGGCCACGCTGGCCAGTTCGTCAGGCGACAGCCAGAACGGATCGAAGCGGTAGATATCGCCGGCCAGCGCCTGATAGACGCCCAGTCCGCATGGGGCGGTATCGACCTGCGGCATGACGATCATGGCGGGATTGAGGTCCCGATAGGCGTCGGCTATCAGCTTATAGCTCGGTGACTGGATCGTGGCCTCGGCGGCCAACGTCGGCCGCACCACCACCCGCAGACGCGGCGTGGCTGGCAGGTCGCACAGCACGGCCACCTGCTGCAGATGTCTGATGGTGTCATCCACCGTCTCCCCCGCCACCAGGCTGACCTCCAGGGTCACGGCGGCCCGGCCGTCATCCATGCGGACCTCCGTCGGCACGACATGACTGCGGATGCGCAGGGCATAGGCGGCATCCAGACCGCGCATGCGGTTGGCCAGCGGCCCCAGCTGCCGGCTCATAAGCAGCGCCTGCAGATGGCCGCCGGTGAAACCGGCCATCGTGTCGCACTGTGCCTCCATGGTGGCGCAGGGATGGATCGAGCATGGATGGGCATCGAGCGCGGAAAGATAGGCGGCCAGCGCCTGGACCGCCGTCCGGCAGCCGTCGCCGGCGAATGACATCTCCATCCGGGCGGCGGCCAGCTCGGCCATTCCGACCTGGGCCACCGGTCGGCCAAGGTCCCATGGCGTTCCATCCTGTACATAGCAGCCCGGGCCCATCACGGTTTCCAGGATCACGCCCTGGCTGGAAAACCAGGATGCGATCTCGGCATCGGCCTGCGGATCGTCCCCCAGGCACAGATATATGGTGCGGCTGGGCGTCACCCCTTGGCCGCAAAGCTCCTCGAAGGCTTCCAGAAGGGCCACGGTATGGCCCAGCGGGGCGATGGCCCCGCACCCATAGATATAGGCCTGATCGGCATGGCCTTCATAAGGGCCATGCTCCCAGCGCTTTAGCCCGGCCTGGTCGACCGGTCCGCGGTGCAGGTGGCCGACGAAGGCCACCGGCAGATTGCCCTGCGGCCCCGACCAGCGATAGATCCAGCCATGCTTGCCGACGGACTGGCATGAAGTCCGGCGGCCAAGCTCCGGATAATGATCCGCGATGAACGCGGGCCACTGCCCTGCCGGCGCCGTTAGCTGGATGGCTGAACTGAGATGCTCAACAGCGTTCTGATAGGACATCATCGTCTCCTTGGGCGTTCGTCCGCCCGCAGGTGTCAATGCACCTGCTCTCTACATCGTCATCTTACACATTTCCAGGGCGCATGTAAACCTAGGCGGCCCGGCGCAAATGTCATATAATGATGTGGGTGGGATCATGAAAAGATACTATGTGGTCTTCAAGGGTCAGGTCCAGGGGGTCGGCTTCCGCTGGCGCGCGATGATGCTGGCGCAGCAGTACGGCCTGACCGGCTGGGCGCGCAACCTGGCCGATGGCGACGTGGACATGGAGATCCAGGGGCCGGCGGATGACATCGATGCCATGCTGGCGGCCCTGCAGCGCAAGGACAGCTGGATACGGATCGACGACTACGCGGTCAAGCCGTTGCCGACGGTTGAAGGTGAGCATGGCTTTGGCGTCCGCGACGAGGATGGCGGCCTGTACGGCCTGTGAGGAATCGACAAGAGCGATCTTGCTTGATAAACGGAGGAAAGGCAATGGAATACATCATCGGCATTGATTTGGGCGGCACGACCGCCAAGGCGGGCATCTTCACCAAGACGGGCGTCTTGCAGCACAAATGGGAGATCCCCACCGACATCAGCGACGCCGGCAAGAACATCATCCCCAACCTGGTCGCCGGAATCCGGTCCATGATGGGCCAGCGCGGCATCGCCGAAAGCGATCTGTTGGGGATCGGCTTCACCGTGCCCGGCGCGGTGGTCCGCCACAGCTTCGTGGCTCCCTGCGTCAACCTGAACAACTGGGGCGGCTTCGAGGTGTCGTCGGTATTCTCCAATCTCATCAACAAGCCCGTGGTACTGATCAACGACGCCAACGCGGCGGCCATGGGCGAGTTCTGGCAGGGCGGCGCCAAGGACTACCAGAACATGATCTTCATCACCCTGGGCACAGGGGTCGGCGGCGGCGTCGTCATCAACGGCCAGCTGTTGGAGGGCCCGCACGGCTGCGCCGGCGAGATCGGGCACATCCACGTCAAGGACGGCGAGCAGCGCACCTGCGGCTGCGGCCGGCACGGCTGCCTGGAGCAGTACTGCTCGGCCACCGGCATCGTGGCCGTCACCAAGCAGAACATGGCCCGCTGCAGCACGCCCTCGTCGCTGCGCGCGCTGCCGGAGGTTTCGTGCAAGGCCATCTTCGATGCCGCCAAGGCCGGTGACGCCTTCGCCACCGAACAGGTCGACCTGTTCGCCGACACCCTGGGCCAGGCCCTGGCCTCGGTGGCCTGCGTGTGCGACACCGACGTCTACGTGCTGGGCGGCGGCGTCTCCAAGGCCGGTTCGATCATCACCGAGAAGGTCAAGGCCGCCTATGAGCGCTACTGCTTCCCGGCTTTGCATGGTGTCGCCATCCGCCTGGCGGAACTGGGCAACGATGCCGGCATGTACGGCGCGGCCAAGATGGTCATCGACCAGCTCTGAGCCGGCCTCGATAATGATGAGGAAACGAAAAAGCGGCGTCAGCCGCTTTTCGTATGCTGCGATTGTCAATGGACCTTACGCGGTGTAGCCGAGGGTCTCGGCCACATAGGCCGAAAGCGTCGCAAAGTCGGTAGTCCCGGCGTCCAGGACCGCCTGATGGAACTTCTTGATGTCGAACTTGTTGCCCAGCTTGTCCTGGGCGGTGGCGCACAGGTCGTTCATGGCCATCAGGCCGACCCCATAATAGGTGAAGGTGGCCGGGTCGCCGATCAGCTGGGTGGCGAAGCTGTCGGCCATCGACAGGATGTCGGGGTCGGTGGCCTCGTAGTTGGTGTAGTAATGCTCGGTGAGCAGCTTGGCGACCTGGGCGGTGTCGGCACCGTTGTAGTTGACCTCGATGTCCATGGCCGCATACATGTAGTATTCCATCTCGAGCTGCATCTGGTACATGCTGACGATGTCCTTGTCGGTGCTCAGGTAGTTGTAGGCGTACTGCTCGGCGTACATCGCCCAGCCCTCGGTATAGCCCAGCGTCGTCACGTTGTTGCGGATCACGTCATCCTTGAAATGATCAAGGTAATAGGTTATCTGATAGCAGTGCCCCGGGAAGCCCTCGTGGGCCAGGACGCTGCACAGGTAATCCGGGTCCGAATTGCTGTAGGAGGCGTTGTAGCGGATGACGTTGTCGCTGATGTAGTCGTCGACCGGGGCGTTGACGTAGTAGGCGGCGATACCGTCGGTGGCGACGCTGGTGTCAAGCGCGCTGACGGTGACCTTATCGTCCGGGCCGGTGGGGAAGTTGTTCTTCAGCGCTTCGCGATAGGCGGCGATTATGGTATCGGGATCGGACATGCCGAAGATGTTCTTCGCGTTGGACAGGTAGACGTACTGGCTGCTGCTGTCCTTGCTCTTGGCCTTGACCGTGGCGTCGTAATCGATGCCGAAGTAGGTGTAATAGGCCGCCGGGTCCTTCTGGGCCAGCGTCATGACGTCGTTCTGGAGCTCGTCGATCTTCTTCCACAGCTGCTGCGCCACGGCCGCCGGGTCGGTGCCATAACCCGTCAGCAACGGGAACATGATGTTCTTATAATAGTCCTTGCCGCCATCGAAGGAGCAAATGGCGCCGGAGCCGGTGGCCTTGCCGCGCAGCTTGCCGTTGTATGTGGCGATGATCTTCTGATACGCCGGTATGACCTCGTCGACGACGGCCTTGGCGACCTGGTCCTGGTAGGACTGGCTGTCGGCGATGTTGAGCGTGGCGATGCGGCTGGCGAAGGTCACGACGATCGTGTTGTCATCCGTCTTGGCGATGAACTTCTGGCACTGCGCGATGACCTGATCCTGGACGGCGTCGGGCTGGATGATGCCGTCGTCGGCCATGGCCAGCAGGTTGGCGATGCCCAGGTCGATGTAGCGCGGCACGTCATGCAGCAGGGTGATGAAGTCCTTGACGTCCTGCTCATCGCGCAGCTTGATCTCGGACAGGGTGGTGATCAGGTTGTTGTTGAGGCCTCCGTTGGGCGTGAAGGCGAAGCCGTACTCGGTCGTCGAAGACAAATCGGCGATCGACAGCTGGTAGTTGGCCAGCAGGGTGTCGTAGGTCACCTTCTGGTGGCGCGACAGCTTGCTGACGTCATAGGCCTGCAGCTTGGAAAGGCGGTCCTTCAGCTGGCTGACGTCCCGGTCGGTGGGATCGCCCAGCGAAGGGGTCGGCGCCGTGATGCCATAGGCTGACGGGTCGCTGACCGATAGCCGCATCGTCAGGTAATCGGCGCTGCAATCCTCCGCGAACCATCCCTTGGTAAGCTCGTTGAACGCCGCATCATCGGCCTGCTTGGCGTCCTGACATCCGCACAGCGAGACCAGAATGCCAATGACGACCATCATCTGAATAATCTTCTTCATGTCGTACCTCCTGGGTGTTGGCTGCCATAAATGCAATAAGGATAGCGTCGGTTTCCCCTGCGCTATCCTGTGTGCTAGACTAGGATTCCTTGCTGCCTTGGTCGGCAGGCTCCTTGGCCTCTGGCTTCTGATCGGGTTCCAGTTCGATCATCTTCTTCTCGGCCTCATCAGCATTGTCCAGGATATCCTTTACGATCTTGACACCGGCGGCAATGGCTGCGATGGTGACAGCGGTACCAAACAATTTCTTGATCATTTTCTTCTCCTTTTATTCAAATCAATATTACAACAACTGCCGCGCGGTTACAATGCCTTTTGACCCGACGCGGGCGCCGCCCGTTTGAGCCGTTTGGCTAGGTCGGCACGCACCAGCGTATAGATGAGCGCCATCAGCGGCACGGCCACGACCAGGCCCAGCACGCCGAACAGGGTCCCGAAGACCGTGATGGCAATCAGCACGTAGAAGCTGGGCACGCCGACCGAGTGGCCGACGACCCGCGGATAGATCAGGTTGTTCTCCAACTGCTGGACGATGACGAACTCGATTATGAAGACGACCATCGTCATCACGCCGCGGTCGGCCAGGATGAGGAAGGCCCCAAAGATCATCGCCAGCGTCGTGCCGACGTATGGCATGATCGAGGTCAGCGCGATGACTACGCTGATCAGCAGCGCGTAAGGCATCCGGCTCAGGCTCAGCACGATGTAGAACAGGGTACCCAGTATCATCATCTCGGTCATGAATCCGCCGACGAACCCGTTGAAGATGCCGTTGGCTACATGATACACCTCGCCGACACGCTTGGCCACCTCCGGCTTGAGGTAGCCATGGATCAGGTTGCGGCAGATGCGGATGTAGTGCTCCTTGTCGGCCAGCAGGTAGACGGAGATGATCATCGCCGCCAGACTGTCGACCATGCCGCTGAAGATCGCCTTGGCGACCACCGAGATGTTGCTGATGACGGAGTCGCTGAACAGGTCGTTGACCGAGGTCAGCTTGGAAAACCACTTGGTGAGGTATCCTTCCAGCTGGGACAGCGAGGATGACGTCAGGCCCGACACGTCGATGCGGAAGCTCAGGCCCAGATAGGCGAAGAACTCGTTGAGGGAGGTGGCGGCCGAGGTGGCGTAGCGGGTGGCATTGGAGAGCAGATTGCCCGTCGAGTCGATGATCTGCGGGGCCACGATACGCACCACAACGGCAATCAGGGCCAGAAACAGCAGATAGGTGACGGTGACGGCGACCGGCCGCATCCAGCGGGCACGGGGCCGTCCGTGGACCATCATGAGCCGTTCTATAGCCTTCATCGGCACGTTGAGGACGAAGGCGATGATGATGCCGTACAGAAGCGGCGCGAACGCGCCGTTGACGAACTTGACAAAACTGCAGACGGCATCGAACTTGATGACCAATAGCGCCCCGACGGCAGCGATGGCTGTCAGCCCGGCCGCCTTGCGGTAATCGACGTCCCGCAGAAGCGGGGTGCTTTTCTCCTTAGTGGAGCTGTCTTTATCTTTCATATAAGCCATTATATTGTAAAACACCCCTGCTTTCCATCGATTTCGTCTTTTTCGCGGCTGACCAGCCCATAAGGAGTCAGCTGATAGATAACATCGGCCAGCTCGGTGATGAAGCGACGGTCATGGCTCACCGCTACCAGCGGGCCGGGGAAGCCGGCCAGCGCCTGGCGGATGATCGGGTTGGACAGCGGCGACATGTTGCGCGTCGGCTCATCAAGCACCAGCATCTCATCGCGCTCGAGGATCAGCCGGGCCAGGATCAGCTTGGCCTGGCTGCCGCCCGACAGCGCCGCGATCGGCCCGGTCATCTCCGCGGCCGTGAAATTGAGGCTGCCCAGCAGACTGCGGATGGCGGTCAGCTCATCCCTTCGGCCGCTGGACCGCAGGAAATATATCGGGCTGGCCTGGCCTTCCTCCCACAGGCTACGGTAGTCCTGGGGCATGTATCCGACGCGCAGCCCCCGGGCCGCCAGCGCCGCGCGCAGCTGGTTCAGCAGCGTGGTCTTGCCGACGCCGTTGGACCCGATGATCACGGCATGGACCGGCCCGGTCATCGTCAGCGCCACGTCGCGGGCCAGCGTCCGGCCGCCGGCCTGCAGGACCGGGATCGACAGGCGCACGACCGGCTTGCCGGCCGGCCAGGGCGGGGCGTCGAAACGCATGCCGATGCCCTCCTCCGGTTCGATCCGTGCCGCCGTGACGGCCGCGTCGAGATGGCGCTGCTGGACCTTGAGCGTCTTCATCTTCTTCTTCAGCAGACGCCCGCCGGCCGGATCGGCCCGGGTGATGGTGGCTTGGCGATAGGCCACTTTCTGGGTCAATTGGTCGAGCTTGTCCTGTTTGCGCCGCTGCTGGTCCAGCTGCTTGTCGGCGATGCCGTTGGTCCTATCGATCATGTGCAGGCGGTCGGCCACATAACGGTCGTAACCCTCAGCGGCCAGCGTGCAGACCGGGACGGTCTTGCGCTGCCGCTGCTCGATATGCATGATGCGGTTGGCCGTCCGGGCCAGCAGCACCTCGTCATGGGAGACGTACATTACAGGCTGACGGCACCCCAATAGAAAAGACTCCAGCCAGACCAGGGCTGTCAGGTCGAGGTCGTTGGTCGGCTCGTCCAGCAGCAGGATGTCGCAGTCGGTAAGCAGCAGCCCCAGCAGGTGGGTCTTGATCTTCTCCCCGCCCGACATCACCGCCAAGGGTCTGTCCAGCAGGTCCTCGCCCAGGCCGAGCTGGGCCAGATACCGGTACAGCGCCGGCGATGGGGCATCGTCGGCCCCCAGGGTCCGGATGTAGCCGCGGGCGGTCTGCGCTTCATCGGCCGGGGCGATGACCTGGGGCATGTAGCCGATCCGTCCGTCGGCGACGACCTGGCCCTGGCAGCCGGCATAGGGGCAGACCCCGGCCAGGCAGCGCAGCAGCGTGCTCTTGCCGTCGCCCTCCTCGCCGATGACGGCCATCCGGTCGCCGTCCTGCAGGGTGAAGGAAAGGCCATCGACCAGCACGCGGCCGCCGACGGTTATGGTCAGTCCGCTGGCCTTTAGCAATCGGTCTCCCCCCCGCGGCCCAGCCCGGCCGCTAGGTAATCTGCCACCCCCTGCGGGGCGGACTGGCAGCTGACCATCCCCAGGCACGACTCCTCCATGAAGCCGGCCGCGGCCGTCGATGCCAGGAAAGCCATCAAGCCGTCATAGAAGCCGTCGATGTTGAACAGCGCGATGGGCTTGGCGGTATAGCCCAGCTTCTTCTGGGCATAGATGTCGAACAGCTCGTCGAAAGTACCGACGCTGCCCGGGGCGATGACGTAGGCATCCGCCAGCTGCTCCATCTTCTGCTTGCGGCTGGCCAGGTCGGCGGTGACGATGTGAATGTCGGTGGCCTCGAAGATGATCCCCGGCTTGTCGAATAACGGCGGATAGACCGATGTCACCCGGCCGCCCTGGGACTTCAGCCCCCGGGCGAAGGCACCCATCAGCCCGTGCCGGCCACCGCCATAGACCAGGTCGTAGCCCTGGCCTCCCAATAGCCGTCCCAGGCCCTCGGTGGCCTGCATGTATGACGCGGCGATGTCGTCGCTCGATGCCCCGAAGAAACAGATGTTCATGGTCATGTCCTCCTTGATGATGAGCAGATTCTACCACATATCGACCCGGACGCCAAAACCCCGGGGTTCCGCGGGCCGTCCTTTGGCGTTATAATGTCTGTCTCGGGAGGTGGAGCCATGCCCTATATCGAGATGAAGGACGTCGACAAGACATATATCATGGGCGAGATCCGCATCAACGCCCTGGACAGGGCCAGCCTGGCCATCGACAAAGGTGAGTTGGCCGTCATCCTGGGGCCCTCGGGCGCCGGCAAGACGACCTGCCTGAACATCCTGGGCGGCATGGACGCCGCCACCGCCGGCCGCGTCACCGTCGACGGCCAGGACATCACCGCCTTCACGCCGCGTCAACTGACGGAGTATCGGCGCGCCGACATCGGTTTCGTCTTCCAGTTCTATAACCTGATCCAGAACC
>Ga0268263_1002793_pt1 | contig 10696 bp, 7 predicted proteins | sample Biomet5_FD_190358 | JGI IMG/M metagenome (GOLD analysis project Ga0268263, IMG submission 190358) | Microbial communities from bioreactor (seeded with sewage sludge) at LBNL, California, USA - Biofuel metagenome 5 (SPAdes) (version 4) | ecosystem: Engineered > Bioreactor > Anaerobic >... | reverse complement strand
TCTTCTCATGCGATAGTCTCTTGCAATATTCCCATATTTACCAGTACTAGTTTCTGCATATGCAGCTGCTTGTAGACCATTTAATGTATGTACACCCTCATAAGAAGGGCGTGAATACTTTTTAATCCCATAACGTTTGGCCAATTTTACAATATTGTTATTAAGTGGTGAAACCTCATCTACACCAAGTGTTGTAGTAATAAATCCCATATTATCTACCAAATTAATTATAGTCTCATCATTAACCACCACATATTTTTTTACACTAATACCAGTAGCATTTCTAACTGTTGTAAACATTTTATTAATGTTATCATGATCATATGCATTTATTACACTACTATAATAATTACTATTGCCAATTTTTACATATGTATTATTAACCATTGATATAACATTTATTAGTTTAGTTCTATCATTAAAATGTACGATCATTATATTAACAATATCTTTTCTTTTAATGTTCTTAGTTTTTTTAGACCCAACATTAATGATTAGAATGTTTGTATTGCTGCTGACTACGTTTTCATTGAGTTTTGCCTTTTCATTATTAATAGTATTGATATCTATTGCATTTTCATTTTGATTCCTAACATTTGATATAACTGAAGTCAATAATAGCAATATAATAATAAATAAAGCTACCTTTTGAAATGGGCTCATCTTTTGCAAAGTATCTTTACTTTTACTTGTTTCTGTTATTGTATTATGGCTATATTTTTTACTACGCATCAGTATTCCTCACATTCAATTTTATGTTATCACCTGTAAATAATGGTGCTAGCGACAAATAAAATACTAGCGTAACATCCCTCGAAAAAACAAATTCTATGCTTTCTACACTTCCAATAACAATAAATACTATTATTGCCATAATCGTAAATAAATCCGAATAATTCATATTTCTACAATTAATCAATTTTCTAATAACAAATACTAAACTAAATACTAATACCATTATCATTAGTATTCCTGCAGATATTCCAGATCTAAACGCCAATTCTAATACGGTATTATGCGCATACTGATAATATAGAGTTCCACTGCCATCATAGCGTACAACTCTCATCGGTAATGTTAATGATACATCATTACCCGAATAGTTTAATTCATTAATATATAAGCTCCATATTCCAATTCTACCTGATGAGTATTGATTAAAATTGCTAAAATCGTCTATTCTTGAAAATATATTATTTCTGCTGGAAGTAGATGTTTCACTAACCCCGTCAGTAGCATAAACAGTATTACTGTTTGAATAACAGGAAAACAACTCTAATGAATCATTGCCTCTACAAGTAATTAGATAAAATGAGGAAAAGGCAATCAAAGATATTAATGCCATAGCTATTAAAAGTTTTATGGATTTTTTATTAATCAAATATGTAATTAACCAGATAACCAATGCAATGATAACAGCTAACAATGAGCTCCTTGACAATGTTAATGCTAAGAATCCAACAGAAAATCCCATAGTAATTGAATTTAATGTCCAATATTTATTATTTTTTTTACCCAATAAAAACAATGACGTTATGCACCCAACCGCTGCAAAAAAACCTAACAAATTAGGATTATGCGTTGTCGCCATATACCTAGCATTAGTTATGGAATAAATAAACGGATATTTAATCATACAAAATAGTGAATAAGCTATTACTAATATGGAAAAAGCTGTTGACACCATTATAAACAATTTGGCCATATCTCTATTATTATTCCATATAAAATACAATCCAGTAAAAATAAATAATAAACCGAATTGTGTTGCTAACAATCCGCTCCCGATATCATGGAATATTCCAGAAATAATAACTATTAATGCTAGTGCAATCCAAGTATAAACAATATACCATTTCCATTTAACTAATTGCAATTTTGATTCTACACTCAAGGCACCAACAATAAATAAGATGACCATTCCTAAAATTGCCCTGCCTAAATCCCCCATATTATTAATATTTATAATCAAATTGCCCCAAAAGGTAGTCCCATCAATAGCTGCTATATTTGTATAGCCAATAAGTATATTTAGGAACATAATGAATAGACACGCAATAATAATCCCATATCTGAATTTACGATTTTGTTCATTATTAACTTTGCTAAAAGGCGAAAAAAGCCATATAAAAGCACTTTGCAATTGTAACATTAAAACTCCTTAACCCAAAAAATTTCTAATACTATTTGCAACATTATTAATATCTTTTTCAGTCAAATATGGATGCATTGGTAATGATAATACTGTAGTGCAAAGTCTATTGGTAACATAAAAATCATTATCTGCGTATTCATAATTATTATTAATGAAAGCGTCTTGCTTATGCATAGGTTTTTGATAATATATCATCGTTGGAATCCCCTGATTTTTTAAAAATAGCTGAAGTCCATCCCTTTTTAGATTATTCTCCAATTGAATTGTATATTGTGCCCAGCTTGATAAATAGCCTTCACGTATTACAGGAATCTTAACCAAATCACCTAACGCCTCATCATATAATAATGCAATCTTATTGATATCATCTCGCTCAAATTCTGTAAAAGCATCAAGTTTAATTTTAAGAATTGCCGCCTGCACAGTATCTAATCTGGAGTTCAAACCAATTCTAATATTATCATATTTGTTCTCTCCCTTGCCGTGAACTCTATACGATTCTAGTAGCATTGCCCATTCATCATCATTTGTAAAAACTGCACCACCATCGCCATAGCATCCAACCGGCTTAGCTGGGAAAAATGATGTTGTAGAAATATCACCAAAACTACATGCACGTCTGCCTTCTATCTCACCACCAAAACCCTGAGCACCATCTTCTAATAAGTACATCCCATATTTGTCTGCTATTTTCCTAATCGCATTAAGATCTGCAGGCAGTCCAAAAAGATCAACTGCTACTATAGCTTTTGGTACTAACTTGCCTTCATTTTGTACTTTAATTATCTGTTTTTCTAATAAATTGGGATCAATATTAAAAGTTTCTCCATCAACATCTACAAATATTGGTGTAGCTCCTGCTAACGATACAATTTCCCCAGATGAGAAAAATGTGAAGTCGGGTACAAAAACTGCATCATTTTTTCCAATACCCCACACAAGCATCGCCATGTATAGTGCATCCGTCCCATTACCACAAGTAATACAGTGCTTAACACCTACATAATCTGCTAACTGCTCTTCCAGTTCCTTTACTTGTTTGCCCATAATAAAATTGCAATTAGTATTTACATCAATAATTGCTGGATCTATTTTGTTCTTAAGTTTCTGGTACTGTGCCTTTAAATCTCTAAATTGCATTAGTAAACCTCTCTTCAATCATATCATCATTATTGGTAATTAATTTGGTCACTATTATAGCATGTTTAATAATACAGTTCAATAACATACAAATCATAGAATTGATGTATTAAATAAGCTGATTATTTAAATAAATAGTTGCGAAAATATGCTATTACAGTCAATGCTAAACTTTTATCATTGAAAGTGTGTCCATTTTCATACATTGAACATACTTTAAAATAAACATCCTCATATTCCTCTATTATATTTCGATTTGAATAATAATAATTATCAAGGAATCTTTTTAATTTATTATCCTTCAACAACCAATAATCCATTGGATTCATATTATTCTTTACTGGTTTTCCCATTAAATCCGAAAAAAACTTATGGCTATAATACTTTACCCTTCTTATATTATTATTAACAAATCCATCTTCATTTTTAATGCTCATGCCAGTTGCAGCATATTTGATATTACCTGCTTCAGGATACTTTCTTATTAACCACAACATTAACACCTTTTTATTAACTCTCATTTCCCAAGGTATTGATAAATATGCATCAAGAAACTCTTTATCTCCAAATGGTGTGACGGGCTCAACAAAATTTTGTCTAGTTAAACACGTACTCATGCCAGCCATCATTCCTCTAGTATACAACCAATACAATTCATGATTCTTAAATCTGCTAACCACATTACTATAAGTATTTTTATTCATTTTAAACATTGTTGATGTTCGATACTTAACATTATCAATATTAGGTTTATCCAATCCTGACGACACCGTCATAGAACTATCATGCATATCACCTAGTAGCCCCGTAAATTCCATTCCAATTATCCGATTATCCAAAATTTCTAAAAAGTCTTTACCGCCAGTAATTCCTGAATAAAATGCTGTTCCAGAGTTCATTTGTATTATTTCATCAATATATTTTAAGCATTTACCATTATCTAATGACTTGAAATACCAGTCAAAATTAAGACTATTAGATATTTTTTTCGCAATATCAACTTCATTACTATCGTTTTGTGCATAAGTAATCAGCAAACTATTCTCATATCCTAGTCGCTTCAGTGCATAACATATCATCCTACTATCCAGTCCGCCACTTAAATCAACAAGATTTTTATAACCATACTCTTTATTCTTTTCAGCTATTCTTATTAAAGAATGGTTAAATGCTTGATCTAAGTTTTCAATTGCCTCATCAATAGAGCAACTAATAGCATCATTATCTGCAATGTAATAGTTATTTATACTTATTCCATTTTTATTAATCACTAGGTAGTCACCTGGATATAATCTTTTCACATTATTTATCCCCGTGCTTTCATCAATAAAATACCCAAAATCAAGTAGGCAACTGATTCCGTGCTCATCATACTTTTTATCAAGTCCAACTTGTGACATAAAATCAGTAACATAATTCAGTTGCGATCCAATAATAAATTTCCTAGTACAATCATCATAATAATAAAAAATCGATCTATCGCCAGTAATGTTCGTGAAAATCAACCATTCATCCTTTTCTTTATCATATATGGCGCCTGAATAAGGTCCCTCTAATTTATTAAAAAAAACATCTTTTTCTAAATAGATATCTATCAGTGTATTAAATAGATTGTCTTCGTTATATAAACTGATTAAACTTTTAGCATTGTATAAAACACCATCCGTAACTATAGTCATTCGAGATGAATCATCAAATAACTTATCATTTGCAAACGAGTCCAAAACATTTCTTATTATTGTATAGTTTTCTACACTCATTTTATTATATATGCACTTTTTTTCATATAAATTTTTAGCATGATAATTATTATCCGAATTGATATTTGTTATAAAAAATCCTGGCATATTCTTATTCATACCGAATAATTCGGTATTCTCCCTTCTTTATTAATTAATAATTTGCTTATTATTTACATATTCAAATGCAGCTCTACCGCTTAGTGTACACATATTACCACAATAAATATCCCACAAAGCTTGTGCATTCTTTCTGCAGTCATGATATTTTTCAACATATTTTCTTCCTCTTATTCCCAGTTCATTTCTCAACTTAGAATTAGTAATCAATATCTCTAATTTTTCCTGAATATCTACTGGTGAAGCACTAATTATCGGCAATTCTACAGGATAATAATTCTTCATATTATCGGTTATATATGTTATTACTGGTTTTCCCAAGGCCATGGACTCTATTGAAAACACACCATAAATGCCCCCTAGAATCCAATCTATTATAATGTCAGCCTTCTCATACTGCTTTAGAGCCTCTTTTTGCGTCATATTTTCTATTAAAATATAATCAATATCATATTTCTCACTCAAACTTTTTATTGCTTCATTAATGTATTTTGTACCTTTAATTGCACGATTAGAAGGTGCATGCACTATTTTAATTCTATCATTATTTGTAGTATAACAAGGCTTTATTTTCTCCAAATCCATTCTTAATGGAACAATATATGCTGGAACTGACTCTGGCAAGTACTTTAATAGCTCATTATCATGAACAATAAACCCTCTTGCATATTTTGCCAATTTATTTGCTCTTTTTTTTAAAACAGCTTCATCATCAAATAATGAATCGCTCCATAACGGATTAATCTCACAGGCTAAACTTTTTTGTCTAATGTCAGAGCCATGGAATTCAAAGTAAACATTTTTATGAAATAATTTTAAAATCTTTAAGTCAATATTTTTAGGGAGTAAGCTACTTCCAAAATGAAAGTGAAAAGTATCATATTTAATTAAGCAACTAATAAAATTATTAATTAATTTAAATAGGTTAATGGGTAATAAAATATTACCACAAACATTAATACACTTATCATAAGAATATTCCAACTTTGATTTTTCGCGTAAAACTAATTTTGCATTGTGTCCATTTTTTCTTAGTCCAATTACCGAATAATATCCTTGACCGGCAATTTCTTTCATACCATGCATGACATTTCTTACGTTATTCATTAAACACCTCTGTCCTTCATTTATCGTTTTCTATATGTCTTATTATTCTAAAATAATAAACTGTCGATATTATTCCAGAAATCGAAGTCACAAATAATGTAGTATATGCAGCTCCTAAACTGCCAAATTCATTAATCAATATTATATTGCCTATAATATTTACAGTTCCAGCAGCAATTGTCATAATTAAATTGAAAACTAATTTTCTTTGTGTAACCAGCAAATTGCCGCTTAATACTCTAAATGTACCAACAAAGAAATAGCTTAACGATAATACTCTAAATGGAGCTACAGCATTTAAATATTGTGATCCAAATATTATGCTAATAATTAATGGGGCAAAAATAATCAATATTGCAGTTATTATGAAATTCATTGCAAACATATATAAAAATACTTTTTGGGATTTATTGCGGATCCAAAGATTTTCATCTTTATGCATCGAAAACATTGGGAAAATATATACACAAATAGCAGATGGTATAAATTGCAACGCAGTAGGGATCACTGTTGCAACTTTATAATCAGCTATAATATCAGGTGTTTTTATTATCAACCCTATTAGGAAAATATCCATCAGATATAACAAATTAGAAATTCCATTGTTGCACATCGATATTATAGATATTTTATACAATACTTTTTTTATTTCTTTATCTAACCTTGAATGCAACTTTGGCAATTTGCACTTTAATGAACAAAAAACTAAAGCTACCGTAACTGTTGATGCAATATATTTACCTATAATAAGACCTTCAACTTGAAAAACTATACTGCCTAAGACCGATAATGTCACAATCAAAACAGTAGATAAAGTATTAGCATATGCATAATTTTTATTATCCAATGTGCTTCGAAAATAAACATATTGCATTTCTCTAATACCATCCAAAAAAGGAATTAATGATAATGATAACAAAATTTGATTTGCACCATTAACTGGTAGCTTAATGATTAAAGCAATTAGTATTATTGCAGCACTAATTGCTAGATTGAAGAGAATTCCTACTCTAGCTCCATAATTATAAATTGAATCTCTAATTACTGGCTTCTTTATGTTTTCACTGCAAAGTTGTAATACACCAGAATTCATACCCATTCCTAAGGCAATTGTGAAGAACGATAATATATTAAGTGAATAGGAATAAACTCCGTAATCTGACTTTGAAATAAATCTTACAATTATTATACCACTCAAAAAAATCAATATCTGGTTAATTACATTAGATCCAAATATATGAAAAAAACCTGTATTTAAAAGTCTCTTAAATTCCATCTTTATGTGATTCATCAATACGTTTCCCTTTTATGCAATTCAAATAATGGAACTGTTAGCCAAAATATAAATGTCAGATTGTCATTATTTGGATAATATGATCCAGAAAGCATCGTAGCTATACCAAATGCACAAAGAATAATAAAAACTGCAAAGGTATAATTCCCGTCAACATAATTTTTTTTACTGAATAATAAATACCAAAAGGTTTTATATGTTACTGCAACTGCAAATACCATAAAGAAGATCATCGTAATAATCCCCTCATAGTACCCTACTTGTAAGAATATATTATGTGTTTCACCAGTATTCTTAGGTAATCTATAACCAAAGTTTACATAAAATCTACTGTCAGCACTATGTCCTCTATAATTAAGATACTTAATTGCACTTTTCCAAATATAAACTCTTCCTGAACTTAGATCTTCATTTGTTTTTATACCTTTTCCAATACGCTTTCCAGACCCACTAATACATCTTTTTATAACTTGAGAATAGTTGTCATTCTTATCGACCTTACTTTTTACATAATATCCCTCATAATATTCATAATTATAACCAATCAAATCACTTTCAAATCTTGTAAAATGATTGTGTATAAAAACAACTGAATAAGATGTGACAGGAAACATAATAACTACCATTATAATCATGATAACGATTTTCATTGTCATCGCGACGAAAATCTTATTTTTAATTGCGCAATTCAGCAAGTAAACTGCCCATATAGCAACAATAAAGATTGTGCATAAATAAGTCGTCCTGGATTGGCAAAATACTATCATTGATAGAACTATGCCTAATAAAACATATAAAGGCAACACGCTTCTGATTTTTTTGTTGACTATTCTTTCATTAATAATAAAAATCACAAAGATCAACGTGGCAGTGCAAAATACCCCAAATCCATTTGGATTAAGCATTATCGATGCATATTGCAAATCGTTAAGTGGCGCAAAAAAAGCAGATAAAAAGAACAAAATAATAAATGCAATAATACCACCCCTTGCCAAACATGATAGTAATCTTTTATTAGCATTGTATTTATTTACTACTAATGAAATTATCGGCAATTCAATTAACCAGAAAATTGCCAAAATCAATCTTGAAAATTCATTGAAAACTATGCTGGACACTAAATAGCACAATCCAATAATCAATATCAAAACGGTGACAACTTTATCATAATGCATTTCTCTCTTGTTTGTTACGTCAACACAGCCAAATATAATAAAACCCATTAAAAATAAAATTATAACCCCTGCAAACCTTAAATCCAATGTGGGATTAAAGATCCAAATCAATGATATTATTAAAAACAAAAGAGTAAGGAATCCATTTTTTTGTTTTATGGAAAATGGTTCCGTAATACGTTCTAATATTAAGAACAAATTATCCCACATATCACATCCACCTTTTAATTTCTTTTTAGTTCTAATGTTTCTTTTACTATCTGTAGACATTTATTATCCCACGTATTTCTTTCTGCAGATTCATAAACACTGTTCACCAATTTGTCTAACACTTTACTGTTATTGTCATCATACACTTTGTCTAGTGCCATTGCCATTGATTCTGCGTTTGTTTCACATACAATTCCACACTTTTCATTGTTAATAAAAGTGGCCATTTCTGTACAGTCAGTAGAGAGTACTGGCAACTGATGGCCTATATATTCCATTAGTTTTATTGGCATCGCTAAATCCATGTACTCATGCCTTCTCCTAGGAATTATCCCTAAGTCCACATTATTATATACAGGCTCTAATTCTTCCCCACTTACATTCATTATGCTGAGCCATGAATAATTTTCTTCAAGCAAATGATTCAATTTTTTCATTTCCTCTTTTCTAGTAACAATAACCAATTCCAACTTATTTTTTTTGTTAACTATTTTAAATGCGTTTATTAAAATATCAATACCATCGTTAAAACCACACGCCCCAACATACAAACATTTTCTGTGCGTTTTTATTGATTTTTTTGATTCATTTAATTCACATCCTGGTGGCAACAATCTTATATCATGAAATTTATATTTCTTTATAGCAGATTTAAAACTTTGCCCTGGGCAATAAATAATTCCACAATATTTTCTGTATATCTTCATATCGAATTCATGCATCAAGGTCAGTATTATTTTCTTTATACCTTTAACGCCCCAAAATTGTGGATATAGCCAAAAAATATCTCTGATGAAAATAGAAATTGGTATGTTGAATTTATAAATTTTTTTAATCAAGAGAATGTCTTCAATATTAAACAACGGTCCTGTCGGAGGTTCAATATAACAAATATCAACATCATTATAATCAAGCCATTTACTGATTTCTTTTATCTTGTTTTTTCTCTCTCTTCTTTTATTTTGCTGTCCCTCAAGTAATTTCACTTCATAACCCAGTTTTATAAACGACTTATAAATTTTATAAGGTCTAACACCTGATCCTGAAGATGTATCACCAAAATCAGTAAATGTAATATATAATATTCTCATTATTTTCCCAAACCCATCTTACTATTATTAAATGTTTTTAATAATACGTATTCCATCTTCTTTATACACAACTCTTCATTATACTTTTCAATAACATGCTTTCTTCCATCTTTCCCATATTGTTTACGCATACATGGGTTGTCAATGAACCTTTTTAATCCTAATGCTATGCTTCTAATATCATCAACTGGCACTACTATTTCATCAGTATCACCAATAACTTCAATAAATCCATCTGTGTCAGTTGCCACTACTGGCAATTCCATCGCCATCGCTTCAACAACTGAAACACCAAAGCTTTCTTTTTTACTTGTTATACAAAAAATATCCAAATTAGCTAGTGCCTCGGGTACTTGACTATTTGGTATCCATCCTTTTAATTTTACTATTTTATCAAGTCCTCTATTAGTAATATAGTCATTTAATTTACTGAATTGTGAACCATCTCCATATATTTCAACAGTAATCTTATTCATCAACGTATTATTTGTCATCAACAATAGTTGCTCTATAGCCTTTATTAATTCAATAATACCATAATTGCTCTCCAATGCCTTAACATTACCTATCGTAATCTTATCATTCTTTTGCCGAACAAAATTATTTGGATTAAATAGATTTGTATTTACACCAAACGGTGTGATTTCAACATTTAGTGCATCATT
>Ga0268263_1002788_pt1 | contig 10707 bp, 13 predicted proteins | sample Biomet5_FD_190358 | JGI IMG/M metagenome (GOLD analysis project Ga0268263, IMG submission 190358) | Microbial communities from bioreactor (seeded with sewage sludge) at LBNL, California, USA - Biofuel metagenome 5 (SPAdes) (version 4) | ecosystem: Engineered > Bioreactor > Anaerobic >... | reverse complement strand
CCATATCGCCTTCCTGGATGATTTGCTCCTCCATGTTTACACCTCCTTTCCTACAGCAGCAGCTTGACGAGCGCGAAATAAACGGACAGCGACACGATGTCGGTCACCGTCGACAGGATCGGTGTCGACATGACCGCCGGATCGGTATGCATGCCCACGGCGATCAGCGGCAGCAGCGCCCCGACCAGGTTGGCGGCGATGACGATCATCCATACCGTCAGCGAGGTCGACAGATTGACCAAAAACGGCACGTCAGGCATCAGGATGGCGATACGGGCCATGTTGAGCAGGCCCAGGGCCAGGCCGCAGACCAGTGCGATGCGGGCTTCCTTATACATGATGTGGCCGAAATCCTTGAACTTGAGGTCGTCGACGGTGATGCCGCGCACGACCATGGTGGAGGCCTGCGAACCAGCATTGCCGGCGGTGTCCATCAGCATGGGTGTAAACCGGTTGAGGATCGGGTAGGCCACCAGCAGCGGAAGGTTGGCCCCCACGATCATGCTGGAGAAGGAGTTGGTCAGCAGCATCAGCCCCAGCCATGGTATGCGCGCCTTGACCATGTCGAAGCTGCGGGTCTCAAGGTAGGAGGTGGTGATGGGTGTGACGCCGGCCATCTTCTGGATGTCCTCGGTCGCCTCGTCCTGCATGGCGTCCAGCACGTCGTCAGCGGTGATGATGCCGACCAGCTTGTCCTCGTCATCGACCACGGGGATCAGTGACCAGTCATATTTCTGCATCGTCCTGATGGCTTCCTCCTGGTCGTCGCTGGTCTTGACCTTGACGACGTCGGGAGACATGTGGACCGTGACCTTGTCGGCGTTGGGTGTGAACAGTATCGACTTCAGGGAGATGACCCCGACCAGACGGTTGCTGTCCAGGACATAGCAGTAATGCTGGTTCTCGGCCTTGCGACCGTTGCGCCGCAGCTGGTTCATGGCCTGCCCGATGGTCTCGCCCGAGCTGACGGTCATGTAATCGGTCGACATGATCGATCCGCAGCTGTTCTCCTTGTAGCTCAACAGCAGATTGATGTCGGCGCGGGTCTCGCTGGAAGCCGCCCGCAGCACCTTGTTGACGATAGCCTCCGGCATGTCGCCGATGAAGTCGACGATGTCGTCGGTGTACAGGTTTTCAAGGACCTCCTGCAGCTCCGGCCCCGTCAGCATCCTGATGAACTCCTCCTGCTTGTCATTGGACAGGTAGGAGAAGAGCTCACCCGATTCATCCTTGGGCAGTATCTTGAATATGAAGAAGGCGTCGGCCACCGGCATGTGCTCGATGACGCCCGCCAGGTCGACGACGTTGAAGGCCTCGAAGACCGAACGCAGGGCATCGGTCTGGCGGGTGTGCACCAATTGCGACATGAAGTTGGCGACTGTCAGCTCCTGCTTGGACATGGGCATCACCCCCTTTGCCACTTGATTATACCACCGCCGCCGGGGGGCCGGCCGTCCACATGTGTCGTCCGGGCCAACATTTTCGGCGAATGAAAAAGGGTCCGGCGGCACCTGGATGGTGTCGGCGGACCCTGCAGGTCGGCATTGTCTATTCATTCGGCCCTAACGGCCCTTGGCCGCACCGCCCGCGGGCTTGGGACGCTGCTTGACGGGCTTGGCGGCCGCGGGGCGCTCACGCCGCTCGAACAGCTTGCGGGATGGCGACTTGGGGATGACGCGGCAGACGATCTTGAAGGCGACGCCCTGTTCCTGGTTCTCGGCGTCGATATTGTAGCCATAGGTGTTGCAGACCTTGTGGCAGATGCTCAGACCCAGGCCGAACTGACCCTTGGAGCCTTTCTCGAAGGGCTTGAAAAGACGGTTCATGCGCTCATCCGAGATCGGGCTGCCGTCGTTGTAGATCGTCAGGCTGTAGGGCTGCAGCGTGATGGCGATGTGGCTCTGGGCATAGCGCAAGGCATTGTCGACCAGGTTCTCCACGACGATACGCCATGACTCCTCGTCCCCCTTGAATGTCGCATCCTGCAGGTCGGTGGTGACGCGGATGTCGGGATGTATCATCTTGAGGCTGGTCATGACCTTCTCGATGACCGCCTTCATGTCAGTCGTCTTGTCGGTGTCCCGCTCCTGATCCATGACGTAATCAAGCCGGTTGAGCAGCAGCAGGCTGTATACCTTGCGCTCGAGCCGGTCGGCGTTCTCCAGGATGACGTCGACGCTCTTCTCCAGGGTATCATATGGGTAGATGCCGTCCTTGATGGACTGGGCATAGGACTTGATGGTGGCGATGGGGGTCTTCAGGTCGTGGGAGATGTTGTGCACCATCTCCTCCTTGGTGACTTCCTCCTGCTTGAGTTGGTCGCGCATGGCCACGATGGCTTCAGCCACCTCGCCGATCTCGTCCTTGCGGTCGACACGCAGCACGGCGGTCTCGTCACCTTTCTTGATGCGTTCCAGGTACGAGCGGATCTGCTGCAGCGGGGCGATGATGGTGAGCACCCAGGCCATCAGCAGCAAAATCAGCAGCATCACGACGATCGCCGATGTGTTGGTGACGCTGGACAGCAGCGACTGCTCGATGCTGTCCGCGTACTTCTCGCTGATGATGGAGATGACTTCCTTGCCGTTGTCGGTCACCACCAGCCGATAGTAGTAGACGCCGTCGCTCTTGAATGTTGATTCCACCCAGCCGGCGCCATCGGCATGGCTCACGGCCTGTTTGGTGACGGCCGCCAGGAAGTCCTTGCTATATAGCAGCCGGCCGTAATAGACCTGGAACTTGTCCTGGTCGAAGACGAAGTGCATGACGTCCTGGTCATAGGAAAGCTCTGAATAGCCGTCCTGGCCGGATTCGACGCTGGAGACCACCGTCTCCTGGCTGCGCCGCAGCAGCTCCATGACCCGCGAGGTCACGAAGTCGTCGATGTTGCCGCGCAAATACACCAGGAAGAAGACGCCAAGCGAAAAGACCAGCATGAAGATGATGATCATCAGCTGCTGGAAGAGACTGAAATCAGTCAGGCGGCGGAACAGCTTCTTCATCAGCCCAGCCTGTAGCCGAAGCCGTAGATCGTATGGATGCTCAGGCTCGGCATCTTCTTGCGCAGCCGGCGCAGGGTGTCGTCGACGACGCGGTCGCTGCCGAAGTAGTCGTCGCCCCAGATGCTGGCCAATATCTGCTCGCGGGAGAAGGCCGTGCCTTTGTTGCGGACGAACAGCATCAGCAGGTCGAACTCCTTGGTCGTCAGGTCGATGGCCTCCTTGCCAAGGATCACCTTCCGCTGGGTCTCGTCGATCAGATAGCCGTCGACGGCGGTATGCATGTCCTGGCGGTAGGTCCGGCGCATGATGTTGTTGATGCGCAGGATGACCTCCTTCATGTTGAAAGGCTTGGTGATATAGTCGTCGCTCCCCTTCTCCAGGCCGATGACGCGGTCGAACTCCTTGTCACGGGCGGAGATGAAGATGACGGGCACCTCACGGGTCTGCTGACGGATCTCCTCGAACAGGTCGAAGCCGCTCTTCTCGTCAAGCATGATGTCAAGCAGCCATAGATGGACGTCGTCATCGGCCACGTGGGACAGCGCTTCCTCATATGTATAGTATGAACGGACCTCGTAGCCTTCCTTCTCAAGGTAGCTCTTCATCAGTTCGTTGAGGTCCTTCTCATCATCGACGATGACGATGACTTTCTTCATGGGGTCTCACCTTCTCCCCTCTATTCTATCAATACCTAGCCGTAAAAAAAAGGGCCTGCGTCATTTCACGGGCCCTCGGTTCCAAAGGATGGCCCATCCCCGGTGTCGGGCCGAAGATGGCGATGACTTGTCATATGATGATTCTGTAGAAGCATCACTGCCGCGCCAAGCTGTCCAGATACTGCTGGAACAGCTCGTCGTTGCCATGCGTGTCGAAGGGGCCGCGTCCGGCCGCATAGGCCGCCACGATGCCATCCATCTGCCGCCGCAGGATGCCGTCGAGGGCTGGGGGATAATGCATCTGCTGGCTGTGGGCGGCATATTCGTCCTCATCCAGCAGGACCAACCGTCCGTCCGGGTATATCTTGTAATCGAGATCGTAGTCGATGTATTTGACCGCCTCGCCGTCAAACAGCGCCGGGGAGGCCAGATTGCAATAGTAATAGATGCCGTACTCACGGATCATCGCGATGACGTTGTACCAGTCGGCGGGGAAGAAGTAGCACAGCGCCGGCTCCCTGGTATACCACTGCCGTCCGTCCTCGTCGGTCACCAGGGTCTTGTCGGTCACCACCACGCAGCGGGCCGGGTCGGCCTGCAGCACGTAGCCGCCGGCCCAGCAGCGATGGAGACGTCCATCATGCTTGTAGCTCTGGATATCGACCAGCGTGCCGACCTGTGGCAGCATCTCCCTTACCTCATTTCTTGTTGATGACCGGCTGCAGGGCCTTGAACAGCAGCGGCACCATGATGATGTCGAGCAGCAGCGTCGGGCCCAGGTAGGTGAACTGATACACCATCGAGCCCCAAAGCGGCGTCTGCCAGACTATCATACCGCTTATCGTCGAGAAAACAAAGCGCATCAGCGTGGTCGCCACGATGCCGGAGTAGAACAGCTTGTAATTGGGGAACAGGCAGGCCAGGCCGTAGACGGCATAGCCCAGCAGGTAATCAAGCAGGAAGCTGACGATGCCGTAATAGGTGACCGAGCCGTAGGCGAAGCCGACCAGCACCGTGACCACGGCCACGATAGTGCCCTTCTTCCAGCCCAGATGGTAGCTGGCCAGCAGCAGCGCGATGGTGCCGACGCCCAGCGAACCGCCTTGGGGCATCTTGAAGGCCCCGTAGGCCGTGTGCAGATAGTCCAGCACCACGTACAGCGCGGCGTACATGGCCATGAAGACGATATCCCTGACGTTAGACGATTTCTTCATAAAAAAACACCTCCGTTAACAGGTGTCTTGAACTTCCTACGCTGGTGTTGTCCAGATCAGGTCCAAAGGGTATTTCTCAGCACAAGGCACCCCTGTTCGCCTATCATCATAGCACATGCCTTCCGGATTGCAAGCCCCATGTCCGTTCTGCTAAAATGGGCGTGGTGATATACATGGACAAACGCGATACGTATGCGACGGTGCTGGAGCAGCTGCGGGCCATGCTGGCCAACGAGGATGACATGATAACGCTGATGGCCAACACGTCGGCGCTTCTCATGCAGCTGATACCGGACATCAGCTGGGTCGGCTTCTACCTCAAAGACGGCAGCACGCTGACGCTGGGACCCTTCCAGGGCCGCCCGGCATGCGAGAAGATCAAGATCGGCTCCGGGGTCTGCGGCAGCTGCGCCGTGCAGCTCCATTCGCTGCTGGTCCCCGACGTCCACCAGTTCTCGGGCCATATCTCCTGCGACCCCCGCTCCAACAGCGAGATCGTGGTACCCCTGATGGCCTACGGCGAGTTGTTCGCCGTGTTGGACGTCGACTCGACCACCCTGGGGCGTTTCGACCGCCAGGATCAGCAGGGGCTGGAGGACTGTGCCCAGGCCATCCAGGACCAGACCGTCCGCATCATACGGCGCCAGCCGTTCACAAAAACAGCTCGCTGACCAGGACCGTCAGGCAGCACAGCACCGACACGCCGAACAGACCGACGCCGCGATAGGCCAAAACGATGCCCACGGCCAGGGCTGCCAGTCCTGAATAGACGCTGGCGGTGGCCGACATGATTGCTGGGAAGGTCATCACGGCCAGCGTGACATACGGGACATAGTACAGGAAGGACCGCACCGTGCGGTTCTTTATTTCCTTGCGGCACAGCGTCAGCGGCAGCGTCCGGATGGCGAACGAGACCGCGGCCATGGCCAGGATGTAAAGCCATGTCTCATCCATGTCTGCCGCCCTCCTTGACGGGGAACAGGACCGCCGCCCCCAGCGACAGCGACACCGTCAGCACGATCAGCCGTGTCCCCTCCGTCATTATCGCCAGCCGCTGACAGGCATAGCTCAGGGCGAAGCTCAGAGCGACCAGCCCAGCCACGACGCGGTCCTTACGGGCCGGCGGGATGAAGATGGCGATGAACATCCCATACAGCGCCACGGACAGCGCGCTGGCGAAGCGGGCCGGAATGACGTTGCCAGCCAGAACGCCAATCAGCGTGCCAAGGGCCCAGGCCGGTATCGAGACGGTCATGGCCCCGAAGGTGTATGACGGGGAAAGACGGCCGTCGACGGCCATCGACAGGCCGAACAGCTCGTCGGTGATGTCAAACCCGAGCAGCAGCCGCCGTCCCAGGCCGACATCCGGGTCGAGCTTCTGGCTCAGGGCGAAGGACATGAGCAGGTAGCGGGCGTTGGCGATGCCCTCCATCAGCATCGTCGCCAGGATGCCGGCGTGCCCGGCGATCATCGAGAAACCGACGAACTCCCCCGCCGAGGCGTTGATCAGCAGGCTGGTGGCAGTGGCCTGCAGCCATGTCAGGCCAGCCTGCCTGGCTGCCAGGCCCAAGGTCAGGGCCACTGCGAAATAGCCTGCCGCTATCGGCAGGCCATCCCGCAACCCTTTGACATACCATTCCCTGTCTTTCATCTGACGCTCCTATGACGAACGCATGGCCCGGTTTGCACCCGGGCCATGCCGCTTGTTCATCTCTTGGATTCCGGCCGCCACTTGGCCTGACCCTTGACCTTTGAAAGCACGATCGATGTGGGAGGCTCGTCTCCGCTGATGATGGTGTATTCGACATGGCATCCCTTGTCGGTGTTGACCTGCCGATAGGCAGCCTCGATGCGGTCGATGGCAATGTGGGCGTTGTCCTTGGGCGCCGCATACAGCATGATCAGGATCTGGGTCGGGCTGTAGCGGGTCACCATGTCGCTGGCCCGCAGCGTCTGGTCGATGCCGATGCGCAGGTACTGCAGCTGACGGGTGATGGCCTCCTTGTCGCCGACCGGTTTGCCATCACGATCGACGATCGTGCACAGAACGAGACAGGAACAGACCTTCTCACGGTCCATGATGCGCTTGAGGACGCGGTAGCTGTCGGAGAATGTCGGGAAACTGCAGTAGTAGGCCCCGGCCTTCGACGGGCCGGAAAGGATCTTGCTGACGTCCTTGGCGCTTGAGAATTCGAAGTACATCTTGTCGTTTATCTTGCGGAAGCAGTCCATCAGCTGCTCCGAGGGATAAACGCCCATCTCGTCGAACAGCATGTTGGACACCTTCTCATACTCGGCAAGAGCTTGACTGCTCTTGCCCTGGGCCAACAGGCAGTTGATGCTGCCGATTATCCATTCCTCATCGAACGGGAAGAACGAACGCGCCCAGCGGTAGGCCTCCAGCTCCTTGTCGTAGTCATGCGCCTTTTCATATGCCTGGCAGATGTGACGGGTGGCGACGGTGAAGCGGTCCTCGAGGTCGGCGTTCTCGACGATCACCCACATGGTGTCGCTGATCGCCGGCAGCAGCTGGCCGCCATAGAGCGAGCATATCCGGCCATAGAGGTCGTCACGCTTACGCCCCTCCTCCGAATGGTCAACGGCGGAGGCAACCTGCTTCAGCTGCATCACGTCGCTCTCGAAAGGTATCTCAGGGTTGAAGTAATAGTTGTTGTTGCGCACGACGATGAAATCGTCGAACGGCAGGCCCGTCTCCCGCAGCTGGCGGCGCAAGCGGAACAGCAGGGCCTTGATGCTGTTGACCGGGTCGACGTCCTCGTCGCCATACAGGGCGTCGATCATCTTGGAGCGCGTCACGCCCTCGTCATGGTAATAAAGCAGCAGCATCAAAAGAGGGCCAGCCTTGGAACTGGCGGCGCTGACGAATTCGACGGGCTTGTCATCATAGCTCAATTCGAACGTACCCATCATCCGACATCTAAGTTTTGAATTCAAAAAACATTACCTCTCAATGCTGCAACACATTATTATCCAGTATCTCCACCATTATTATATCGGAAGCGCCGGCTTTCCACAACCTTCTTTTCAAAAAACGCCCCTGGGCCGGCGGCGTCAGCCCAACGGCTGGCCGCAATGCCGGCAGAAGCGGTCCGCCGTACCGACGGTCTGACCGCAGTGCGGGCATCTCGGCTCCTCACTGACGGCATCCTTGACGGCCGCGGCCGTCGCGGCCACCTTCTGCCTGTTGCCCATGACAACGTCATGGACGACCTCGACGCCCATGTCGCCGGCCTGCCGGGCCAGATCCTTTATCTGCTCCCCCTGGCCATCCATAACCTTCTGTGCAGCCGCCAGGTTGACCCTGCTCTGGGCGGCCATCATGTCGGACAGACCCTCACCCTGCTCCTCCAGGATCCGTTGCTGAGCCTCGACGCCAACCTCGGCGGCGGCCGCGGCGGCATCCTTCATGTCGTCCTTGTTGCGCCGTGCCATGTATGTCAGCCCACGCAGTTGACGGCGTTCGACAGCCGCCCTGAACCGCGGGCTGAAGATCGACAGCAGCGTCACAACAAACCCCGCCAACACCAGCACGGGGACGATTATGAACATGACCTTGACGAACACATCCATACCTGACATCCATCCTTGATCCACCATGGCCATTTACCTCCGTATCGATGCCATCATAAAGGCACGGCGTCTCCGTGCCTCGATCATCTCATGCCGTCTGTGAGCGCGAAGCGTGCCGTCGGTCGAAAAGACCGCGCAACTGCCACGTGAGCCAAAGGACCGTCCCGGCGCCGATGACGGCCAGCAGGGTCGCAATCCTCTGGTGGGCGTCTTTCCATAGCTCGGGGTTGGCTGTCATATATAGGGCCACGCCTCCCGCTAATGCCGCCATGATGACGGCGCACCAGGCGACAAGCTTCCAGCCGCCATGGGTGCTGATAAAACGGCCGATGCGGGTCCGATTCTTGAGGAAATGCCAGCCGGCGGCCACTGCCGTCACGATGGCCCCCAGGCGAATCAGGAACTTATATAGCCAGCGGGCCTGGGCCATGGTCCGGCTGTCGTCCTGGGTCGACTGTTCAATCGTCATGACGTGCGGCGTCTGGGCCTGATATGTCCCGGCCGGCTGGGCGTCCATGTCCTGCGGTGCTGTCAGCAGGGCCGCGGCCATGACCGCCGCCCCGATTTTCTTGTTCATCTGCTTTTTCCCCTTTGACGCGGGATGGAACGTCCGCGCCATCTATTCATTAGCACATCCCGCGCCGGCTGTCAACCTTCAGCCCAGCCTCTTGGCCAGGGCGCCCACATCCTCGCTGTGGTTGAGGGCCGTCTCCTTGGTGATGACGCCCTGACGGAAGAGGGTCTCAAGGCTGTCGTTCATGGTGCACATCCCGTTGGCCCGGTTCTCCTGGATGATGGCATTGATCTGGTAGGTCTTGCCTTCCCGGATGAGGTTGCGGATGGCCGGATTGACATCCATTATTTCGAAGGCCGGGTACAGCTTGCCGTCGACCGTCGGTACCAGCTGCTGGCAGACGACGCATTTAAGCACACGTGACAGCTGCATCCTGGCCTGGGCCTGCTGGTCGGCCACAAAGCCATCCAGCACCCGGTCGATCGTGTCGGCGGCGCTGACGGTATGCAGAGAGCTGAAGATCAGCTTGCCGGTCTCGGCGGCGGTCATGGCCGTGGCGATGGTCTCGCTGTCGCGCATCTCCCCCACCAGCAGAACGTCGGGGCTCTCACGGAACGAGGAACGCAGGGCCGACAGATAGCTGTCGGTGTCGGTGTTGATCTCCCGCTGGATGACGATGGAGCGGTTGTGACGATGGATGAACTCGATGGGATCCTCCATGGTGATGATCGTCTTCTGGTATTTGGCATTGATCGCGTCGATCAGGCAGGCCAAAGTCGTCGACTTGCCGCTGCCTGTGGCCCCAGTCAGCAGCACGAACCCCTTGGCCAGGTCGGCCAGCTCCATGATGGACGCCGGGATGTGGTACTGCACGGGGTCAGGGATGCCGAAGGCGACGATGCGGATGACCGCCGAACGGCTGCCGCGCTGATAAAAAGTGTTGATGCGGTAGCGGGCCACGGCGTTGCCGAAGGAGAAGTCGTCCTCGAAACAGCCCTGCTCCAGCTTGTTGGGCCGCCGCGCCAGGGCGTATAGGTCGCCGATCATCGTCTTTAGGTGGTCAGGCATGAGCCGGACGTCGGGATTGACACGGACCTGGCGGCCATAGACCTTGTATGTCAGGGGCAGCCCACCGATAAGGTAGATATCGCTGGCCTGCTGCCGGGCGGCATCGACCAGGATGTCGGCCATGGCCATCGTCTCTTCATCCTTCTGCATTTGTCATGTCCTCACTTTCCGACAGGAACCACGGGTATGCCGTTGCTGCCGTTCCATTCCGTGCTGTTCACCCATTCGACGACCTTATATCCATCAGCGGCGGGACTGACCGTCACACGCAGGTAATGACCCTGGCCGTCGGAGAAGGTCCGTGTCGTCACGCCGCTGCCATCCAACGTCCCGTCCTGTAGGCCGGCCAGCCAGCGGACGGCCTGGTTGTGGCAGTCGAACTGACCGGTGGCCAGCTCCGCCTGCTTGGCGGCCAGGGCCATGTCGGCATGGCTGGTGGTGACCGTCAGCAGCGACAGCGTCGCGCAGACGATGACGATCACCAGCAACAGGATGTTGAGCGCCGAGAGTCCGCCATCATGGTTTCTCATCGTGACACCGCCCCATTCCGATATACGTCGGCTGAGTAGAGACGTCCCTGGGGCCCATCGACGGCGATCTGCGTCCAGGGCACCTGCGAAGAGGCGTCATGGACCGTCAGCGTCATGGTGTACGATGCCCCT
>Ga0268263_1002786_pt1 | contig 10711 bp, 7 predicted proteins | sample Biomet5_FD_190358 | JGI IMG/M metagenome (GOLD analysis project Ga0268263, IMG submission 190358) | Microbial communities from bioreactor (seeded with sewage sludge) at LBNL, California, USA - Biofuel metagenome 5 (SPAdes) (version 4) | ecosystem: Engineered > Bioreactor > Anaerobic >... | reverse complement strand
GAAGAGTCAGATATGTGGCTTGTATCTGAGTTCCCTACCGTTCGCCAGGTTGGCCTTTAAATTTTACTCGGTTAATATTCCCCACGTTTGCTCGGGCATGAACACTGAGCAACCAGCCGCCGCCCGTCATATGTAATAGCGGGCGGCGGCTTCTTCTTCACGAGCCTTGTTTTTTTTCAGCTGATAATGCAATGGAGTCTTCTAAAGCATTTTTTGCAGCCAGTTGCTTTGTATTCCAGATACTATCAGCTGGCATTTCTACACGTACACTGACGAATTGCTCTGCCGGGATATCAATCGGATCGCCATCCTTAATCCCATCCAGCTCGTTTCGTGCAAATACAGGAGCGGATGAATGTGTGCGGTGATAGGTTTTAACCAACACTGAACCGTCAGCATTGACCTCAAAATCCAGCCAGATTAAAGGCTGCTTATTTCGATCAGTGGGTATTTCAAAGCCTCCATCTATGCCACCCCAGGCGGCATCTGAATTCAATCCCATGCAGCCTTCAATGAGATATACCCCCTTCTCAATGCGCTGGACGGTTACCCCATCGGATTCTTCGTTAGTTTCTGCACTTCCATCCCCGAAAATATTAACTATGGGTGATGCCTTCTTGATAAATCCGTTTCCATCTACAGTGACGCTCTTACCAATCATGCAAATTTCTGCCGCATTGCTGTACGCGCCGTTAACCACTGACTGAAAAAAGGCTCTGCCGCTTGTATCACCCATCCACCGGGAAACAAATTGTGTGTTAGAGGGATAAGCCACATTAATGATTGTTCCCTGCTGACTTCCTGGGTACCACGTCTGTGGGGCGTTGGTCGCAAGAAAAATAGCGCGATCATAATATTGGTTGAAGTTATCGACTGTTTGGGCAAACCCTAACCCCAGGGTACCAAGAACCGGCACGTCACCTGATGATGTGCCAGTATTTTTGGTTGCGGCACTTCCCAAGCCGAGATTTATTCGAGCACCGGCGGCAGTTTTATCACCTGTCCCCCCCTGCGAAATACTTAGCGCAGTTGTTAATCCGCCAAGACTGGTAATGTCACTGTTAGCCCCTTTCTTCGCCAGCGATTTCTGCCCCGGTACGGTGACGGGCACACCGTTAATCGTGATAGTGACGTCTGTAGTACCGTTCATCACATCAGCGAAACCGCTCATGTAACGCTGGTACATAGTGAATGTTTCAGCGATGTCCTGCGCCAGACCGTCGACGCTCAGGCTGTCGCTCAGAAGAATGGCATATTTGGTTCCCGCAGGGATAGCAGGGTTAGCAGCTGGCGTAACGGTAAGAGAGGTTGCGCTTCCAATCGCGGTAATCTGAAAAACCTGCGCCGGACTGGTCAGTGCGATAACAGTGCAGCCGTTACGAATAAGTGAGCCAGCTGCAGTGAAGTTTGTGCCGGTACCTGTAAGGGTTTTTCCGCTGATGGCAATAGTGCCAGTGGTATAAATCATATTTTCTCCACGCAATAAAAAACCCGCCGAAGCGGGTTATAAATCTGGTTGAATATCAGGAAGGTCAGGCAAAAGAGCCGGTACCACGGGTAATGGTTAATGTCGGGGCTGATATAATCTTACTGGCCGTTCCTGTTCCGGTTACCGTTATGATTCCGGTTACAGTTGATGCTGTTAGATTCCTCACAGCGTGTCTTACGGTCATCCAGACCCCGGCAGTCCCGGAAGGGACATTGATTGTCCCTAAATCACGCGTGCTCCCGTTAATGTTGAGGGTGATACTGACCGTTGTTGCAGCAGATGCAGAAAGATAAATTAGCGCCTCAAGAAGTGCTGATTTACCGAGTGCTGATGTTGAGGAATCCGTAAACGTGATCGTTCGTGTCGCAACCCCGCCGTCAGAAATATTGACGTCACTGCCAATCCCCACGTTTGCAATGTCACCGACAAAAGTGGTCGCCTCGACTGACCCTTTGAAGCTGCCGTTAGTGGCGTATACCGTTCCCCGGATCGTGACATTATTGAATGTCGCAAACCCAGACTTATTGATATGCCAGCCAACATTTCCCGTTCCGTCCCACGTTGAGGACTGAATATAGCTGCCGATTTTGGCGTTACCGATCGTCCCGTCACCAATTACGGTGTCCCGGATGATGGTTTGTCCGTTCTGGATAACAAACGGCAGAGTTACGTCCCCACCGGCCTGGGTCATCACCGCGAAGCGGTCAGCCAGGAAGAGAACCTGCGTCTGCATTCCCGATGGCGTGTTCTGAACACCGATCCCCATCCCTGCCGCGTACTGGTTACCATTAGAATCAACAGCAACCTTGATGCTGTACATCGCATTCAGGTTGTTATTGATATCTGCCGATACCTGAGCGTTCTGGACAATTGCCGCTGACTGCCCGTTAACCGTGACCTTAAGCGAGTTGATCTGCGTGGCCGTGGCCTGGGTGAAATCAGCAAGCGTTTTAGAAAGGTCAGTGACGTTCGCCGTGTTCCCACCCGCGCTGGAATCCAGCGTTTTGAGCGATTCGGCAACGGCTTTACTGGCATCAGCCATGACATTATCAACACGCTCAATACCAGCTTTGTTATCACCGTACTGCACGCTCTGGGTCATTCGCTGATTCACCTGAGCAAGGGTGCTGGTGATAAGCGCAATCGCGTTGTTCTGGATGCCACCATTTGCCGTATCGGTTCTGGCTCCCAGCTCATCCAGGCGGGATGCCATAGACGAAGTAGTTTCCGTTACAACCTGCTGCAAACTGGTGATATCAGCGCTGTTCTGCGAGCTGGCCTGCCCCGCAGCATCCGCTTTGTCAGAAATCACCTGAGTGGCGGCAGTGAGCTGGTCAACTGCGGTGGCCCTGGCCTGCGTTTCGTCCGACAGCGCCTGCCTGACCTCCGTAATGCCTGCCGCATTGTCTGCCGTTTCCGCTTCCAGCCGGGTGACGTCAGTAACGCGCGCTTCAGTTTCCGTGGCAATCACTTCCCGGAGCTGCTCGAAGGTTGCAGTGTTGGCCCCCTGCTGCGCCGTCTGGCGGACAACGACATCAGCAATGGCCAGCGCGTTGCCGATAATGGCTTCCGCCGTCTGCTTGTTCGAGCCTACCGCAGCTGCCAGACCATCAGCGTTCTCCTTGATCGCATCAGTCAGTTCAGCCACTTTGTCACTGCTGGCCACGGCATCCTCGATCAGGTCCTTGAAGACTTCAGAGCTTTTGATGTCCTCCAGAATTGCATCAGTGATATCCGAAACATCCACGCTGGCCTGCCCGCGCACAAAATCTGTATACCCTGATTCGTTGCCGGTCCGGTCAACCAGCTGCGCGCGGTACCAGAATATCTGCCCTGCCTTCAGACCCATCTGCTGATATTTGCGCTGCGGGTAAGGCACGTCAGCAAGGAGGATTGCATCATCGGCGGTACCGGTCAGGCTGTACTGAATTTCCGTTTTCAGGGTGTCATCGGTGTTCGCCGGGAAACTCCAGTTCAACTCGATACCAAACACAACGTTTTCAGAAGCAGTAAACCCAACCGGTTTAGGTGGATTACCCACTTTACCCGTCAGAGTTACTTCAGCAGATGACGCCCACACGGATGAAACATCACTGGAGTTTACTGCTCTCACCCGGACCAGGTAGCGACCAGAGTAGATCCCCTGCACTTCGAAACCGAGTGATGACGTACGCGGCACGCTAACCCAGTTTCCACTGTCTCGTCGCCATTCGGCCTCGTACGCAACTGCACCCTGAACGGCATCCCAGGCAACACGCATAGTGGTGATCGCAATGTTCTGGTTAACCGTAGAGTAACTGTCCACGACGATATTGTCTGGAGGGGCCTGAACCCCTGGAGGAATAACACTGATCGGACGCTCGTCCAGCCTTGCACCGGTATCAACGGCAGAATAGATGTCAGGGTTGTAAGTCGTCCCGGTGACTTCGAAAGTGCCGTCATTGTTGTCCCGAGTTCCCGTAACACGGAAAAGCGCTATAAACAGATCATCAGAATCCACACCCCAGTTACATTCAGTCTCCGGCGTTTCGCTGTAGGATGTGGTAACAGTTACGATGTTTCCGTTAACGGCCTGAACGGTTCTGGCCTGAGCTATGCCTGATGGCAGGTTCAAAAAAAGCCGGTTACCAGCTTTCACATCAGCAGCGCGATCAAGTGTTATGTTGCGACCGTTCACCGCGCTCACCCTGCCACCGATGGTTCTTCCGGCCAGCTCGTTGGCAGCCACGCCGATCACCTCTCCGACAGGGGGCACATCCATGCCCGTGCTGAAGGTCACCACCTCGCCGATGCCATTAGTAAGAAGCGCCCAGCGCCCGCGCCGGTTTGCCTCTGACTGTCTGGTGCAGCCGATAGCGGTCATTTCAAGCTGACGATAATCGAAGCGCATGGCCAGATCGTTATCGTAAACAGGCTCAGGAGTATCCTTATAATGGTTCGCCGGGTCTGACCAGTTCACTAACGCGGCAGTATTTCTGGTGGTTTCACTCGGGTCTGCAAAGGTAAATTTACCCTCAACTACACTGGCGTGGTTATAGATGTGCCACACATCACGGGGCATGTCGGCGAGAACATACATTTTGTTATAGCCCCAGTAAGTCATACCGTGAAAAATACCCGCCAGATCACGAAGTACGGTCCAGGCGTCATTGCGGTCCTGGATATAAACGTTACAACGAAAACGAGGCTCCGTCCCGCTGCCACCCTTCCCGTCAGGCACTGGCTGATCGCAATACTGAGCGATACGATAAAGCTCCCATTTATCTATCTGTGTCGCGTCAATTCTTTGACCAAGCCCGAAACGCTCGTTCAGGATGATGTCGTAATAAATCCAGGCAGGGTTATCCGTCCATGCCCATTTAAATACGCCCTCCCAGGTACCAGAGTAAGTCCGTGTCTCAGGATCATAGGTATCAGGTACACGGATGATTCGACCTTTCGGATTGCATACAACCTGAGGAATGCCATTAGGGAACTGCTTTGCGTCAAATTCAACGTACAGCAGGGCTGTGTTTACGTAGCGTAGTTTGGCGTCAATAATTTCAGTAACGGCCACAACACGCATAGTGTCCACAACATTTACGCTTGTCGAATCAGGAGTGATTCTTCGAACCCGCAATTGCCAGCCTGTCGTAGCTTTTGGAAGGTTTACACGATGGCTGCGCTCATAAAGCGTTGTGGTTTTGTCATCCACAGCTCCGTTGACTACCGTTTCATAGGGTCCGCCATCTACTGAAAGGTCGATAGCGTATTCAACGCGGGTACCGACTTTATCTCCATTGTTTTTCTGGAGTAAAAGAGTCGGCCATCCAAGGCGAATACGCAGCGCAGAGAGTTGGATATTGGAGACGGCTCTTACATATGGGACCGCCTGTTTCAGTTCATATGAAACCTGAAGTTCGTTTTCAACACCGGGGAATCCCTGAATGTAGTCCTGATCCTGAGTGCCGGAACGGAACTCATATTTAACATTGTTGAAATTGTAACTTCCGTCTGCATTCTGAATAGGTGTGTACGATGATGAGTCGCCGAGGAAAATGTTTTTACCATCAAGCCCACCAGCGAACTCGCCCTCTCCGAGAGCAATAAGCACCTTTGCTCTGGCAATGGACTGAATGCTGTCAGGTGCCTCAACAGGCGTTCGGGTCTTATTGCTGCCACCTTTACCGCGCCCTTTGATGATCGTCGTTGTCATATCGCGCCCATAAAAAAAGCCACCAGAAGGTGGCTACTGTTTGAATATCAGGATGTTGATTCATTACAGCCCTGGGTATGTTGGTGCATTGCTGTAGTTACTAAAAATAAACTTTCATCTGGAACAAATAGGTTAAGGAAAGCGAAATGATTGTCGTGTCATCCTTTGAAATAACTGAATCCGGAAGACGTTCCCAGCCATGGGGTGCAACCGAAGGACATCAGTATAAAGCGGGGAAATACTATAATTTTCGAGAGCACCCCGAACTCATAACTACACATTTAGAAGACTTTGTAGAGCACGCAGACCAAATATCGGTACAAAACTTTTACGATTTTATTAGATGGATAAACGGTCCAGAAAGTGCGCTGGAAAGCACTGACTGTATGCTCTCAGGGGAACCTAAGGATGATCCATCAGCAGTCTTATTCAGGTGTACGCATGGAATAACAGGCCGCTTCGAATTTTTCATTCGCCAGATAGAAATAAATGCAAACAAAGAATCAATCAGATGGGTTTACGATAAATTATCGATATACCTTCAGATAGAAAGGTCCGATTTTAGAAAAGGCACCTTCCGCATCAGCCCCCTCATAACGGACTACATCACCCCCGACGGGGACAAGTTGACCGGGCACAGATTCTGTATTTATTTTCAGGCTTACGGGAATGGCATCCAAGATGCCTGGCTCTCGCTTGAAACAATGTTTGATAGTCTCGTGAAAACCACAAAACGTCTGAACACTGAAATCATCAGTGGCCAGGCTGTACCGCTGTAAAAAAAGGTTTTTATCCATAACATCTCTCCGGCCTCATTGATGAGGCCTATTGCTGATCTTCCGCATAAATTCCGGCAGAGATAATCGCCCCGCCTATTTCCCGCTGACCATACAACAAAGGAACGGGGTTGCCGGACGCTGTTGTATTAACGGGTCCACCAAACGCATAGGAAGGTTTGTTATCTGGGTCTTGTCGCATCCGCAGACCAGCAACCTGAGGGGAAAGCATTTGCACCACACCGCCAACAGCCATAGAACCAGCTGCGGCATATAGCGCCATTTGTGTACCTGCTGCCCATCCTATTGGGTTCCACCAGGTAAAAGCCGCAATAGCAGCGGCAGTAACAATTTGAAAGAGGCCAGCCCTTTTACTACCGCGTATTACAGGGATAATGCGAAGTTCATCGCCAGGCCCAAGAAGATCAAACTCTTCCTTTCCTATGTTTATTTGGTTTCGGAAGATGATAAAGTCCAGCCCCTTCGCTCTGGTCTCGCGCAGGTAGGCATCAAATCCATCAATGGTGTTAGATAGCGCCCTGAATACCTCACTGGCAGACGTTAACGCGCGGCGGTGGGTCCTGCCAAATCGCTGAGCCATTGAACCACTGAGTTTAATGACGGTTTTTCTTTCCATTACATCAAATCCTTATAGCGCAGAATTTTGATGGTACGGTCACGATAATAGCCGCCGTAAGGAATGCGCTGGCTTAGCTGACCGTACATGTGATGCAGTAGCATGTTGCCATCAAGCAAAATCCCGGCATGGTTCGGGACGGTGGACTGAACCTGCATGATAACCATGTCACCGGGCTGAGCGGGGCCGTCGTACTCACGGAAACCGCATTCCTGCCAGTTATCCATATAGAGATTTTCACCCTGCTCCCACCAGTGGCGATCTACGCTGTAGTTGGGCAGTTCAATGCCGTGCTCGATGCGGAAATAGTCCATGATGAGAGACCAGCAGTCTGCATACCCGAGTACAAACTGGCGCCCTGTGAGGGGGCGGTCTCCGCGAGGCATGACGGTGCGAATGTCGCCCTCCGGCCACGATGCAATAATCCAGGGCAGTTCCGTGGCATCACACATCAGCATGTCGAGTTCGCTCGGCTGAGTTGTTGCCCCGTCGCCGGGATGGCTGTGGACGATCGCCACCACAGTGCCCTGCTCTTCGGCGGCAGCATAATCCTCAGGATTAAGTTCAAATTGCTCAGTCGGCGACTCAGCATTATTTTTGCAGGGGATGTATTTCTCCACCCGCCCCTTCTGAATAACCACGCCACAGCACTCCTCGGGGAAGGATGCGGCGGCATGCGCCAGAATGGCGCTAACTGTTTTGTCGCGCATGATTATCCTCTCAGAAGTGAAGCGCCGGGGAACCCGCCATAATCCAGTTGTTCATTCTCTCCGAAGCGAGGTTTACAGCCCGTTGACAGCAGTCCGGAGCAGACATCCTGTGAAGGATCATCCACCCTGTTACCGTCTTTATCGAACCAGCCGTTTTGTCCCGCATAAGTGCAGCCGTTACCGGTTTTGTACCAACCACGCATACACCACGTGCACATGGGCTGAATCTGCCGGGTAGGGATTAACTGCCCGCGAAGATCAGCAGGACTGGAAAGCTCAAACTCCACTGTTTCATCATCAGAACCTGATTTTCGGTCGATGTAATAAACCTGTTTGCGTTCCTCATTGGGATTGGCGGTCGGGTTACCATCAGGAAAGTTCCTGGCGTCAAGGTAATGAGCGAAGGTGTCGTGGATGATCACCTTAGCTTTTGCCATCCCCTGAAATCTCCGGCAAAGCGCACCAATCGTGCCGCTGATGTTTGCCACGGTAAGCGCTGGCCGAGAGCTTTGCCCGTCACTGCTGACAGATATCCCGGTAAGTTCGTATGGCCACGCGCCATATTCCTGCCCCTGCCACCAGACTGATTTCGGTTCAAGTTTTGACTCGTCGCCACCCGAGGCGATAATTTCCGCCTCTGTATGGGGGATGGTCTCGTTATGGAAACGAAGAATACCGGCGCCGAAAGCTGACCCGTCCACCTCGATAAGACGGACACGCTCACCCGGTTCCAGTTTCTGGACATCAGATGAAATACTCATGGATGGTACGCCTGTGTGAATGTGCTACTGAGGGTGTATTTCTTATTACCGAGGGTCGATATCTGGAAGGATTCCGCGCGCCAGAGTCCTGATAGCTCAAGTGGCGGTTTCCAGATAAATGACTTAAACCCGGCATGTCTGTTCAGGAAGTTTTTGATCGCCTGAATGTACGCTTCATCACCCGTAAAACTGACACTCCATTGCGGCGTCACCGGGTTGATACCATCGCCAGCCACTTGCGCATAGCCATCTCCAAACTGCGCCTTTCTGGTCCGAAAACTGGTATCAACCTGAGAGGCAACCTTCGGACACCAGGTGAAGGTTTCAACTGTCATGGTTAAACTCCCTTAATCAAACGCCACAATGGTGAGCCAGGCATACTGGCCTGCTCGTTAATAACGCCAGTGATGGCATCTTTCAGTTGTCTGCCAGCGGCACCGGCTGTTCCCTGACTGGTCGCCTGCGGTGATCCACCCTGAATATTGATATCGCCGAAGTTAACTGAAGGCACGCCACCGGAGACCTGAGGAGTGCCAACAGCACGAACGCCCAGCGAACCATCAGCTGCACGGGTAAGCGGCATAATGGCTTCAGGTCCAGCCTCCGCAAATACACCCGCTCCTTTGGCAAACGCAAATAGCTGAGGCGTCTGAAAAACGCCATTGCTGTAAGCGCTCAGGGACGGAGAGTCGTAAACATTACCCTTCGCATTAAAGGTGAAGTTCGCACCAGCATTCTGAATAGCGGTGCCGCTACTGGCGGCTGCGGCGGAAGATGCACCGAAGCTGAAGAATGAGCCTAACGAGCTAACACCATTAGCAAGAGCCATGTTGATTGCAACATTTTCAACAATTTTGAGAACACTTATTCCCCAGTCCTTCCAACTGTCTACGTTACCGTTAAGCATGTCAGTAATGGTGGTAACCGCCCCGCCCATCGCCTGCTTCATCCCGTCAGCTGCCATGGAAGAGTAATCTGTCGCTTCATCCACCCAGTTGGCATAGCCTTCAGACAAGCCCGTCATCCAGTCATCCCGCTGAGCATCAGAAGCAGCGTAATATCCTTCCTGGTCGCGCAGGCGCTCTTCAAGGTAACGCTTATTGAGGGCTAACTCCTGCTGGTAAACGTTCTCATTAATTTGATCGGCTTGTCGCTGGCGAAGGAGATCGGTGTTCTTCTGCTCAAATTCCTTGCGGATATTAAACTGTTCCTGCATTCGTTCACGGAACCGGGTTCCTTGCCCGTAACCAATAAGCTGAGCATCATTAGCTGCGCGGGCGCTGGCATTGCTGTCAGCAAGGCTGGCTTCGTAGTTGCGCAGCTGCTCGCGAAGTTTTACCTGATCAATGAGAGCAGCATTTCGCATAACTTCGGCTTTCTGCGCCTGGCTCAACGTAGAAAGTTCGCCCTGGCTAACCTGATATTTAACCTTTGCCAGCTCGGTATTCTGCCCTTGCAGGGCAATCTGCTCCTTCTGCTGTTTGATCAGACGTTTATAGACATCCTCTGTCTTCTCACCTTCCGTCTTTGGCCCTTTTTTCTGAGGCTTATTGGCCTCATTATTTCGCCATTCAGCCAGACCGTTATTAATCAACTCCTGACGGCCAGTCTGGAATTGTGGGTCACTGGTTAGTCCCAGATCGTCGGCGGCATAACTCAGTCGTAAACGCTCTTTAGCCTCTCCTTTAAGACGTGATAACTCCAGGTCACGGCGACTCTTTTCGAGGGCATCAGTTTGCTTTTTGTCGAGGTCGGCCTGAGGGAGTCTGAGCGGGACGTTAGCCAGCCCTTGCCGGGCCATTAATAGCTGATTTCCCAGACCCAGCAGACGGTTAAATTCAGTATGCTGACCATTCATCATGATCATCGACTGATATACCGCATTCTGTCGCCAGGCTTGTTCGCGTATTAAATCATTACGACGCCGCTCAATTTCTTCGAGAGCCTGCTGTATGCCGCGAGATTTATCTCGCATGTCATTCAATTTTCCCTCTTCAACAGCGAGTTGATCCGTAACAATAGCTATCGCTCTCAGTATATTTGCATCGTTCTCGCTGGTAATGCCCGGTTTTCCACGCGATGCATTCAAATCATCGATCTGGGTCTTCAGCTCACCAACCTTTTTGGCTTGCTCATCAATCAG
>Ga0268263_1002785_pt1 | contig 10714 bp, 11 predicted proteins | sample Biomet5_FD_190358 | JGI IMG/M metagenome (GOLD analysis project Ga0268263, IMG submission 190358) | Microbial communities from bioreactor (seeded with sewage sludge) at LBNL, California, USA - Biofuel metagenome 5 (SPAdes) (version 4) | ecosystem: Engineered > Bioreactor > Anaerobic >... | reverse complement strand
GGTAGGGTATGTGAGTAAAGAATTGCCTGGAAGAGATTCAAATCCGAATAATATAATAGGATATTTTCGGAGTTACTGTATCGGGGGCTACAGTAAAAGGAATGAAACTCTTCCAGGCTCTTTCTACTCTTCTTAAAGCGCTTTTTTAGGATTTCAATTGTTTTTAGGGTTTCAATTGTTTTTAATTGATACTTTTTGAAACGTGCATCCATAAAGCGAAAACTCGCATCAGACATTTTTAAGTAAAGATAGTCCTGAAAAAGTGGCATGCATATTGGTTGTTTCCTTTTACTATCTTTCCTTTTACTATCTTTCCTTTTACTATCTTTCCTTTTACTATCTTTCCTTTTACATTCTCCATATTTTTCTCTTACTGAGCCGTAATTTTCCCATCCACTAGCCTGATGATTCTATCGGCTTTTAAGGCCATATCATCGTTATGAGTAACTACAATAAATGTCTGATTATACTCCTTATTTAGCTGCCTCAGCAGTTCATAGATCATGTCACCCGTTTTTGTATCAAGGTTGCCTGTCGGTTCATCTCCCAGTACAATTGCAGGGGAACAGCTTAATGCTCTTGCTATTGCAACCCTCTGATTCTGCCCTCCTGAAAGTTCACCGGGTTTGTGATCCATTCGGTCTTCAAGTCCTACTTCTTTCAGGAGTTTTTCGGCAATTTCCTTTGCTTCTTTCCTCTTTTTTCCAGCAATTAAAAGTGGCATCATTACATTTTCCAGGGCTGTAAAATCAGGGAGCAAATGATGGTACTGGAAAACAAAACCAAGCATTCTGTTCCTTATCTCAGAACATTCTTTGTCCGACATATTTGTTACATCATTTCTGTCTATCAACAGGGTTCCAGAGCTCGGAGTATCCAGCAAGCCTATTAAATGCATAAGTGTACTTTTGCCTGAACCTGATGGCCCGACAATTGCAACGAATTCCCCCTTTTTTATTTTCAGAGTTGCATTATCGAGAGCATGGAATTCCATCCCATTTTTATAGGTTTTTGTCAGGTTTTTAAGCTCGATTATTGGGCTTTCTTCTGTCATACTTTTTCTGCGCCTCATTGAGAGTTATTGAAATTTAAACAGTCAGGGTTTTATTACTTTTACAGTCAGGGTTTTATTGACTCTTACAGTCAGAGTTTTATTGACTCCTATAGTCAGGGTTTTATTGATTCTTTTTTGATTTTAACTGCGCAAGTTTTCAAAGTTTATTATGCAGGTATTAGGTGAATATTAGGCGGGCAATCTTAAATTTATAAACCAATTCTACGCTAAAACCAGGCAGCAGACCGCTTTTACACTCGTAAAATGACTGTATCAGGCACTTTCTATGGCTTTTACGGGGTCAAGCTTTGCAGCTTTCCTTGCAGGGTAAATACCTGAGATTATGTTGATTATGAAAGCGAAGAAAGCAGCATATACGAAGTTGAGAGGTTCGACTTCAAGAGGAAGTGTCTGAAGCCCGAAATACATCTCCTGAGGGACTGCGATTTTATAACTCTGCAGAGTAATGGTTGCAATATAACCCAGAATAGTACCCAAAACCAGCCCCATAGCTCCGAGAATTACAGACTGGAAAAGAAAGACAATCATTATGCTTTTTTGAGAGGCTCCCATAGCTTTTAAGATTCCTATTTCTCGGGTTCGCTGGGCAACAATGGTAATCAGAGTATTTGCAATCCCGAACCCAGCAATCCCGTAAATAAGGATGTAGAAAACGTTTACGAAAACCTTCTGAGTGTTTAGAAGATTAAGGATTTCTGCATTTGTTTCTATCCAGCTTACTGCATTAAGCTCGGTTTCTCTTTCAATTGAACTTGCTATAACGTCGGCCTGGTACGGGTCTGCAACCCTGATCCCTATTGTGCTTACAACTCCAGGTTCATTGAAGAAATCCTGCACCGAGTCCAGCCTTGCATAAGCTGTTACCTCATCTGCAGCCGTTCCGGTATGGATCAGACCTATAACCTTAAAAGAAGTTGTTTTTGAGCCCGGAAACACTGCATCTACCCGGTCTCCAGGCTGAACCTCAAGATTTTCCGCAAGCTTATCTCCAAGTATGATTCCATTTCTTGTATGGGTAAGCGATAGAAAGCTCCCTTCTATCATATCCTTGCTTACCCGCATAACCTTATCTTCAGCCTCAGGTTCAACTCCCTGAAGTGAAATACCCTCTGCATTATCCTTGTATTCCAGGGCTGCCTGACCCAGATATTTGGGAGATACCGCTATAACTCCTTCTTTTTCCGAAATCAGGGCCGAATTATATTTGTAAAGATGAATGAACCCGTCTTTTTCATCCTGAGGATTGATAACGATATGGGGATTGTTCTCAGTACTGGATTTTATAAGCTCTCCTTGAAAGCCAGAAAGCATTGCCATCATTACCGTAATTACGGCTACGGCAAGGGCAACTGCAAGTATGGCAAAAAAAGTTTGTCTTTTTCTGGAAAAAACTTGCCTCAAAGCTATTTTCAATTCATACATCTGAACAAGCTCCTGGAGATGATACCTCATAGGGTTTTTAGTCAGCTGGGAATCTCATAATTTCCAGAATATTCAATCTGTTAAAATATTTTATTAATATGATTTAATAATTTAATCTTAAATAAGCCAGAGAATAATCTTAAATTTGTACTTATTTTGAACTGATAGCTTTCACGGGGTCATCTTAAATCTGTACTTATTTTGAACTGATAGCCTTCACAGGGTCGAGTTTAGCTGCCTGCTGGGCAGGGTAAATCCCGGCAATAAGGTTCAGCAGAAAAACTGCAAGGATAATGACCAGAATATCCCCAGCTCGGACTATGATGGGAATGGTTGCCATGCCGCCGTAAAGTTCTGAGGAAGAAGCTGGCATTTCGTACTGGCCTAATCCCAGGGATATTGCAACTCCTGTAAGAGTCCCAATAAGAGCACCTAGCAAACCCAGAATACCGCTTTGAAGTACAAAGATTGTCCTGATGCTGGAAACCGTAGCTCCCATAGCCCTAAGCATACCGATCTGGCTTGTAGCACCGATAACTGAAAGATTCAGAGCACTAACCACTCCAAAAGAAGCAATAACTACAATCAGACCAAGGACTACATTGTTGGAAGTGCTCTCAATGGCAATCGTCCTGAGGATTTCAGGATTGGTTTCGGTCCAGCCTTTTGCCTTATAGCCGGCCTTTTCTATCTTAGCAGCAACTTCCCTGTCCCTGTTAAAATCCTCAAGCCTGACAGAAAGACCGTTAATCACATCCGGAACATTGTAGAATTCCTGAGCGGTATCCAGAGATGTATAAGTGAGGGATTCATCCAGAGGCGAGCCGGTATGGAAAATTCCAACTACTCTCAGGGACAGAGGATTTGCATTTGGAAAAGACACATCAACCGAGTCTCCAGGATTAACCTCAAGCTTATCCGCCAGTTTTGAGCCGATTACCACCGTATTTCTCGAATATTCAAGTTCCCTGAAATCTCCTTCAACCATATCAGCTTCAATAGCGCTGATATTGTTTTCCTGTAGAGGGATGACGCCTTTTAGCTCGGCGTTAAAGGAATTTGTCTTGAACTTGAAGGAAGCTTTTCCTGTAAGAAACGGAGAAATTGCAGAAACACCCTCTATTTTTTCAGTTTCATCGGCGAGGGTTCTGTAAAGGTAAATATAGTCTTCACCTTCCTGCGGAGATACCGAGACGTGAGGAAGTTTATTTACGGTAGTGTTATAGAGTTCGCCAGTAAAACCAACCATAACCGCCTGGGAAACGGTAAGTACCATTACAGCAAGAGCTATAGCTCCAACTGAAAGAATTGTCTGGAATTTTCTTGCCCGAATCTGCCTGAGCGCAATAAAGAGTTCATAACGCATGGGACTCACAGCCTTCGATCTGGTTTCAAATTTTAATTCTGAAAAGGGCAAAAATCGCCGCAAGCCCTGAAACTAAAGCTGCCGCAGAAAAACCTGGGATTCCGTTTTTACTTGAAGCTTCTGTTTCTGAAGTAGTATTATTTACCAGGCTAACGCTGGAATTCTGGGAGAGGTCGGATTCGATAACTGTTTCTCTGTTCTCAATAACATCACCGTCGTTTCCCAGAAGCTCGATCTCAAGCCTGTAGATCCCTTCAGGAAGCCTGTGGCTCCAGGCAACTTCAACTGTTTCGTCATCGTTATTCAGCAACACTGGAACCCTTTGCTGGACAGATTCAACAAGACTGGAATTCCCGGTTTCAGAATTTGCTTTCAGTTTGTATACCGAAAAAATCAGTTTTCCTTCAAAAGGCACCTGAGAACGCCCATAAACAGTTGCACTTGCTCCGGTCTCATCTTTGTAGATATCGGTAATCTCTGCGTCGTCTCTGGCAGTGAACCTCTCGGCTGAGCTTATAACCTCCTTATCAGGAGAATAAACCTGAATCTTTACTCTTCCAGCATACTCTTTATTGTTTTCAAGAAGGGTACCCCAGGGAGCAGAAAAAATATCAGGAGCGCTGGTAAGTGATAATTTTTCAGCTTTTGTTGTATAAACGACATCCGAACCATTTACAAGCATATATTCGATATCAAAAAGTAAGGCCTCTTTTGGAGAGAGTGCGACACTGATTCCCTGGGAGTTAGCTACCAGGTCATTGACCTGAAGCCTTGACGCAGAATTAGTGCCGTAAGCAAAACTATATTCAGACTCTGAAAGAACCTTGTTTCCTTCAAGAAGCCGGGACTTTATCTTATAAGCTCCACGTTCGGAACTTCCGACATCCCAGAAACCAACCTTTATTACCTGTTTATTTGCAGGAATGCTATCAACTGAAAATACCTGTCTGTCAAGTGTTTTCTCATTTGTTCCCACGGGTCTGACAAGAAGCACCTCAAGACTCAAGTTGTTTTCTGGCTGGTCCGAGTAGATGGTTACATCAAAGGACTCAAGATCACTATAAATATCGGCTATGTGGGCTGTACTTGTTTCTCCAGTATGAGAATTCTCGGATGCAGAGGCCGGAAAAACTGATATTAGGTAAAAAGTAAGTAAGAAAAGTGCAGCTTTCATTGTCTTTACCCCGGTTCTGTATTATAACAATTATTAAAATATATTTTTATAAAAATTGTTGAACTGCGTTTCAATCTTAGAGACTTTGAATTATTTCTGGACTTTGTATAAAATTCGATTAATCTTTTATGCATACAACTTATTAATAAAGATCTTTAAAATTGTTCAATCCGGGAATATCCAACGCAGGGTAAAAAGGCTGTTTAAGATAAATAGAAAAAACACTGAACGGGACAGAAAAGTGAAAATTCTCTCTATCCAAGATGCAAAATGCATGCTGACCGTGACGAAAGGTTATGAAAAAGTAACCATTCGGGACAGGGTAGGCTCCTTTCTGAACTTTCAATATCATTTTTTCGTGCATCATCTCAAAAGCATCCGAGATATATTTCAGGAAAATAAGGCCTAGTACTACATGTTTATACTGCAAGTGAAAGGCTTGTGGGCTCGTTGGCAGAAGTCAAGGAAATGAAGCAAGAAGCTTTGCCCTCAAAAAATTGAACTGGCAGACATGAGTTTTAGAGGCGAGGTAGTTCACCCAGATTCATTAATCAGTTTACTTTCTGTAGAAATTCCGGCAAAATACCTATTTATCAATGAAAGTTTCATTTCCTTTATAGATAGAAGCAGATGGAGTACTGGTTCTGGAAGACAATATCATAGAAGTTAATAACCTTGAATATTTTTTCGGCGAGATAAAAGCCGTCGATAACATCAGTTTTACGGTAAGAAAAGGGGAGATATTTTCTTTTCTCGGGCCAAACGGGGCTGGGAAAAGTACTGTAATTAATATTCTTACCACTCTCCTGCCTATGCAGAAAGGAAGAGTAACTATTGCAGACCATGATTTGAGAACCGAGCCTGAAAAAGTCAGGGAATCAATAGGGATTGTCTTTCAGGAGTTGACTCTTGATAGGGATATGACTGTTCGTGAGATTCTGGAATACCACGGAAGGCTTTATTCCATGCCAAAAGCTCAAAGGCAGGCGCGTGTTGACGAATTGCTTAGTCTGGTAGAGCTTGAAGCAAAGAGAAATGTCCTGACAAGATATCTGAGCGGTGGAATGAAGCGCAGGCTTGAGATTGCAAGGGGTCTTATGACTCGTCCGAGAGTACTTTTCATGGATGAGCCTACAATCGGGCTTGATCCCCAGACAAGAATAAGAATCTGGGATTACGTAAAGGACATCAACCGGCAGGGCACAACAATTTTCCTGACAACTCATTACATGGACGAAGCCGACCAGCTCAGTGACAGGATAAGCATCATAGATCATGGGGAAATCATTGTCACAGGCAAACCCTGGGAGTTAAAAAATGCGCTTGGTGAGGACCTTATATATCTCGAAACAAGTGATAACAGGGGAGCTTCCAGTCTGTTAGAGAAACTTGATACCGTAAAAGGGGTTCGAGGCAAATCAAAAGGAATAATTGCCATGGTCAATGTGGACGGTACCTACCTGCTGCCTGAGATCATGGATAAACTTCGGAACGGGGGGATTAAGATCAGGGCCGTAAACCTTAAAAAGCCATCAATGGACGACGTTTTTGTCCATTATACTGGAAAGGAGCTAAGGGATACAGGGACCGAAAAAACAGTACTTGTGAAACCAGGAAGGCGTTAAGAGATGCATAAAGGTTTTCTTACCATATACTGGAGGGACATGCTAAGGTTTGTCAGGTTCCGAACTCTCCTGTTTACTTCCCTTGTCCAGCCTGCACTCTGGCTAGCTTTTTTTGGAGTAGCAATGTCAAACAACTTTGAAAGGCTGACTGCAACCATGCCAGTTATTCCCGGGGTGAGGGCTGTGGGATACCTGACATTTATAGGTGCAGGCGTCATTGCCATGACCACGCTTTTTACAAGCCTTTTTGGGGGGACAGTGCTGCTATTTGACAAAAACTGGGGGCTTATGCGTGAGACCCTTTCAAGTCCTCTGCCAAGAATTCATATAATCATAGGGATAGGACTTTCAGCCATGACAAAATCCTTTATCCAGGCTACTGTGATCATGGTTTTTGGGCTTTTACTGGGAGTCCAGTTTTTTGAAGGCTACACAGCAATACAGGTTCTGGCTTCACTCTTTGGGATCATGCTTTTTATAGGGGCATTTTCTCTCGGGTTTCTTTTCCTTTCGGCTGCGATAGCAATAACAATGGAAAGCCCGGAAGGAATGCAGGCTGTAATAACCCTGCTTACCATGCCTTTCTTTTTCACGAGCAATGCACTTTACCCTGCAAATTCATTTCCTCCCGTGCTCCGGGCTCTGTCCACAGTCAATCCTCTCACGCATCTTGTCAGCGGAATCAGATATTTTGCAATAGGAAGTGAATTCTCGTCAATTGGACTCCGCTATACTTACACTCAGGAAGAGGTTATTGTCTCCTTCCTGGCTCTCCTTGCTTTTGCGGGGATAATGTTTCTTATTGCAAGGTGGAGGTTTACCAGGGTTACAGTTACGTAATTTCAATATTGCTTTTTTAAAGCTGTAAAGATAAAAGTAAAAAGGAAAAGTAAAAAGGAAAAATAAAAAGGAAAAGTAGGAGGGTAAACACTATGGTCTGTACACACAGGAATCTGATAAAAATAAAGAACATAGATCAGGGCTCAAAGGGATGTGAGGAATGCCTGAAAAGCGGAGATAGCTGGGTGCACCTGAGAATTTGCCTGACCTGTGGACATGTGGGCTGCTGTGATCAGTCAAAAAATAAACATGCAACAAAGCACTTTGAAGAAACCGGGCATCCCGTAATCCAATCTTTCGAGCCAGGTGAGGATTGGAAGTACTGTTATATTGATCGACAGTATCTTGAGTAAAAGACTGACAATTGAATAAAAGGCTGACAACCGAAGAAATTGAGAATATCAGAAAGCTCATTCTCGTGAGAAGAACTTCTTTTCAGAAACTTAATTTCCAAAAATATATCCCTTTTTTTATCCGTTTTATCTTTTATTTAATAAAAGATAATTAGATAAAAATAAACTGATAAAAGGGGATAGTAATGAGTTTAGCAGGTCAAACAGTTCTTGTAACCGGGGGGAGCAAAGGGATAGGAAGAGCTATCTGCCTTGCTCTGGCAAAAGAGGGAGCAAACGTCGTTATTGCAGCAAGGAGTGAGAGTAAAATCAAAGAGATGGTAAATAAATTAAAAGCAATGGGCAGTAAAGCCATGGCTGTCCAGGCTGACGTGCAGAATGAGGAGGACGTAAGACGCCTGATTTCAATGACAATTGACAAGTGCGGCAGGCTTGATATTCTTATCAACAACGCAGGGGTGGCCTACAAAAAGAAGCTGGAAGATACCACCCTGGAAGAGTACGATCAAATCATGGACACCAACTTAAAAGGAGTTTTTCTCTGCACAAAGTATGCGATTCCATACATCAGAGAAAGCAATAATGGAAAAATCATCAATATATCCTCAGTAGGAGGATTACACGGGCTTCCGAATTTTTCTGCATACTGTGCTTCGAAGTTTGGAGTAAACGGCATAACAGAGTCCGTTGCTGCCGAGCTGGAAGGAGAAATAAAAGTCTATGCAGTCTGCCCGGGCGCTGTGGATACGGATATGTACAGGTCACTCTTTTCGGACAAACCTTCGCTCAAACCAGAGCACATCGCGGAAAAGGTGCTGGAACTTGCCTCGCCTGATTCAAAAGTTACATCCGGGAAGATAATCGAGATACAGGCTCTTCCAGTCCCTCAGCTTTAATAGTTGAAACTTAAAGGGTAGATTTTCGGCAATTCTGGGCAATAATTCTAGAAAATTTGTAGTAGGTAGTTCTGTTAGACTTATAGTAGGTAATTCTGTTAGACTTATAGTAGGTAATTCTGGCAGACTTATAATAAGTAATTCTGACAGACTTATAGTAGGTCGCTCTGGCAGATTTATAATATACACATTATCTTTTTGCCAGGTCTTCTTACATTCTTTTGCCGGAATTCCCTTTTCCTTTTAAGAGATAGTTCTTGATTGCAGTTCAGAAATATTGCTTCCAAAATTATATCCTTATCCTGCTTAATAATTAATTAAATGACTGTAGAGTGACTGCTATGAGATTGAAAGGCCAGACAGCCATTGTAACCGGTGGGGGAAGAGGAATTGGAAGGGCTATCTGCCTGTCGCTGGCAAGAGAGGGAGCCAACATTGTAATTGTTGCAAGAACTGAAAGAGAAATTAGAGAAACTGCCAGGTTGGTGGAAAGGGAAGGTAGAAAGGCTCTTGCGGTAAAGACCGACATTAGAAAAGAAGGGGAAGTCATTGAAATGGTTTCAAAGGCAGTAAACGCTTTTGGAAGAATTGACATCCTCGTAAACGATGCAGGAGTAGCATACAGGAAATATCTTGTGGAGACTTCAACCGAAGAATATAATGAGATTATGGATACAAACGTGAGAGGCATGTTTTTCTGCACAAAGTACGCTCTTCCTCATCTGCTTAAACGGGGAGAAGGCAAGATTGTAAATATATCTTCAGGGGCAGGAAAGCATGGCATACCAAAACTTTCGATATACTGCGCTTCAAAATTTGCAGTAATTGGTTTTACAGAGTCTCTTGCTTACGAAGTCGGAGGTGGGCTTCAGGTTTATGCAGTCTGTCCTGCAGGTGTGGATACCGGCATGTACCGCTCGCTTTTTTCAAATGAACCGGTTCTCAAGCCTGAAGATGTTGCAAACAAAGTTTTGGAACTTTGTTTACCAGAAACCGTTCTTCCTTCAGGCTCTTCAGTAGAAATTCACAGGCGGCCTATGAGGATATTTTGATTTTAACATTTGTACGGAAAAAAGGCATAATTTTTGAATATAAGGTGGAAACATGTTCAAAAACCGTAAAGATGCAGGGGAAAAGCTTGCAAAAGCTCTTGAGAAATACAGGACTGAATATCCTATTATTCTTGCTATTCCACGCGGGGGGGTGGAAGTTGGACTGCAGGTTGCAGCGAAGCTAAATGCCGATTTTTCTCTCATTATTGCAAGGAAAATGCCTTTCCCGGACAATCCTGAAGCCGGATTCGGGGCAATAGCCGAGAATGGAAGCATGTTTATTTTAGAAAATGCACACTACTGGCTTTCAGGGGAAACCATTGAACGGATAAAACATGAGCAAATCGCTGAGATTGAAAGGCGGATAAAAGCCCTCAGAGGAGGAAATCCCCTGCCTGAGCTTGCAGGAAGAACCGTAATTCTTATTGACGATGGCATTGCAATGGGCTCTACAATGCGGGCAGCCATTGAGCTTTGTAAAAACAGGAAGGCCGGAAAAATAGTTGTTGCAGTGCCTGTAGCAGGAAGAGAGGTCGCAGAAGAGCTTCAGAAAATAGTAGATGAGCTCGTGGTGCTTGAGATTCCTGCCTATTTCAGGGCTGTTGCCCAGGCTTACGAGAGATGGTATGATGTTTCGGATGAAGAGGTGCTGGACCTGCTCAGAGAAAATATCAGGAAAAAAGAACTAAGAGATCAGGAATTTCATGGGCTTGAAACCTGAAAAAGATCTTCCTCTGTTGTTTTATATTAAATAATTCGGTATTGTTAACTAATTATAGCTATCTCTTTATTTCTATGTTTCATTAATAGAAGAACAGAGTACTTTAGCATTTCAAGACTCTTCGTATAACATTTTGTCTTTCGTCTCAACCTTGCCAGAAAGTGCCTCAATATGCCGTTATACCCTTCAA
>Ga0268263_1002783_pt1 | contig 10723 bp, 13 predicted proteins | sample Biomet5_FD_190358 | JGI IMG/M metagenome (GOLD analysis project Ga0268263, IMG submission 190358) | Microbial communities from bioreactor (seeded with sewage sludge) at LBNL, California, USA - Biofuel metagenome 5 (SPAdes) (version 4) | ecosystem: Engineered > Bioreactor > Anaerobic >... | reverse complement strand
GTTAGTGTAAAATAATTGTGGAGTTTTCAAAAAAATGAAATAGAGATCAACTCTTTAATGATAGAATTTAATTACCAGAAAAATTCTTGAAAGGAGAGATCTCTATGGAACTCATTATACAACAAATCGCACAGGTTTTTATCAAAACAATTACAGAAAAGGCATTTTCCGAAAAGATTCACGACATAGACTCTTTGGCTGGGGAGCTTGAGGATGAATGCAAGGCTGCTGCGGCACAAATCCTTGAGGCAGTTGTTGCAAGCTTAAACAGACAGATCCGTGATGACAAAACAATGCGGAAAGAACAAGGCCTGCTTCTCAAAGAAAAGGAGCGCCCACGTGAAATATACACAAAAGTTGGAACGATCGACGTCAGCAGAGATTATTACTTTGACAAGAATCGCCAGAGATATGTATCCGTTATTGACCACATGATCGGTGTAAGAGCATATGAAAGGATCGGAGATACCGTAAGCGCTGAAATGGTCAATAGTGCAGCAGATGTATCTTACGCGAAAAGCGCACGGCAAGTCACGCATGGACGGATAAGCAGGCAAAGCGTACGGAACCATATCTTGAAAGTGAGCTTGCCACAAGAAGAAATACCTGAAGAGAAAAAAGTGGTCAAAGAACTCCACATACATGCTGATGAAGATCATGTGCATATGCAAAAGCCAAACAAAGAGCGAGGCAAGAAAAGCCAGATAGTTCCTCTCATCACAGTGACAGAAGGAACGCGAAAGATAAACGAAAGACGCAATGAAACCCTTGAAGCTAAGCGGTTTGCGGATATACACATAAAAGCGGATACGCTCTGGAAAACAGTTGAAGGATACATCGAATCGAATTATGATACAGAAAAACTGGAAAAGATCTATGTCCATGGCGATGGCGGGACGTGGATAAAAAACGGTCTTGATTCGTACCGGCAAACAGTTCGTGTAATGGATGGATACCACTTTGGAAAAAGGCTCAAAGCATTTTCCAGGGCTTTCCCGGCAAGAAATATATCCGTTGTTTTGAGAAATGCCATACGAGAAAACGATAAAAGAAAAGCTGACATGTTTCTTCGATCTTTGATGGTGGAAGCATCTGAAAAAGAAAGAAATAAAGTGAGCGAGTTTGGAACATACCTTATGGGTAACTGGACCGAAATATATAACCTGGAAACACTGGACATTCCGGGCAGCTGCACCGAAGGGCAGGTCAGCCACGTGCTTTCTGAACGTTTCAGTAGAAACCCGTTGGGGTGGAGCAAAGAAGGGCTCGGTAAACTAAGCTGCATCAGAGTTTCAAACATAAATGGAAGAAAGATAGAAGCAGAAGATTTCAAAACCACCGGAGAAGAGGATCGTTATGCAACATATATAGAAAACATGTTTAAGGGAGCATTTGACTGGAGCATCTTTGATGGCGAGCCGCTTGTGTTTGACAGAACCAGCGGGACCCAAATACTGATCGATGCTTTCGGCAAAGACCACGGAGTCATATTGAGTTGATCGAGCTGTCAATAAAAAACTCCACAACAACTTGACACTATCCTGATGTCATTTCGTATTTGACAGCTGCAGCACGGTAAAGTATAATATTGATGATGTGCTGAGGGGAATCAGCACGAACGGCATGAAGCCGATAACTATCGAAACAAATCATACTGAATGATGCTCTGCCTGAAACAGCAGCTATGAAGGTTGCCATATCCATAGAAGTGGATATGGTTTTTTATGTTCTCCGTATCATATGCGGACATATCAGAAGAGCCGGGGCCATTCAGTACGGTCATTACACAGGAGGTAATAAATATGTCATGTTTTTTAGTACCGGCAGCGGAAGCGATCGCTATGACCGCAGTAAAACACTCCGTTAAGAAAAAGGAAGCTCAGGCGGCCCTGACAGAGGGCAGTCATGTGAGCATCAGTTCAGAACCCGAAACAGCTATCGTCGATGAATCCGAAAACATTTCCTGGAGCCGCAAGCTGGGATGGCTGACGAATATGCTCTGGGGCGGCGCGTTCCTGCTCCTGATAGAACATATCTGGCATGGAGAGATCGTTCCCTGGGCCCCGTTCATCACGGCGATGTCCAGTTCATCTGACACAATGGCCATGCTTCATGAAATGAGCACTGTCGGAGTGACTATGGCTATACTCGTCACAGCAGCATGGTTCGGAATGACACTCGTTGCCGACAGGATCCACAGAAAAAATCATATCATGATCACTGCTGCAGAGAGGAACTGACCTCGATGTGCCTGATCATTACCGCCCTTGCCGCTGCAGCCGCTACCGTCGTCTGGCACGCCAAAGCCCCTGACAACAGAAACAGGGTCGGCACGCTGGCGCTGATGTACTGGGGCGCTGCCCTGATGTGGACGGTGGACAGCATCTTTGCTGCCCGGGCAGGCGAAGGCTTTTTTGATCTTTCTCTCAGTGATGCCCTGCTGGGCATAGTGGTAGTGCTCTGCGGGATAGCCGCATGGGCTCTGATGCTGCTGGCAGGGAAACGCCGGGGATAAATGGATAAAAGACCCGCTGAAGCCATTGGCATCAGCGGGTCTTTTGGTGGAGACGGCGAGGGTCGAACTCGCGTCCAAAAATACATCCGCGAGAATTTCTCCGAGCGCAGCCTTTGTTTGATTTATTCGCTTCTCTCAGGCCTCAAAGGCAAGTCCTGAGATCTGCTATCCCGTTGGTCCCCTGTGCTGCCGGGAATTCACACAGAGTTTTCCTGCATGTCGACGCCGGATTCCTTACCTGCAGGTGAATATGGGCCGACGTTCGCGCAGCTTATGCTGCCAGTGCGAAATTGTTGTTAGTCTTTTTAGCGTTTACTTTTAACGTGCCCTTTTTAACGCAGACTGAGCAAACTGCGGCTCGCTTATCCCGGTTCAATATCCCTGTCGAAACCATTGACGTCCCCGAAATGTACGATTATATTATCACTTGTTTCAAAAAAAGTAAAGAACTCCGGCAGATATGCCGGAGCTCCGAATTGCCGCCTGCAGCAGAGCGGATCTTATCCGCTCACATTATCAAAGGTGCTCGCTGTCTCCGTGATCCTTCACCTTTTCTATTTCTGCCTCATAATCTTCTATTATTTTTTTTGCTTCTGTTATCTTCTGACAGAGATTTATCATTTCCTCGCTCTGTGCATTCCCGTCTACATAATCGCGATAGACGATTTTCCCCAGCTCTTTCTCACTGTTCGATATCTCGTTTTTCTGACTCATTATCTTTGCTTTGTACTTGCCTATCTCTGCGGCATCTCCCGCCTTGTCGGCAGCAAAATTGCCCGCCTTCTTCGCTGTCTCTTTTGCTTTTTCAAAAAAATCACTCATGTCATTTCCTCCTTGCGCGTTCTATGCGCCTTTTGGCATCCCGTTCTGCGATGCTGTCACGTTTATCATATAACTTTTTGCCTCTGGCAACACCGATATCCAGCTTTGCCCGGCCGTCAGTATTAATGAACAGTTTCAGAGGGACCAGCGTAAGTCCCTTCTGAGTCATTTTTTCTTCCAGTTTTCTTATCTCTTTTTTATGCAGGAGCAGTTTTCTTTCCCGCAGAGGATCGACGTTGAATATGTTTCCATGATCATAAGGGCTGATGTTCATGCCGATGATGATCGCTTCCCCGTCGCGGATCCTGACATAACTCTCTCTGATGTTCACCTTGCCCTGACGGATCGATTTTATTTCTGTTCCTGTCAGAACTATACCGGCCTCATATGTATCTTCTATGAAATATTCATGCCTCGCCTTTTTATTATTGGCTATGATCTTCTTCTCTCTCATTACGTATTTCCCTGTTTTATCGTTCCGAATTCACTGATGGGCCAGATCCTCAGTATGACTTTTCCTGTTATATTCTTTATCGGTACCGTTCCCACGCTCGGATCTCTGCTGTCGATGCTGTAGACCCTGTTGTCTCCCATAACATACAGCTGTCCGTCCGGCACTGTGTAGCCGCTGACCTCCCCCGTCGTATAACCGTCCATCGTAAAACTCTGGTCCTGTTCCTTTCCGTTTACATACAGTTTCCCATCGCTGATCTTTATCTTGTCGCCAGGAAGACCGATGACCCTTTTTATATACAGTTCCTTCCCGTCATCTGTCTGTACCGGGAACACTATTATATCGCCTCTCTGCGGATCGCCGAACAGCTTATACGCCTGTTTGCTGGTGATCAGGTAATTGTTTTCCTGAAGATTGGGAAGCATTGAAGTCCTTTTTACTATTACAGGTTTGAAAAAAAATGTAACAGCTATGACGACTGCCAGTACTATTATCACATCTTTTATCAATTCTTTCATTGTCAGATCACTCCCATGGCATTGAACGGATACAGCCTGAAGACTGCCTTGCCGACTATTTTTTTCTCGCTCACAAATCCCAGTACACGGCTGTCTATGCTGTTTTCTCTGTGATCGCCCATAACGAACACTTTTCCTTCAGGTATTATTATATTATATAACTCCCCTCCGGTGGTACCGCTGTAAGTGTATTTTTCTTTGAGCAATTTGCCGTTTCTGTATAGTCTTCCGCCTGTTATCGTAAGCACATCACCGGGGATGCCTATCACCCTTTTGATAAGCAGCTTTGATGTCCTGCCATCATAGTCCTTCAGTTTCGATTTGAAAACTATGATGTCTCCCCTCTTGACATCTGTAACAGCATACGCTCTTTTTGCCATCAGTACAAGGTCATTCGGCTCCACGGTAGGTTCCATAGAAGTCTCTTCCACCAGAGTCGGCCCTATGAAATATACGAATCCGAGTGCTATCGCCAGCGCTATAAGTACATCTATGATAGCGGTCTTTACTGTCTTGTTCATTTCACTGCTCCCATATCAGAAAACGGCCATATTATCCATTTTGCATTTCCCTCTATCTTGCGCATGCTGACCGGGCCGAGTTTTTTTGCGCGGCTGTCCAGTTTTATATCCCTGTTGTCGCATAAAATGAAAACATGATCCTTATCGATTTTTTTCGTCATGTCCCTGCCCAGTTTTCCGGATGCCCCCTTAACTTTATATTCTTTTCCGTTTCTGTAGAATACCCCGTTCCTTATCGACACCGTATCTCCCGGCAGACCGACCACGCGCGCCACGATGTTGTCGTCAGATATCTTCTGACTGATCTGTTTCTCCATGACTATCACTCTGCCCAGATCAGGCTTGCCTCTCTTGGCCGAATAACTCTGCTTGGTAACTATGATCATCTGCCCGTCTTTAACAGCGGGCGACATGGAATCACCTTCCATCATCTCCGGCGCAATGAACATCGTCATCACGATCGCGAGCACTATCGCATATATGTATGGCCTGTTCCTTGTCCTCCATGAGCCTGACCCTGACGGATACTTTGACATATTCCTCCATTCATCCGAAAATATCGGCACTGATGATACAGAACCTTTCCGGCGGTTCTGATTCTGCAACGATAACATCCTTTTTATCATTTTCTGACAGCACGCTGCCGGGTATCTCCAGTCTGTACGCATGGAGCAGCTGCGTCGTCAGGCCGTATTTCTTCCTCACAGCGGCATTAACTGCGGGACTGCCGTACTTGGTATCGCCGATCAGAGGATAGCCAGCTCCTGCCAGCTGGACTCTTATCTGATGCGTCCTCCCGGTGATCAGCTCAGCCTCTGCCAGAGTATACCCGCCGCCCTTCTTCAAGGGCCTCACTGATGTAGCTGCCTCTTTTCCGTCCTTTTCTACGATCTCGACTGTATTGCTCCTGCTGTTTTTAGCGAGCCTGCCGCGGAGGTCCATGGGGCCCTCCATCTCGCCGGCTGTTATGGTCAGATAATATTTCTTTATTTCGTGCCCGCTGCGCATGCATGCGTTAAGTCTCTTCAGAGAAGCTGCATTTTTGCCGAATATCACCAGCCCCGTAGTGTTGCGGTCCAGCCTGTTTACGGGCGCGGGCACAAAGGTCTGTTCAGCGCGCGGATCGAAGGCTCCTGTCGCGATCAGATAGGCGCAGACCTGATTGGAAAGCGTGTTCTTCTTCTCTGTCTGATCGCCGTGCGTGAGCAGTCCGAACGGCTTTTCGACGATTATGAGGTCATCGTCCTCATAGGCTATGCGAAACTGACGCAGGGCATGATATTCCTTTTCACCGGTCCTCATTCCGGCTGCCTCTTCCTCGGTGATATAGATCTTTACTGTATCGCCTGCGGTGAGCACTGCTTCCGGCCTGCTGCGTCTGCCGTTGACTTTCACATCTTTTCTTATCATGCGATATATATGCGAAAGAGACGCTTCTCCGAAATATTTTTTCAGAAAGCGGTCCAGCCTCCGGCCTCCGTCATTAGCCTTGATTTCTATCTCTATCATAATCTTCATTATACTGATAACCGTCTTGATTTGCAACGATTCCGGGCAAATGCGCCTTGTTTTTATATTCAGATGTGATACAGTATAGATATAGTAAAGGAGAGAATCAATGAACAAGATCAAAGACTTCTTTTACAACAAAAACGACATCATCGTGGCCGTCATAATTCTTGTGGCTGCCGCTGTTGTCATCTGGAACCGGATAGGCGTTATCATGTCCTATTCTTCTTAAAACAATGGAGGTTAAAAATGGCTTTAGTTACAACCAAAGAAATGTTTGCCAGGGCCCTGAAGAGCGATTATGCCATCGGCGCTTTCAACGTCAATAACATGGAGATCATTCAGGGTATAGTCGAAGCTGCTCAGCAGGAAAATGCAGAGCTGATCCTTCAGGTATCCGCAGGAGCCAGAAAATATGCAAAACCGGCATATCTTATCAAACTGGTAGAAGCTGCCATTATCGATACAGGCGTTGACGTATGTCTGCATCTGGATCACGGTGAAGATTTCGACATCTGCAAAAAGTGCGTGGATGACGGATTCACTTCCGTAATGATCGACGGCTCCAAGCATCCCTTTGAAGAGAACATCGCCGTAACAAAACAAGTAGTGGAATATGCCCATGACAAGGGCGTGGTCGTAGAAGCCGAGCTCGGGAAACTGGCAGGCATCGAGGATGCTGTGAATGTTTCAGGCCGCGAAGCGACTTTCACCGTTCCTGAAGAAGCGGCGGAATTCGTAGAGAAGACCGGCGTCGATTCCCTGGCAGTAGCCATCGGCACCAGCCACGGCGCCTATAAATTCAAAGGCACCCCTTATCTGGATTTCGAAAGACTGAAAAAAATCAATTCACTGATACCTGATACACCTCTGGTGCTGCACGGCTCATCGACGGTGCTTCCCGAATTCGTCAAGAAATGCAACGAATACGGCGGCAAGATACCCGGTGCGCAGGGCGTTCCCGAAGATATGATCAAAGAAGCCGTAAAGCACGGCGTATGCAAGGTAAACATCGATACCGACCTGCGTCTGGCAATGACTGCCGAGATCAGAGAAAACTTCGTCAAGAACCCCGAGAACTTCGACCCGAGAAAGTATCTCGGGCCCGGACGTGAAGCAATAACACGCATGGTAGCACATAAGATCAAAGACGTTCTCAACTGCTCCAACACGAAACAGTAGTAACATCAGCTATAATATATCATTATAATGAAAACGGCAGATCTTCCAATGGATCTCTGCCGTTTTTGCTGCGCGGATAATTACCGCAATTTTCAGATTTGATTGACTATACTGACTTTTTATATTACACTCCTTTTGTAGGATAATACCGTATTGAGAGGAGGTCGTATTGATATGAAGAAAATCATGTTATTTTTGCTTGCTTTTACGTTGATAGTCACGCTGACGCCTACGGCGGCATTCGCCGTCACGACGGCAAAGACTGTAAACGTCAAAGCCCCGGTATCCCTGAAAGCCGCGGCAAAAACAAAGACGAGCATCAAACTCACATGGACGAAAGTCAGCAGCGTTAATGGATATCAGATATACAGCAAGTCCGGGAAAAATTTCAAAAAAACCGGAACTACTAAAACATCGTCGTTTATCAGTAAAAAACTAAAAAAGGACAGAGTCTACACTTTCAAGGTACGTGCCTATAAAAAATCCGGCAGCAAAACATATTACAGTAAGTTCACTTATACTGTAAAAGCAAAGCCTGTGCGTACCTCATCACAAAAAATCCAAAATGTAAAATCGATAAATCTGGGCCTTTCAAATACCATTCTGTCCAAAGGCAAGACGAAACAGCTTAAAGTCACCTATACCCCATCACAAAAACTTGTTTCAAAGGTTATTGCATGGAGCTCAAGCGACACTTCTATCGCGGCAGTGTCCGACAGCGGCCTGATCACTGCAAAAAAAATCGGCAACTGCAGCATCATCGCCAGAGCACACAACGGTCACCAGGCCAGACTCAAAGTACGTGTCATCTCTGATGATCCCGCCGCTAAGGATGTCAACGGCCTTTCAAAATTCCTCGGCAGTGCAATGAATTATGCAGATTCGATCGGTCACACACTGGCGTATGACAATGATTATTTTGACGATAATACCGGTTTCAGGACTGCCGGCAGCGATGCCGAACATGCTGCATCCAAATATCTGGTCAGAGAATTTCAGAACATAGGACTTTCTGATGTAGAACGGGTCGGCGTCGATGTCGATAAATGGCAGTTCAATGACGCACGACTTGACATCAGCTATATGGATAACAGCGGCATAAACAAAAGCGTGCACGTAGATAAAATGGTATCATATGCTTCCCCCGGAACAGTACAGGTCGGCGGTGACTGGTCAGGCAAGAAAATCGTCGACATGGGCATGGGTACGAAGGCGGATTATCAGAGTTATTATGACAGCAACAGCGGCACCACCGATATGTCAGGCAAGATCGTCCTTGTTGCCGTTGATCAATGGAACGAAACATGGATAGACGGTCCGTATATGGAAGCAAAAAATCAGGGTGCCGATGCCATCATAACATACCAGAGCGGCGGCTACGGGCAGTATGATACTGACGCCATAAATATGCAGGATATCTGCTGCAGCAACCTCAAGATGCCATGTGTAAGCATCAGTCCTGCCAGCGCCATGAAAATCCAAGCTGCCATCAGCGGAGCAATCGGCGATACCCTGAATGCAAAACTGTATGTCGACAATGAGATAGAAAAAGACGCCGGGACTTCATACAACGTAGTCGGCAAGATCAAAGGTACGGGAAACACCGGCAAGCAAATAATAATAGCCGCACATTACGACAAATATTTCTACGGCTTCGAAGATGACTGCATAGCCATGGGGCTCACCATGGGTATCGCCAAGGCCATGGTCGATTCCGGGTACAAGCCTTTCAACGACATAGTATTCGTTGCTCATGGTGCAGAGGAATGGGGGCAGTTCGACACCTCTACTGACTGGGCTATAGGCTCCTGGGAGATGATCAGCAAAGCCAGACCTGAATGGCAGGGAAATACTCTGGCTCTGCTCAACTTTGAATTGCCGGCCATAGATGACGGCAGTACTCAGGGCTTGCTGAGCACCAGTTACGAATACGGCAATGTCTGCCAGAATTATCTTGATTCGGGACTTATGTCCAGCATCGACGGCTGGTCCTCATTCTATGCAAACGGACTCAAAATAAAAAATGATGATGAGGAGACCCAGACTGACGCCATCTGCTATCAGTTTAAAGGCGTACCGATGGTAATGCCGCGCACATCGCTGAGAGGAAAATGGACAGCCAACAGATACCACACCCAATATGACAATGACTGGAGTGTAACTCCTGCAGGCGGATCTGACGGCATATACAGCCGGGATCAGTTGAAACATCAGATAGCAGTGTTCAGTTCTCTGGCAATGTACACTGATGCCCAGCCGGCACTTGAACTTGATTTCACCAGCCGGTGCGATGAATTGCAGGCAGCCATAGATGCAGATCCTGAAAATGAATACGGCAATACTGAAGGATCGGCCAAATACGGCAGTACCGAAATGCTGGAGTCTTACCAGACAGCTCTCAACGATCTCAGAACAGCCTCACGAGCATATCTCGCCAAAGCAAAAAAAATCAACAGCGACTACAAGACTGCTTACAAAAAAGGTGATTCTGCCGCTATGAATACTTTGAGAACAGAAGGAAAGGCACTTAACGAAACAACTCTTAAAATATTCAGATACGCCCAGGATCAATTCGTAGGCCTTGCCGATTACGGCAATACCGAAATATTCCATAAAGCCGTCCAGAATAATATAGAAATATATGATCATATATTGGATCTGATAGAGCAGGATGGATTCACTGATGATAATATTTACGATGCAGGAGCACTATATGGCTGGTACGAATATTATGCTTATCTGTACAGTGATGAGACCTGTAAAATGTCCAATGCACTTCTTAGGAACGATGATCAGAAGGATAACTGGTCCACAGGCAAGATGACTGATACGCTCAACGATTCATACCCGACTACAAAAAAACTGATAGCTGAGTATGCTAAGCCAGATCCTGATTACAGCACCGTAAAAGACGAATACATAAAATTAAAGGCACAGCTTCTCAGTATCTTCACTGCTGACCTGAGCAGCGAGACGCTCGGCATGAAAAATATGACTACTATGATCAACAACGCCCTGTAGTGCCGGAGCATACCGATTTTGTTCCGATCGTCCCAACAATTATACATAATAAACGAAGGGGCTGTCGCATTAAGGGATTAATTATCCCCTGATGCGCGGCCCTTTTTTCATGCATTCAAAAAACAACAAAAAACAAAAGCTCCGGTCCGCAATGAACCGAAGACTTCTGGTAAAATATAAT
>Ga0268263_1002781_pt1 | contig 10727 bp, 7 predicted proteins | sample Biomet5_FD_190358 | JGI IMG/M metagenome (GOLD analysis project Ga0268263, IMG submission 190358) | Microbial communities from bioreactor (seeded with sewage sludge) at LBNL, California, USA - Biofuel metagenome 5 (SPAdes) (version 4) | ecosystem: Engineered > Bioreactor > Anaerobic >... | reverse complement strand
CCTTCCTCTTCCTCCCTAGGCTTCCAAAATACGCCGGGCGATGGCGTCCTGGGCCTCGGTGACGAAGGGAATACCGGTTTCGCGCGCGGTTTCGCGGTTGCAGGCCACAAGATCCTGGCGGGCGATGGCACCAGTGGAAAACCGGCGTGCCCCGGCCATAAGCTGCTGCAGCCCGGCCCCCAGCTTGTCCATAAGCGAGCAGGTGGCCACGGCGCCGTAGGGAATGCGGGCCATTTCCGCGTCACCGAGCCGCTGCCGCAGGCCGTGCCAGGCGGCAAAGATCTTTTCGGGCTCCGAACCCAGGACGGACACCGTGGGCGGCAGGGTGGCCCAGTTTCCGTGGACCGCCTCCCGGCGTTCGGGGTGCAGGGCCCCCTCGATGTTGGCGCCCAGGAAGCCGGGAATCATGATGGCCCGCCCCATGCAGACCAGCTTGGCGAAAGGAGCCCCCAGGGCCAGCGCCTTGAAGATATGCTCCTCGCGGGCGAAACCGCCGGCCAGGGCCAAATCCACCACCCGGTGGCCGGAGGCGGCCCAAACGGCGGCGTACTCCCGGGCCTTGGCGTGCAGCAGGACCGAGGGCACGCCCCAACTCTCCATCATGTTCCAGGGACTCATGCCCGTACCGCCGCCGGCACCGTCGATGGTGAGAAGATCAAGGCCGGCCTCGGAGGCATAGGCGATGGCCATGGCCAGGGCCTCCAGGCCATAGGCGCCGGTTTTGAGCGAAATGCGCCGGTAGCCGAGCCCGCGCAGGTCCGCCACCGTGGCCAGGAAACGTTCCCGAACCTCGCTTGCGCTTGAGGCATCGGTGAAGCCCAGCCGGCTGTGCCGGGCAAAAGCCGTCAGGGAGCCGCTTGCAAAGGCCGCCCGCACCTCGGGCAGTTCCGGATCCGGGTCCACGAGGTAGCCCCGCTTTTTGAGAAACACGGCATAGTCGAGGCTCGATACCTTGATCTCGCCGCCGATGTCCTTCGCCCCCTGGCCCCATTTGAGCTCGATGACCACATCGTCGCCGTATTTGTCGATGACGTAGGGAGCCACCCCGTTGCGGGCATCCTCCACGTTGAGCTGGACGATAATGGCGCCGTAGCCGTCATAATACCGTCTGTAGGTCTCGACCCGCCGGTCCAGTTCCGGCGCGGCGCTGACACGGCCGTTTTCCACGACGGCCTTCCGATCCACCCCCACGACGTTTTCGCCGACAACGATAGGAATGCCGGACAGGGCGCAACCGATGGCAAAGGAGTCCCAGTACTTGGCCGCAATGAAGGTCGAACCCAGCGCACCGGTCATAAGCGGCAGCCGGGCGCGAATCGGATGCTCGCGGCCGAAAACCGTTTCCAGGCTGACATTGGGGAACAGACAGTCGTCGGCGTCGGCGGACAGCTGCGGGGGCAGGCCGCTCGCACCGTACAGATACCCCTGGATGCGCAGGGCCTCATAGGACACCCCCAGATGGGTGGTCTTGCCGCTGCCCGCCGTAACGGCGCCGAAATCCCGCGGATAGAGCATGGCCCGCCCGGCGAGACTCGACAGCCAGGTCTCGCACCGGCCCTGACAATCGGCCCGGCACAGGCTGCACAGGCCGGACTCCACTGCTGTTCCCCGATTGGTTGTCCCGAGTACGTCGTTAGTTTTCATGGGGCTTGACATGGCGACTCCTTGTCGTGACCGGCGCCGTTCCGGCGAAGTGGTGATTTTTCGGCGAGTTGCAACCGCACAGGGCTGGGGTTTTAACACGGAGTCGCTCCCGGGAGTCGATAGGGAGAAGCCTGATTTTTCCGGGAACGCTTCCCGAAAAACCGGGAATATCCCCCGAGTCGAAAAAGGGATTTCCGCCGTTCCCAAGCCACGTCGTTTGCCTATGCTGGCCATGGAGGAAACGCGCGCATGCCCCATGGAAACCACCCGCCATCGCTTGCCACGGCCGGCATCCCCGTCCCCCTGGGACCAGGCCGGTGGCGCGTTCCCCTGCCGGAACAGGGCAGATGGGCCTCCCGCGTGCTCTATCTCGCCGAAGAGCCGCGCTCGTGTCTGGTGGCCACGGTCCGGGGACGCCTGCTGTGCATCCGGGCCAGGGGCGAACTTTCCGGCGCGGCGACCCTGAATCTGGGCGACTGTCTGGTCCGGGCCATGACGGAGGACATGGAACGCATCATTCTCTGCCTGGGCAGGCGGGAAACCATGCCGGCGGAAGCGATAAGCCTCATGGAAAGCTTCGATCGTCAAGTAACACGCGGCAACGTGGCCTGTCGGTGCAGCATCCGCGGGACAGGGGCAGGAATCGACGCCCTGACCCTGGCCATAACCAACCACCGGCCGAAGCGAAATGTGTTTCCCTTCCGGCGTCCCCCCGGGAACACCTGACCACGGGCTCTCCAACCAGCGTCGCAGCACCACACCCATGCTTGTAAGCAATACTTTCTGGGCCGCACTTGTCGTCCTGGGCCTCGTCGCGGTCCAGGCGATCCGGATCAATCGACGGGCCAGGCGCACCCGCCTCCCGGATCATTTCGATTTCGACCATTACAAATCCCGGGAGATCACGCAGCGAGGCGTTTTCGACAAGACGAAATGGCACTAGCCGAGCGCGACCGACCGCCACGCCGGCCGGCTTCGGACCCGTTGGGACAACATCGTCGACTCCAATAATCGTGCCGTATTGCCCGACGTCCCGCATGATGCTAGTTTGGACACTACGTTCAGAAGCAGGTCCCAGACCGCATCACGCCGTTTTCCCCGGGAGTCCTCCATGGTCCAAGCCACCGATGCCACGCCCCCGGTCACCGACAACCGCCTGCCCTTCCCGGTCGTGGCTATCGGAGCCTCGGCCGGCGGCCTGCCGGCGCTCTCCACCCTCCTCGGCTCCCTGCCCGCCCAGCTCAATGCCGCCTTTGTCATCATCACCCATGCCAGCCAGGACGCCAAAAGCCAGCTCGCCACCATCCTCGCCTCCCTGTCCCAACTCCCCGTCAAGGAACTGTCCGGCCGGGAACCGGCCGCCCCGGGCATGGTCCATGTCCTGCCGTCCGGCTACGAGCTGACGATCGAAGGCGGCCAACTCATCCTGACGCCCAGGGAAACGAGCATAGTGCACCGTCCCATCGACCGATTCCTGGTTTCCCTGGCCCGGGACCAGGGACCGGGCGGGGTGGGAATCATCCTGTCGGGGGCCGGTTCCGACGGTTCCAGGGGCCTGCGCGACCTGCACGCCGCCGGCGGGCTGATCCTCATCCAGGACCCCCAGTCGGCCGAACACGACGGCATGCCGACCAGCGCCATCCAAACGGGCCTGGCCGACGTGGTTCTCCCCATCGAGGCCATCGGCCCGTACTTGGCCGCCACCCTGCCGGCCATGGACGCCTGCCGGGACGGCAGCCCCGCGAACCAGCAATCCTTGCAACGGATCACAGCGCTCCTGGCCGAGCATACCGGCCACGATTTTTCCGGCTACAAGCAAAGCACCATCCTGCGCCGCATGCACAAACGCATGCTTCTGTCGCACACGGCCGATCCGGCCGAGTACGTGGCGCTTTTGGAACACGATCCCGAGGAACGCACCCACCTTTTCCATGACCTGTTAATCGGCGTCACGGCGTTTTTCCGGGACCCCCCGGCCTTCCAGGCCCTGGCCCGAGCCTTGCCCAGCATGCTCGCCCTGCGGCCCGCGGAAGATGTCCGGGTCTGGGTGGCCGGCTGCTCCACCGGCGAGGAAGCCTATTCCGTGGCCATGCTGCTGACCGAACACGCGCGAACCGCCGCAGTGGCCCGGCCGCTCAAAATCTTCGCCACGGACATCGATCCGAATGCCTTGGAAACGGCCCGCAAGGGCGTCTATGGCACCTGCGTGGCCGGGGAGATCGGGACCGAACGCTTGGACGCCCATTTCCGGTGCGATACGTCCGCCTGTACGGTTCTGCCGCGCCTGCGCGAAAACATCGTGTTCGCCCGCCACGATCTGTTGCGCGATCCGCCCTTTCTGGGCATGGATTGCATCGTCTGCCGCAATTTTCTCATCTATCTCACCCCGGAACTCCAAGCCAAGGTCCTCTCGATCTTTTCCCACGCCCTGCGGCCGGGCGGACTTTTGCTGCTCGGCTCGGCCGAAACCATCGGCTCCCATGCCGGCCTGTTCGAGGTCGTCGACAAGAAATGGCGTCTTTTCCGCCGTAAAACCGCCCCAGCCACCCTGCCGCCCGACCTGCCCGCCCGGTTCGCCCGAATGGCCCGGTGCGACCTTGATCTGCCCTGGCGGCGAGCCGTATCCGACATCCCGGACCCCGAAGGCCTGACCGAAGCCCTGTTGCTGCGGCGCTACGCCCCTCCGGCGGCCCTGCTCGACACCGAAGGAAACGTCCTGCGTCTGTCCGGCGACATCCACCCTTATCTGGAATTGCCGGAAGGGACGCCGAGTCTGTCCATCCATAAGCTGGCCAACAAGCCCCTCCGCCCGCGACTGCGCAAGGCCATGCAGGCCGCCCTGGCCGAGGGTCGGGAACAGGCCAGCGGCCCGATACGCCTGGAAGGCGATGCCGCGGATCAAATACGCCTTTTGGTCTCCCCGGTGCTGGATGCGGCCGGCAAGGCGACCTTCCTGCTGGTCATCTTCGAGCGCCTGGACCGCCAGCCGACCGACGAATCCCCGGTCAACCAGGAAGCGCTGGAGGAAAACGCGCTGATCTCCCGCTACGAGTCCGAGCTGGAACGGGCCAACGATCAGTTGCAGCGGGCCGTGGAAAATTACGAGACCTTAAACGAGGAACTCAAGGCCTCCAACGAAGAACTGCTCAGCATGAACGAGGAGCTCCAGTCCTCCAACGAGGAGATGGATGCCTCCCGGGAAGAGTTGCAATCCTTAAACGAGGAGCTGACCACCCTCAACGGCGAGCTCCAGGGGAAAGTCGAGGAGCTGGCCAAGGCCCAGGCCTTCGTGGAGAACCTGCTCGCCGCCACCAATCTGGCCACCGTGGTCCTGGACCAGTCGCTGCAGGTGGTGCGCTACACCCCGGCGGCCTTGGCCCTGTTCCATCTGGTGCCCACGGATCAGGGCCGCCTGCTGGAGGATATCAAAACCACCTTCACGGCCGATCATCTCGCCGAGGACTGCCGGCAAACGCTGACCGGCGGTCAGATCGTGGAGCGGGACATCCACGTCCTTGACGGCCACTGGTATCTGGAGCGGGTCCTGGTATCTGGAGCGGGTCTATCCCTACCGCGACCCCACCGGCGAAGTGGCGGGCGTCGTCCTGACCTTCGCCGAAGTGACGCAGCTCAAAGAGGCCGAGGAAGTCCTGTGCCGCGGCAAGGAGGAGCTGGAGAGTCTGGTGGCCAGCCGCACCGAGGAACTGGCGGAAAAGGTTCGGCTGCTCGATCTGGCCAACGTCATGGTCCGGGACATGCAGTCCCGCATCACCTTGTGGAACACCGGAGCCGAGCTGCTTTACGGCTGGACCAGGGAAGAAGCCCTGGGCCAGGTTTCCTACCGGCTCATGCGGACCATCTTTCCCGAACCCTACGAACAGATTCTCGATACCCTGCTGCGGGAAGGCCGCTGGTCCGGGAGAACGCGCCAATACGCCAAGGACGGCCGGGAAATCCACGTGGCCACCTTGTGGCAGCTCAACTACGATGCGTCCGGGAAACCGATCTCCATTCTGGAGGTCGGCAACGACGTCACCCGCTGCACCCGACTGGAAGTCCAGGCCAACCGCTGGAGCCAGGTCTTCGCCACGGCCGGCTTCGGACTGGCCCACGTCAACGTCCTGGACAACACCTTCCTGGAGGTCAATTCCGCCTTTGCCAGGCAACGGGGCTACCGGCCGGAAGAGTTGGCCGGGCATTCCCTGTTCGTCATCTATCCGCCCGAACTGCGCGAGTCCGTGGGGCGATCCATCGCCAAGATCGATACCACCGGGCACGGCGTGTTCGAAAGCGAACATGTCCGCAAGGACGGCAGCCGATTCCCCGTGGTCGTGGAGGTGACCACGCTTCACAACGCCGCGGGCCGCCCCGTCAGCCGGGTGTCCTACGCCCTGGACATCAGCGAACGCAAAAAGACCGAGGAAGCCCTGCGCGACATGGCCCGGTTCCCCAGCGAAAATCCCCATCCCGTGCTGCGGGTGGGACGGGATCTGCGGATCCTGGAGGCCAACAAGGCCAGCATACCGTTCCTCAAGGCCCTGGGCAGCGGTCCGGGGCTGCCTGCCCCAACCGCCTTCTCGGCCTATTTGACCATGGCCATGGGCACAGGCGTGATCAGGCATTTCGAGGCCGAGGTCGACGGCCGAAGCTTCGCCCTGACCGCGTGTCCGGTGATGGATCGCGATTATGTCAATATTTACGGCATGGACGTCACCATCCGCAAAAAAATCGAGCTGGCCTTGGCCGCCAGCGAGGAGAAATACCACTCCCTGTTTTCCCGCATGGGGGAAGGGGTGTGCCTGATGGAACTGGTCCGCGACGCGGCCGGCACCCCCAAAAATTACCGGATTCTCGACGTCAATCCGGCCTATGAAAAAATTCTCACCATTTCCCGGGAACGGGCCGTGGGGGCCCTGGTCACGGAACTCTTCGGTCTCGACGCACCACCCGACCTCGACATCTATGCCCGGGTCGTGGACGCCCGCGAATCCGTCCAGTTCGAGACCGTCTTCCCCCCCCAACAAAAATTTCTCCGGATCTCGGCGTTTAGCCACCAACCCAACCGCTTCGCCGCCGTGTTGGCCGACGTCACCGAAGCCAAACGCGCCGAAGAGGCGCTCCGGAAAAGCGAGGAACGCCTACGTCTCGTGGTGGACACCGCACCCGACGCCATCATGGTGCAGGCCGACGGGCGATTCATCTCGCTTAACCCGGCGGCGCTCCGTCTTTTCGGCGTCGACACCGCCGAGGAACTGCTCGATGGCCCCATCGTCGACCACATGCACCCCGACTACCGGGCGATCATCGCGGAACGCATCCGGCTGACCAATGAAAAGCATGTCTTCCTGCCGGCCATTCCGGTCGTCTATCTGCGCCGGGACGGCACAGGCATCGCCGTGGAGGCCGTGTCCGCCCCTTTCGAGTACCAGGGGAAATCGGGCAGCCTCGTCTTCGCCCGGGATATTTCCGAACGGTTGCGGATCGAGGCGGAAAAACGGCAAGAACAGGAACTGACTACGGCCGTGGAACGGGTACGCGATGCCTATATCTCCAGCCGGCCGACCCATGACATCTTCGATGTGGCCCTGACCGAAATTCTGCAGGCCAGCGGCAGCCAGTACGGCTACATCGCCAAGCTGCGCACGGATGCGACAGGCCGCTCCTACCAGCAATGCCTGGCCATCTCCGACATCTCCTGGGACGAGACCACCCGGGCCTTCTACCAGACCAATGCCCCCCAAGGCATGACATTCTACGCCATGGACGGCCTCAATGCCGCAGCCATCGCCAGCAAGGAGCCGGTCATCTCTTCCGACCCGAGCCATGACGCACGCAGTTCCGGCCGACTGCCGGCCGGACATCCTCCCTTGACCACCTTTCTGGGCATTCCCCTTTTCCATGGCCGGGAGTGCGTGGGCTCCATCGGCGTGGCCAACCGGGAAGGCGGCTATGATGCCGCCGTGATCGCCCACATCCGACCGCTGCTCGGGGCCTGCGCCCAGATCATCGAACGTCTGCGGGCCGAGCGGCGTCTGCTTGAGGCCAAGCAGGCGGCCGAGTCGGCCAACCGGGCCAAAACCGAATTCCTGGCCAACATGAGCCATGAAATCCGAACACCTTTAAACGGCATCCTGGGCATGCTCCAACTCATGCTCACCACCGATCTCGACGCCGAACAATCGGACTACGTGGACAACGCCGTCATCTCATCCAAACGCCTGACGCGCCTGCTCTCGGACATCCTCGACCTGTCCATGGTCGAATCCGGTCGGCTGACCATTCGGGCAGCGGATTGCGCCACGGCCGACCTGCGCGACGCCGTCATGGATCTGTTCGCCATTCCGGCCAGGGAAAAGGGACTGGAGCTGTCCTTTACGCTCGACCCGGCCCTGCCCGCCACCATCCATGCCGACGAGGCGCGCCTGCGCCAGATCCTGTTCAATCTGGTCGGCAACGCGGTGAAATTCACGGATTACGGCTCGGTAACGGTTTTCATGGGGCCGATCGCCACCGATCATGGCACCGGCCCGCGGCTGCTCATCGTGGTGACCGATACCGGCATCGGCATCCCGGACACCCAGCAAAGCGCTATTTTCGAGCCGTTTAGCCAGGTGGAAGGCAGCTATGTGCGTCGCTTCGGCGGGGCTGGCCTCGGCCTTTCCATCGTACGCCGGCTGGTCCGCCTCATGGCCGGAGAACTGGCGGTGGAGAGTACGGAGGGCCAGGGGACGACCATGTACGTCTCCCTGCCGCTGCAAAGCACCGCCCAACCGCTGGCCCAGCCCACCGTGGCGGCTGGGACCAAACCGACCGACGCCGGCCTGCACCTCCTCCTGGCTGAAGACGATGCCGTCAGTATGCTCTCGTTCCGCCGCATGCTGGAAAAGGCCGGCCATCGCGTGGACGTGGCTGAAAACGGCAGGCGGGCGCTGACCCTGCTGGCCGAACGAAATTACGACTGCATTTTGATGGACGTCCAGATGCCGGTGATGGACGGCGTGGAGGCCACCAGGGCCATTCGAACCCGGCCGGATCTCCAGGAGAAGGCGGGCACCCCCATCATTGCCATGACCGCCTACGCCATGGCCGGCGATCGGGAAAAATTCCTCGACGCCGGCATGGACGGCTACGTGGGCAAACCCGTGGACTTGGAGGAGCTGGAAAAAACCATCCTCCAGGTGCTCGGCCCGGCCGCCGGAAGAGAAGATACCTCCGGCGGCCGGGGGCATGATGCCCCCGGGCCCCTCGCACCGAAGGCAAATGGGTAAGGGGGACCGGGGGGGAATGATTCCCCCGGCAGGTCCAGGGCAGCGCCCTGGCGGTGAGGGTCCGGGAGAGGCGGCGCCTCGCCCGGCCGTCGAAGGCGCATCCTACCGTCGCCGGGCGCTCCGGGACCGGATGACCTCGGCCATGATGCTCATGGCGATTTCCCCAGGCGCCTTGCCGCCGAGGGGCAGGCCGATGGGCGTATGGACGCGGGCCAGATCCTCCTCGGCCACGCCCTGCCGGCGCAGCGTCTCCAGCCGGGCCCGGCCGTCGGCCTTGCAGGCCATGAGCCCCACATATCCCGCCGCCGTCTGCAGCGTTTGCGCCAGGGCCGGGATGTCATAGACATGGCCCCGGGTGGCGATCACCACCGAGGCATCGCCGTCCACGGTCCGTCCCGCGAAACAGTCGGCCAATTCCGGCACCACCAGCACCTCGGCGGCGCCGGGAAAGCGCTCCCGATTGGCAAAGGCCGGATCGACGTCCATGACCACGGTGCGACATCCGGCCATGCGCGCGAGTTCCGCCGTCAGCCGGGAGACCAGGCCGGCGCCGAGCAGATAAAGCGGCGGCAGGGGCCGGTAGGGGTCGAGGACATAACGGGCCCCGGCCGCATCCAGGACCGTCAGTCCGGCCAGCTCCGGTTCCCGACGCGCCGCCTCGGCCAGGACGGCCTCCGGCAACCCATCGCCCAGGCGTCGGCCATCCGCCAGCAGCAAGGCGCGTCCGGGGGGCTGCCCGTTCCCGCCAAGCCGGGAAATGACAAGGCCCGCCTGGCCGAGGGCCAAGGCCTGTCCCAGGGTCTCCCAAAGGGGCAGGCTCTCCGGCTCCAGGCGATCCAGAAACAGCGCGTCGATGCACCCGTAAACGTCCGCGGCATCGCCCGTCAGCTCCCCGAGCGGCGACGCATCGAAAAAAACCGGCAAGGGACCGGCATCCAGGCCGGCCGCCGCCCGCTTTTCCAGAAGCCCCTGCTCGGCCCCGTCAATGACGCTGCCGTCCGCCGTCAGCAACAATCGGTAGTCGTTCCCGTCCCGGGTCACCGCCGTGGCCGCCACCACCGGCCGCCCCGCCCGCAAGACGGCAAGCGCCCGGTCCACGCCGGCCGCCTTGGTCCAAAGTGCATTGTCATGCGTCAGATTGCTCATGGCCCCTTCCCCTGCGGCCAGTCCGGCGGAACCGGGCTGGATTGCTGTATCAATCTAATATTTCTACTAAAACATGGTCCGGTCGCCGGTGTCAATCCGCAGCCTTCCGCGTCCACCGGACGATTTCCGACCAGCTCGGTTCTCTCCCGCTTGACAACCCCGCCTCCGCGTCATTAAATTATCACTATATTGATCGATTTTATTAACGTAACAACCGTTGCCCGCGCTTCCGCAGCAGCGTGACGCGGGGGAGCAAGGGCGAAGCCCGGGGGGTGTCATGGCCACCATTCATTCGGTCTGTATCAGCAAGCGCAAAGGCGAACGAAAACAGGCGGTGCCGGCCGTCACCCTGCGGGAAGATTTCGGCGTGGAAAACGACGCCCACGCCGGCTCCGGGCGGCAAGTGAGCCTTTTGGCCCTGGAAGGCGTAGAGCGTATGCGCGAGAAGCTCGCGACCATCGTTCCCGGCGATTTTGCCGAAAACCTGACCGTCCAGGGCTTAAACGACCTGCACCTCGCCCCGGGCGACCGCATCCGGGTGGGGGACTCCGCCCTTTTGGAAGTCACCCAGATCGGCAAGGAGTGCCACGGCCACTCCTGCGCCATCATGCAGGCCGTCGGCACCTGCGTCATGCCCAAGGAAGGCGTCTTCGCCAAGGTGCTGACCGG
>Ga0268263_1002779_pt1 | contig 10733 bp, 10 predicted proteins | sample Biomet5_FD_190358 | JGI IMG/M metagenome (GOLD analysis project Ga0268263, IMG submission 190358) | Microbial communities from bioreactor (seeded with sewage sludge) at LBNL, California, USA - Biofuel metagenome 5 (SPAdes) (version 4) | ecosystem: Engineered > Bioreactor > Anaerobic >... | reverse complement strand
ATGACAGAAAATGCAGGAGGCGTAAGAAGGACCTCTTTGAGCGCTTACTGTGCTCCTCACTGAAACGGCTCTTCCTCATGACCGACCTCCTGGCCGAGTCACGAACTTCTAACTGGGACACCTTTTGGGGGAAAGGTCACCCAGGGCTGCGCCCGGAGCAAACCACATCAATCATCCGGCTGCGGAATTCCGGGAGATAAGGGGGGCGTTTCGACATCGTAAGCCTCTTTTTCTCAAAGGATTATCCGTTCACGAAATTGGATCAACTTCAATTTTTTTATTTTCCGTGTCGATATGCCCAATAATGGTGTACGGCATATGCAAATTTGTCAAAAAATAAACATGAAAGTATCGTTATTGCACTGTATTCAATAGACATATACTCTGGTACAAAAGAATTAAAAGCGGTGACTTGGATGGCAGCTAAAACTATATGTCTAGTTATTGCAATAAATGTTAATATCGATACGATAAAAAAGTAATGTAAATCTTTCTTATAAAAAGCGTAAACTAGTATAGGAGCACATAAAGTAAAAAAAAAGGAAAACAGAACTCGGTAAAATATATTGTAAAACAAAATAATTTTTCCAATAAAATAATATGATATTTTTGAAAAAATTGATGGTACAGCTGGGGAAATTTTATCCCAAAAAAATAAATGATATTCATTTGCAATTTTAACGATTTTTTCATGGTCACCTTCTGACATTGACAGGCCGATACTTTGCAGCGGTCTATTAGGTTTTAAAAAACCATTTCTAATACCAAAAATTATTCCTTTGACAAGTCGTGAAATATCCCCAATATCAATATATAATCCAGAAAAAACAATTTTTTTATTATTTTTTTTAATTAAATTATTTTTGTATGCATAATCTATATCATGTATAATGTTATTATAAAATTGCTTTGAAGTAGATGCATCACCATATAGCCCAGCATTCTGAGCGCATGCAAGTAATTCCCACCTTGTTAAATCACCAGTTACATTTTGTTTGTTTTCGTCTGAAAACCATTCTAGTGTTTTAAGATTTAAAGAATAGCTCATTTTTGCCCAAGCATTATGTGTGTGCCCTCTTGTCATACAATTTTCAATCAAAGATATACTTGGAGAAATTTTTGAAAGTTCATGGATTTTATCTATGGACAAAAAAATGTCTGGTCTTTCAATAGGATCACTAATGGTTATTAGTTGACTATATGCTTCTCGAAATGGGGAACTGGTTGTCTCTATATCAACAAAATTATTGTAAAACGCAAGATTAATACTACATAATAAAAAATGGAAAAACATAATTCCACAGCACCCAGAAATAATATATATTATTTGTATTTTATTTTTAAAATAAATACGGTAAATTAATAAGCATATAGATGTAAAAAAAATAACAGCTAAAATAATAGCCGATTCCTCGCGTACGAAATACGCCATACCAAAGCATATAAAAACAAAAAATATCTCAAAAATATTGGAGGAATTTTTATGAATAAAGCAATTAATCAAGCATCCAGCAACCACATACATCGTTGAGACATATAGCCATGTTCTTGTAAACCGAGGTTCAAAACCAATCGGATCAAAAAAAAGAAGAATACTCAATAAAAATAGCGCTGTATTAGTATGGAAAAGAGGCCTTATCTTGCAAATTATATATACAACACACAAGGAATAGAAAAAAGATGCAGCTAGCTCATATGGCATATTGATAGTTCTAATAAAGCATAGGAATAAAGGGAAAATTGGACCTTTTGATAGGGTTAATGCATTATATTCTCCAAGCCAACATCCATTTGAAATACTAGCGGCTAATTTTAAAAATAAGGCGTCATCATGGACGGCACACGGCAAAATTTTAGCATATAAAAAAAAATATAACGATCGGCCAAAATGAACAAAAATTGTTCATTTTTTTGTTAATAAGCAAAATCATATTTTACCATCTGTAGCGGTCTAGGATTCCTTGGACAGTTTCAGCACGAAATTCAGGCAGACTTGGCGTTAGACAGTCTACTTTCACTTGACTTGAGCCGGTGATCAATAGCCATGCCGCCCGATGCACCACTTCCGGTTGTAGATTTCCTTGAAGAACAGCATGTTTCGCCGTGACCCCACCTCCCGTGCGAAGGTGGGCACCTAGCGAAAATTCTCCTTGGGAATACGAACAAAACGTTCGGCAATGTCATTGCCCTGTGGCTCCCGCACATACGATGTCGAATCCTTCATCCCCAGGAACCTGATTTCCTGCTGAAAATCATCCGCCAGGAACTGGCCGCAAAGATCATAGCGTAAGGTCAGCCCGTGAGCACGTCCTGCCGAAGACTCCAAAACTGTGGCGGACGTCTTGACGGATCGGTCCTGGAGCCGCGCGTGCTCCTCGCATAGGGCTGGATACCGACCACTTTCAAGGAACAATCAATAGCACAAAATTTCGCCATATTGCCCTCCATGCGGGTGAGCGTCATGGCCATGTTCGTGCCTCACATTTCGTCCACATGGCACTTTTGGTCGTCCCTTCATGGGCTTTTGGGTCCAAAAGCATCTGATAGTCTTCACCGGAAAACGGACGGGACGCTCTCTCGGCTTTGATCTGTCCGGCCAGTGCGGCATCACTATAAAATCCTTGGTCGACCTGAACCCTTCGGCATCCGTTGCCAATAGACGGTGGAGCGCGGCAGCGCCCAGATGCGACAGTCTCGCGCCAAGCCGTAAGCTTTCCCGGTGGCGACCGATCTGGCCGACTCACTTCCTCGACTTCCAGAGTGCCAAAGGGCGATTTTGCTCCATGCGGGCAATTTTTTCTCGAAGCAGTTCGTTTTCCATGACCTGTTCACCGATTTTCTCCCGCAGATGGCCGACTTCGATGGATTGCTTGGCCGGATGTGGCTTCAAACCGGCTTCTCCCGCCTCAAGAAATGCGTCACGCCACTGCGTCGGCTCACCAAGTCAACAGTCCGTTGCAAAAAACGATGTTTTGCACATTTTATTGTTGCAACTAGCTAAAATGAGTTGATATAATTTTTATAAAAATAAATTTTGCAACAGACCCTCAATGTCCTCTCCGCAAAGAAGCCGCAAAACCACTTGGGCAAACCTCCATCGATACCCATCGGACACCTCCTCGGCGACTTCGATAGTCGCCCAATTTGACGTCCAAGAAAACCCTATGCCGATCCATGTAGGTTCAGCGTCAGTCTACAATGACCACGGGCGGTTTACCGCCTCTCTTGGCCCTCTCCACTGTCAAGAGCCACCTTTTCACGTTTTAAATGGTCCGAACAAGGGCAAGGCATCAGCCTCCCTTCTCAGGGGACCAGAAATGACTTTAAAAATTTTTCTTAATCAAAAAGTCCAAACGATATTTTTTTAGTATTGTCAGGATTCTTATAATAATCAATTCGATTGATCAACTCTTCTACATTACAAGGTCTCCCATAGCGGCAAACTGCACAACATTCTTCTAATTTTCCAGTCAGTAATCCTTTCCTGATGGCTTGCATTCTGGCCCCATTTACGATTTTCTTTAAATCATAGCTATCTTTTATATAACCAACACTACCGATATGGGCGCAGGGAACAACTTCACCTTTTAGGCCAATATACATACGTTGCCATGGTGCTAAGCACATTTTTGTTTGGCTGGTTTTTAAATCAACTTGCAATGGACTATTATTTATATATTTCGCATCAAATCGGCGTAAAGAACCAAGCAGTGTATACAATATATTGTAATCTTTAAATATATTTAGCATATCCTGTATGTTTTTTTTTAAAATTTTTTCTTCAAAATCAGGAATATTAGTAATACTTAGCTCATCAGAAACGTTATCGGTGGCATCTTCAGCTGAAATATCTTGTATCAAGATATGTCTTGCATCAAGTGATACTGCTAAAATAGCTAAAGAAGGAAGGTATGGAACAACCTGCCTACTAACGACTGCCGATAAATCAATAATTGGAATTGGTAAATTTATTTTTTTTGCTACTTTTTTAACTAAAACAATATTAGAAACAATACGTGCTACATCAGATCCTTTTCTAATAATTTTATGTAAATTCCTATCTGTTGTATCAATACTTATAGTAATATACTTTGCTTTCGCTAACATAAGAAGCTCTTCATCATTAAATTTTTTACAAAAATTACTTAAAATACTAAATGGTTTTTTTTCATAAATTTTTCTAGCTAGCGTAAGCCAATATGGGTACATTGTGATTTCGCCAAGACAACTCATCTGCCAATACCCGACAAGGTCATCCGACGTATCAACAATTTTCAAAAGATTTTCGATATTAGCATCTGGAGAATCTAGATGCTTACCATGTAAACAACAATAGCTACAATCAATATTACATTTGTGCGTCGCGGTAATATCTACCCATGCTAATTTTGATACTGTCAAATATTTCAAAATATTATCTGGTATATCTTCACGTATCTTCTTAAACGGAGCAAGAGGAAGCATCCGATAAATCCCATATATTTTCATATAAACTTCGCAATCCATATCAATTCCGTAAAACATCAGAGAATGCTCAGGATCTTTTGGGCAAAATTTGACTGGGATCTCAAACTGAAATCCGCATACCACTGGAGCATTCTCATAAACATCATGGACATCCTTTCTTTCTATAGAAACATCCGCTACTCCTATTATCTGTTGTTTTACAAAATCAAAGACTAAAACCTTATTTACAATCAAATTACTAGCATCAAAAAAAGCCCAACCAGAGACAAAGACAGCTTGATCTGACACTGTAAAAGAATCCATATGTGAATGACCACGCTTATTTTGAAAGGGAAATTTAGTTTTTAAAAATACTTGATGACGAAATGTATTCTTTGTTGTAGCCATATACCCTCCCCAAAAGCGGAATAGTTTGATTTAATTCTATATTTATACAATCAGGGCATAAAGCTGATCCGCATCATAAAAACAAACAAAAAAACAGAAAGAATTCTATTAATGGTCGATAAGCATGTTTGTGATAGTTTCCAAAGAAAAATTACGATGCGCATCATAAAACCTGTTCTCCCAATCCAAATTATCATCCTGCGCTAACTTTACAAAGGAGACCAGTATATTCTCAGGATGTACACCATTAATGAAATCTCCACACTTCTGCACACATTGTAGCATATCTTTTTGAATATCTTCATAAACTATGCGCAATGGGTTTATGTTTTTTTTCAGATAGAATCTTTCCCATTGCCTATTTTGTGCCATTATGAAATTAATACTATTAACAATAAGATCGTCATCATATTCAATATGCTGCAATTTCACCCTATCGATATCACAGGTAATATGCCAAAAATTTCGTTTTGTAGCTAGCGCAAACGATATCGCTTGTTTCACAATATCCTTTCGTGAAAGAAAAATATATTTCAAGTTTTTAAGGTATGAGCCCAAGATTAAATTATCATTTAATGGAACAAAGTCAAAATATATTGTTTTAAAGCCAAACACATCGCCAAGTGAGCAGTTCCGCTTAATGCTCGAAATATATTCTGCAAATGTCTTCGGTTTATACCTATCAATGTACATTTGCATTGGACCGCGCATATTAAAAAACTCATCAGGAGCACCCAACAATCTTGTATGCGCTAGTGCATCGCATAGTGCTGTACTTCCCACTCGGGGAGTCATACAAATCGCATAGTTAGATTCAATGTTGTCATCATTATTTAAGTTTATATTTCCCCTAGGTAAAAAAGAGTAGAACGTATCTCTAATAAGATTATTATATATCAATTCCATAAGGTCCCCCCGCTCGTTGATTTGTGAATTTTAGGATGTGCCAAGTCTAAAAAATTCATTAGAAGCTATCTCAAAAATTCAGAATCCGAAGGCCCCCATCGAGAACCTCTCGCGGAGGTGCTAGAGATCTTCCCTTGCCACCAGGTTGGCTTTTTGCCGGTGGAATCAGAGGCGCGATACTTTCCCACTGCTCATTTGTAAGGTCCATGCAGACCACATTGTATCAAAAAGGGAAAAAGTCCAGCTATTCCTGATGGTCAGATGGGAATATTATTGAGATAGCTTCTAGTCACAACGAAAAATTACAAAAAATTCCCCCTCATAGCCCCCAGAAATAGTTTTGGCTCTACACTCCCTTATTACAGCAATATCTAATTAGTTCGAGACCACTTCGTAATTCTTGTAAATCGCGCCTTATCCCGTTTGTCAGTGTCACGAGGCTGCAGTCATGGCCGATTTTTCTCCAGGTCCGGCATTTTTGTGCTCTCTGGGCGCCAATTGCTAGTCAAAGGAGACTCGTCTCCTCAACTCTCGACTCTGAGGACCGCTTTTTTCAGATTAAAGGCCATGGCATAGAGCAGGAACTCCAGTTCGACCTTGGCCAGACCGAGGTATCGGGCTCGAAAGAAGCCGTAGCCACGCTTGATGGTGCCGAAGGCGCGCTCCATCTTTAAGCGAACGCTACTGACCTGCCGGTTGGCGGCTCTTTCGGCGGGTGTCAGTTCTGGATTGCGCGCGGCCTTGTGCATGATGCCGCCCGAGAGCCCCAGGACCTGAAACACGTATCGGTTCAACTGGCTGCTGTACCCCATGGACCGATTGGCCGGCGTGGCATGCCCGCCGAGCACAAAGCCATCCCGACTGTTCGTAGTGGCGTGGATATTGTAGCCATAATAGGCCCGGTTGCCTTTGCGCAGCCAAGCCGCGTCAGCATCGTCGGAGTAATTGATGATCACATCCGGCGCGTCATCGGAATTTTCCTCGCGGTCCTCAGGCAGCACATCGAGAACCTTGAGCGGACGACATGCGGAAGAAACGACGCTGGCATCGACAATGATCCCTTCGCGGACCAGAAGTTCCTGGCGTTCCAACTGATGGTTGAGTTTGTCCAGCAGGCGCTTGAGGATAGTGCGCACAACCAGGCTCTGACGGAAACGGCAGATCGTGGTGGCGTCCGGCACCTCGTCGTGGTCCAGGGAAAGGCCCACGAATCGGACAAAGGGCAGGCGATCGCACAAGGCCTCTTCCACCGCCATGTCGTTGAGGGTGTGCCACCGTTGGAGCAGGAGAATTTTGAACATGAGCAGCGGGGGGTAGACCAGGTTGCCGACGGCATTGGCCCCCCGCTTGAGCTTTTGGCGAAGCACTTTTTCGATCGGTTTCCAGTCGATGAGGCGATCGATCTCGTCCAGGAAGCAGTCCCTGTACTTGCGGCAAGCGGCAACACAGTCGGCAATAACGGGCTTGTTGGAAGTACATTCGCTCATGGTCGCCATCCATCAGTTTTGATGGGGAAAATATACATCAACCACTTAAATTTACAATATTTTGTTGAAGTTTGCCGTGCATTGGTCTCAAATGCTACTGCATATCGCAGCACCAGACGCCTGAAGTTTTGCAGCTGGGCAACGAGGCGTTCGACCTTCCATCGTCGCCGAAGCGTCTAAGAAGTCTCCCGTCTTGGCTTTTGGGTCGCTTGCGGCCACCTCGTTGAGGCGCGATCATCTCGATGTTTCAATTCTCTTGCAATCGCTAATCAAGTCCATTGCTGTCGTAAGCTTTATCTCCGATCAGCCGAGCCTGAATTTCATTAAGCCCCCCTCTTGTGAGGGGTTGCTCAACAAGCGTGACTTCATTTGGCGAAACGCTGGCCATGTAAACGGTGGCAGGAAGACCAGAAGCGTCTGCCTCTGCCATGATCTTGATGCCTTTGCCCCGCTTGTTTTCCCACTGCGGCGCCTCTTTTTTCGCTGGGGCAAATGTGCCATCAATAAAGGCTTCTCGGGGATCAATCCTACCACGTTCACAGAGGTCTTCAGCAAACGCGAGAAGGATACGGCCAAAGACGCCCTCTTTTCGCAAATTCTGGAAACATCGATAGCATGTTTGATATGGCGAATATCTCGTCAGCATATTCTTCCAAGGTACGCCTGCCCTCAGAATCCAAAGTATCCCATTGAAAAACTCTCGCGGCGGTGCTGGTGGTCTTCCTTTGCTCCCAGGTGTGGGATTAAAGATTCGATACGTTCCCACTGATCATTTGTAAGGTCCATGTGGACTATTTTGTATCAACAAGGGGGAATAGTTCATATATCCCCGATGGTCAGACGAAAATATTTTTGAGATAGCTTCGTCTGCCGGAGTTGCAGAGAAAAAGTTAGACACCAGCCTTTTCATCAGTGGCCAGAGCGCTCTTGCCTTCTTGGTAATCGTAGTCAGTATTCACAAGCCAGAGGTTATGTCCGGCATTAGTTGCAATATTTTCGGCAGCTAGTAACCCCATCAGGATAGAATGGTCCTGATTGTTATATTTAAATGATCCATTACGACCAATGCATGTCAGACATGGTACAGCATCGACAGCCTTTTGCAAAACTTTAAGCGGGCTTTCATATCCTCTAGCATAGACAGGATACGAACGATGAATGCGAACAACATGGCCATCCCCAACTATTTTTTCCTTAACTAAACCTGTCTCAACAATTTCTTTTTTTGCAATGGCAATGATATCAGCGTCATGCATACTCCAAAGGGGATCATTATCGTAGGACCAATATTCCAACATGAGGATGGTCTTATCCTGACCGTTGAGCATAGTCGGTGACCAATTACGAAAATTTGTGATGCGGCCAGTCTTTAAATTTGCGGCATGAACATAAATCCAATTATCCTGAAAAACATGTTGCGCGTTGATAGCAATATAGACAAGCGTTGTGTTTCTGTAGGTAAGCTGTTTCGCAGCGTCCTTGATTCCTTGCCCGAAGGCGTCGCAACCCGCGATCACATCAGTAATAGGCATGCTTGAAACAACATGATCACAGGGAAACACTCCCTCCGCTGTTTCCACGCCGCAGACCTGACCTTTTTTTTCGACGATCCGCCGAACCGGACTGTTCAAGGAAACAATGCCGCCGAGTGCCATAAATGTGGCGGCCATGCGCTCATACGCCTCGCCAGCCCCATTGTTCGGGTAGGCAAATTGCTCCACCAAAGTCTTATGCTTTGTCTTACCTTTGAACAAGGCGTTCTTGATGGCCTCGTAGAGATTTAAGCCCTTGATGCGTTGGGCCGCAAAATCGGCGTCCAACTCGTCGCAGGAAATTCCCCAAAGCTTTTCGGAATAGGCTTTGAAAAAAATTTCGTAGAGCCGTTGCCCGAATCGTTTGGACACCCATTGGGCGAAAGTACTTTCCTCGCCTTTAGGAGAGAGCACGGCCCTCAGGTAGGAAAAAGCACACGCCGTTGACTCAGCCGGACCAAGTTGTAAAAAAGCGTTAATTGGCCTAAGAGGATAAGCAAAAAATTTTTTCTTGTAGAAAATGCGTGTTAAACGATCGATGAGGACATAGTCATCCTTCACCTGATCCATCCAAAATCGTGTTACCCGGTGATCCATGCTAAAAAAACGATGAGGTCCCAAGTCAACATCCATATCCCAGAGGTGAATAGTTTTTGAAAGTCCCCCAACTGCCCCTTCGGCTTCAAAAATTCGAACATTTAATCCCTTACGAACAAGTTCCAAGGCACAGGACAGACCAGCAGGCCCAGCACCAATGACGGCTACTTGCATGAGAATATCCTCTTAATGGCTCCCATCATGCCTGTATGACGATACGTGAAGAATTGATGCCCAAAGAAGCTAGCAAAAAATGCGGTTCCTATTCCCATCATATGGGCGAATAGCTCAGACTCTGAAGGGTTAAGCCAAACAAACTGGTTAAAAAAATGGAGGCTGCTTTCGGAAACAGCCCAGATTACAGCCAAACCAAGCGTCGCTACAATGGTAAACTTCGGCAGCACTTTGCTGGCCGTGCCACCCGCATAGCTTCTAAAGACAAACTTTGAGGATAGCACAAAATTGACCAGCATCCCGGTAAAGTATGCACAGACAACAGCCCAACCAAAATTTACCCACTTGTTGTAGGCGACCCGGCTTCCTAGATTGACCAAGGCGGCGATACCGCTTACCCCAAAATAAAGGACCAGACGGCTAAACTTTGATATAACGGATTTGGCAACCATGCAACTTTTTCCCTAACAGTAGCCGTCGCATCCGTCAACTTGGGAACGGACGCAATAAGGCTTAATGGATCGTGATAGGGTTTTCTTGGACACCGACTTAGGCGACTATGGAGGTCGTCGAGGAGGTGCTGGATGGGGATTGAAGGAGGAACGCCCAAGCGGTTTGGGGCGAAGCATAACGTCCAAGCAGCGTTGTGGCTTCTTCGCAGCGAGGACATTGACTTGGTGAGCCGGGACATTGGGGTGACGGCGGCGACGCTGACGCAGTGGCGCGACATTTTCCTGGAGGCAGGAGAAGCCGGCTTGAAGCCGCATCTGGTCAAGGAATCCGTTGAGGTCGGCCGCATGCGGGAAAAAATCGGCGAACAGGCCATGGAAAACGAGTTGCTCCGGGAGAAGATCGCTCGTATGGAGCAAAACCGCCCTTTGGCACTTCGGAGGTCGAGGAAGTGAGCCGGGCCACCTCGATCTCCACCGGAAAAGTTTACGGCGTGGCTCGTGCCTGCCATGTCTGGGGACTGCCGCGTTCCACCGTGTATTGGCGACGGCAGCAGCCGAAGGGGCCAGGTCGGCGCCGTGGGCCTCAAGGATTTTACAGTGATGCCGCACTGGTCGGACAGATCAAAGCCGAGATAGCGTCCCGTCCCTTCCCCGGCGAAGGCTACCGGAAGATCTGGGCCGGCCTGCGGGGCAAGGGCATCCGGACATCCCCGACCCGGACGTTGCGCCTG
>Ga0268263_1002770_pt1 | contig 10764 bp, 10 predicted proteins | sample Biomet5_FD_190358 | JGI IMG/M metagenome (GOLD analysis project Ga0268263, IMG submission 190358) | Microbial communities from bioreactor (seeded with sewage sludge) at LBNL, California, USA - Biofuel metagenome 5 (SPAdes) (version 4) | ecosystem: Engineered > Bioreactor > Anaerobic >... | reverse complement strand
TTTAAGGGAGGGGGAGGAGAGCGCCTCCGGCGGCCAGGCGAGGGCTCGGCCCTCTCCTGGACCTCACCGACACCGCACCATCCTGACGATTGTTCCGTTCCTTCGGGTTTGCTGCCCGTACCGGAAGGAATCCGTGGCGCTTGGCCCCTATTTCCTCGCTGGACAGTAGAGAAAAGGCCTCTTATATCACGCGCAACGACATGGCGGTCAAGACTTTTGACGACCACCCGCCCACGCCTCGCAGGTGAGAGACCGGACAAGACCGATCTTCCCAAAGGCGTACCGTGGCGGAGGGTCAAGGAGGTCTGCCATGGCCTTGGTGCAAACCCTTCTGGCCTGCCTGCCCTACCTAACGCTGCTCGTCTGCGTCCTCGGCCTGACGTGGCGTATGGCCCGCTGGCGGCGCGCCCCCGCGCCCGTCGCACCACTTTTCCCCCTGCCACCGAGCCGAACCGCCACCTGGCGACGCACCGCTGTCGAGCTGTGCCTGCTGCGCGGCCTGCACGCCGGGGATCGCGGCCTGTGGCTTGGCGCCTGGCCCTTGCATGTCGCCCTGGCCCTGCTCGCCGTGGGACATATCCGGGCCTTTGTCGATTTCCCGGGCTTGTGGCAGGCCCTGGGGCTGACGCCTGGCGCCGTGGACCGGCTGGCCGGCGCTTCGGGCGGGGCCGTGGGCCTTCTCTCCATGGCCGCCTGCCTCTATCTCCTCGCCCGCCGGGCCCTCGTGGGCCGAGTGCGTGAAATCACCGGCCCGGGAGATGTGCTGGCCCTGCTCCTGCTTCTGGCCGTCATTGTCTCGGGCAATGCCATGCGCTTTGGCCCCCACGTGGACCTCGGCCCGGTGCGGGACTACTTCGCCGCCTTGCTCCGCCTGCACCCGGTGCCCTGGCCCGACGTACCGGGATTTGCCGTCCATTTCCTGCTCGTCCAGGTCCTGCTCGTCTGGGCGCCGTGGAGCAAGTTCCTCCATGCGCCGGGCGTGTTTTGGGCCAAGGCGACGTTGTGCCGCTAGCGGAAGGAGAAACGCCATGCACCCACGTCTGGCCGCCATCGGTCCCGAAGCCCTGGCCAAGGCACAGCAAGCCGTGGCCAAGTTGCGAAGCGCCCCCCGTCCCCTGCAACTGGCCCTGGACATCTGCGCCCACTGCGGCCAGTGCGCCACTGCCTGCCAGGTGAGTCTGTCGAGCCCCGAACGGCGGCTCAATCCGGCCCGCCGGGCCAACCGGCTGCGCGAGGTGGTCGCCGGCCGGCGCCGCCTGGACCGCCAGGAACTCGGCGACTGGGCGCGCGATTTCTACGAATGCACCGGCTGTCGGCGTTGCGCGGTCTTCTGTCCGCTCGGGCTCGACAATTCCGTCATCACCCGCAAGGTCCGGGCCATCCTCGGGGATATCGGCCTGTCCCCCTGCCGCATCACCGCCACCCAGGAGGCGTCCGACCGCCTGGGCAACAACGAAGGCGCCTCCGAGGCCGCCATCCGCGACATGGTGCGTTTTCTGGAGGAGGAATTGCGCGAGGAGCACGGCGCGACTATCCGCATTCCCCTCGACGAACCGGCGCCGGTGCTTTTTGCCACCGCGTCGAGCGAAATCATGGGCCGGCCGGAAAACCTCATGGGCTGCGCCACGTTCTTCCACGCCGCCGGCATTCCCTGGACCATGTCCACCCGGGCTTTCGACGCGGCCAATTTCGGACTTTTTTCCGGCGACGACGCCCACATGCACCGCAAAAACAAGCTGTTGCACGAGGCTTGCCTGGAGCTTGGCGCCAAGCGCCTGGTCATCGGCGAATGCGGCCATGCCTACCGGGTGGCCAAATACATGGGCGCGTTCACGGCCAAGCCCGGCCAGCCCTATGCCGTGACCGACATCTTCACCGAGGCCGTACCCGTGCTGCGCCGGGGTGGGTTGCGCCTGGACCCGGGACGCAACACCCGGCCCGTGACCTACCACGACCCCTGCAACTTCGCCCGCAGCGGCGGCATCATGGACGAGCCGCGCGAAATCCTGCGCGCCTGCGTGACGGATTTTCGGGAAATGACCCCCAACCGGGAACGCAACTATTGTTGCGGCGGGGGCGGCGGGCTGGCCGTGCTGGAAACGGCCGAGGGCGTGGAACGCACGGACACCTTCTACGAATTCCGCATGAACGTGTCCGGCCGCCGCAAGTACGAGCAAATCAAGGCCACGGGCGCGGACATCGTGGTCGCGCCCTGCTTCAACTGCCTGCGCCAGATCGAGCAGCTCATGGACTATCACAACGGCGGCGCCGGTGTGGGCACGGTCTTCGAGCTGTTCGACCGGGCGGTGGAGTTGTAGACGCAACCAACCCCACGCGGGGCCTTACAGCGGCTTGCCGCTCCCCGGGCAGGCGGTCGGCCGACCGTCCTTGTCCGTGCAGGCGCACCCGCCGGCGCTCCCCGAACAGCCGCACCCGCAGCCACCACCCTTGCACCTGCCGACGGCGACGAACCGCCTGACCACGTACCAGGCCGCCGCGGCCACGATCACGAGCACGACCAGGGTATCGAACATCGCACTTCTCCTTGAAAATGAAATTCAGCCTCACAATGGAGAATAAGCCCTTTTCAAGATCACGCAAGCGATTTATCGTGGTCCACTCTGAGTAACCCCGCCTTTATGAGGCAACCGAGGACGACCCATGGAAAAGCACCTGTTGGTGGCCTGTGGCGATGCCTATCAGACGTCCCAAAGCCTGCGTTTCGCCTATAATTTTTTCACGCGCCGCGACGAACTCAAGCTGACGCTGTTTTACGTCGTGCCCCGGCGGCCGGACTGGCGGCTGGACCCGGTCAATCTGGAGGCCAATCCCGAGGCCATGGCCCATATCGAACAGGACAAGCTCATCACCGGCGTCCCGGCCATGGAACGGGCCCGGGAGTGGTTGTTGTCCATGGGTTTCCGGCCGGATCAGATCCTGGTGAAGATTTCCCGGGGCAAGCTCGGCACGGTCAAGGAGATCGTGCGCGAATCCGAGGAAGGCCTGTACGACGCGGCCGTGTTGGGGCGTCGGGGATTGTCGTGGTTCGAGGAAATGGTGACGGACAGCGTATCCCACCGCATTTTATGGGAGTCCCTAACCTTCCCCATCTGGGTCTGCCGCAATCCCCAACGAGACCGCAAAAACGTCCTGGTCTGCGTGGACGGTTCCGAGGAATGCCTGCGCGTGGCCGACCACGTGGGCTACATGCTGCGCCACGAGCCGGGCCATGACGTCACATTGCTCCACGTGTGCGCCGACGACCGTTGCGTGGACGCCGAAAGCATCTTCGGCCGGGCCCTGGTGGAACTCAAAAACAACGAGATCGACGACGACCGTATCGCCATCAAGGTCCTGACCTCCAGCAACCCGGCCAAGACCATCCTGCACGAGGCCGAACACCACAAATTCGCGGCCGTGGCCATCGGCCGCACCTCCCACAAACCCTCGACCATCGGACACATCTTCGCCACGACCAGCCTCAAGATCCTGCGCGGCATCGAAGGCGCGGCCCTGTGGCTGTGCAAGTGACGCCACGGTCCCGGTCCCGGCCAAACGCCACCTGCCCGCATTGAACCCGCCGGTTCCCGGCCAGGACCGCCCTCGCGGCAAGCACTGGCCCGCAACCGGCAAACGCCTGGCGGCATGCGGGGACGACCACGGTTTTGGAGACGAAGCCGATTGTCCGCGGGATGTTGCGTCCCAAGGGTCCTTCACGTAGCCTGCGTCCCGTAGCGAAGCGCCGTGGTCCGACATCGGCCCCGGCGCCCCAGGGGGACTTTGCCATGGAGCAGCAGCAGGACCTGGCATATTACCTGGATCTCATCGCCCGGGCTCCGAGCTACCAAGACTTGGTTTTCTTCCGCAACAGAACCTTTGACGCCATCGAGGCGACCCTGCCCCCGGAAGAAATGGAGACGATCAAGCGCGCGTGGACCGATCGGGCCAAGGACGAGTCCGTGCCCGTGGTGCCCGCAGGCCAGAAACGTGCCGAGCCCTGAGGCCCCGGGCCCAGACCGCCGGGTGCGCCCCAAGGATGCCGTCGAGAACCGACCGGAAAGGAAAAGGCAAGACGCCTGCCGCTACAGCAGGCCTTCCCGCCGCATGCAGGTGAGGAAACGGGAGCGAATGGCTTTTATTTCCGCGACAATGGACTCGACCTGTCCATAGTGGCTGGAAAACTTCACCATAGCCTCCAGCTCCCTCTGGCGCTTGGCCAAGCGTTGATTGAGAAAGTCCAAAAAGGCCTGGGGGCCGGATTCCTTGTCTTCCAAGTCGTGCTCCGGAGAACGGACCGCCGGTACAGGCGGACGGGAAGCGTTCCCGCCCTGCCAGCCGAACGGCAGGCCGTCGCAAATAGTATCCCGAGGCTATAAACACGAATGCGCGAGGATTCAAGCCACAGGACCGGCCAGGAATAGGGAAGCCCAAAAGGGGAAGCCCAAAAGGGGAAGCCCAAAAGGGGAAGCCCAAAAGGGGAAGCCGCCGGGGCCCAGGGAGTGGCCCAGACGGCTTCCTAAAAAGGCCGTGGTGGCGTGTTGGGGGAGGAGGCTAGGGGTGACCGCCACGGCCAGGGTGACAAGGTGCGGCTGGTTTGGGGCTTACAGCCCACCGCGTCGCTCTGTGCCTTGGAAATAGCAAAAGCGGGGCCAATCCCTCGGTGACGCGGACTATTTTTTTTAATCGTTATTTTAATGCGTTATATCACAAATCCGTCGCTGTTGCCCGCCGGGCGGGACGAAACAGACGTATAGTGCTTTTCTTTCGGTTATCTTTATTACAATCTTAACCCCCAGACCAACCAACCCGCCATGGCACACGACGTAACAGGGACGGCGGACAGCGGCACGCCATGGATGCGGTCGCCGAGCATGGAGGCAACGACACGGTGGTCAAGGTACCCATCGAGGATATCACCCACGGGATGGTCGTGGGCAAGGACGTCAACGGACAAAACGGCATGTTGCTGCTGCCGCAGGGGCTGATACTGTCCGAGGAGCACATCCGAACCATGCGTGCCTTTGGCGTGCACATGGTGGACATCGTTTCGGACGCGCCCGAACCCGATTCCGCTGCCGAAGCCCTGCGGGAAGCCGAAACGACCTGCCTGGACTTGTTGCGCCCCCGGTTCGCGGAACTTAACCTGACCGTCGCCCCGGGCGAGACCGTGTGGCGCCTGGCCGCCAACCGCGCCGCCAAACGGTTCCTGGCCGAATCCATCCCCCTGGAAACGGCCCTGGAGAAACAGGCCCTGCTGTGCCTGCCCCCGGAAGAGCACCTCTTTAACCGCAAACCGTTCGATCCGGCCCTGCTCGTGTCCGGTGAAGTGGAGCTGGCCACCCTGCCGGAGGTCTATGCCCGGCTCATCCAGGCCATCAACGCGCCGGACAGCACGCCGCGGACCATTGCCGCCGTGGTGCGCCACGACCCGAGCCTGACCGCCAAGCTGCTCCGGCTCGTCAACAGCCCCCTTTACGGCGCCGCGGCCCCCATCGACACCATCAGCCGGGCCATCGCCGTGGTCGGCCAGAAGGAACTGACCACCCTGGTCCTGGGGCTGGCCGCCTGTAACGCCTTTTCGGACATCGCCCCGGAATTGTGGGACATGCGGGATTTCTGGGGCCATGCCGCCGCGTGCGGCGTGTACGCGGCCGCCCTGGCCGAGGCCTGCCCCGGCACCACGCCGGACCGGGCCTTCGTGGGCGGACTGCTCCACGACATCGGCCAGCTCGTGATCTTGCGCAAGCTTCCGGCCGCGGCCGGGCGGGCCTTGCTGCTCGCGCGCATCGAAGGCCTGCCCCTGACCGAGGCGGAAACCGCCGTGCTTGGCTTCGATCATGCCGCCGTGGGCCGGGCCCTGCTCTCCAACTGGCATTTCCCGGCCTCACTCATCGATATGGTGGCCTCGCACCACCAGCCGTCAGGCCGGCCCGAGCAGCGCGAAACCGCTCTCATCCACGTAGCCGACATCCTGGCCACGGCCCTGGCCTGGCCGGCCGTGGGCGGTCCGCAGGTTCCGCCACTGTCCGAAGCGGCCTGGGCCTCCCTGGGGTTGCCGGAATCGATCCTGGCCCACGTGGCGGCTGCGGGCGACGAACGGATCCGTGAGATCGAAAGTGTGTTTTTCAACGATATGACCGCCACCCCCCAATAAGGAGCCGCCATGTCCCCAGCCGACCGGCCGACCGTTGTCTCGCGTCGCAACCTTGTGCGGGCCTTGCTCGGCCGCACGCTGCCACCCGCCGGCGGGGAAGCGGGCCCGCCCCAGGCCGATCCCCACGCCGCCGGGGACGCCGCCTTTATCGCCGGGGATTTTGCCGGGGCCGTGACCGCCTACCGGGCCTCGGTGCGCGGCGACCTGTCCAACGTGGCCGTCCGAACCAGGCTTGGCCAGGCCCTGTTTCTCACCGGGCAGTTTATCCAGGCCCGGGTGGAATTCGAGCATGTCTTGCGCCTGACCGACGGCCAAAATCCCATGGCCCGTATTGGCCTTGGTCTGTGCCTGTTGGAATTGGGCAAGACCGCCAAGGCCGCCGTCACCCTGGCCGCCTTCGCCGATCCCGAACGCCCGGAACTGGAAGCCCGGGCCCACGAGCTGGCCACGGCCCTGGACGCCGATCAAGCGCCGACCACGGCCACGAGCGAATTGCTCGCCCTGGCCCAGGCTACCGGCCTTTTCCCGGAATCCGCGTAAGTGAGGAAGTGCCCCGGGTGCGCCGTAGCGAGAAGCGCGCCGCACACCGGGGATATGACGAAGATGATTTGACCTCGGGGCCTTGCCTTGCCCCAAGCCTGAAACGGCAACCCCCGAAACCCTGTCGGGATTCCAAAGGGCGCGAGCTCTTAGGCCGCCGGAGGCGCTTCCTGCGGCCCAGTGTGCCGTGGTCTCGATCTAGTTGCCGGCGGCACCGGGCACGGTTGCCGGCTCGTGCTGGAAGGCGTCGAGGACCACCGGCCGCAGCAAGCGGGCCATTTCCACCTGCAAGGCCGTGTTGGCATGGCCGTCCACGGCGTTGACCACCAGTTCCTCGGGCTTTCTCCCCGCCAAGGGCCCGGTCAGGTCCACGACCGCCACGCCCTGGTCGCGCAAAAATGTTGCCACCTTACCCGTGATGGGCGCAGACCCCCGGACGTCGAGCAGCAGCGGAATGACCAGGACGACCAGCCGCACCCGGTTGTCGCGGCACCAGGTGACGATGCTTTCGATTTCCGCCGCATGGGCGGTCCAGATCGTCGGGTCGGCATAGGCCTGGGAGAGCTTGTGCCAGAAGCTGGCGCTGGCGTCCTTGAGCCCCACCCGGACCAGACGCCAATAGGCGAAATTGACCAGGGAGAAATGGTTTACCAGGTACTTTCCGAGAAAAAAGTCCGGCGCGCCCACGGGCATGCCGAGGGTCAGGCCGTGGCGGGCGGCCGCCTGGCCGATGTCGTTGACGAAATAGGACAGCACGACCAGATCCGGCTTCACGGGATAGATGCGCAAGGCCTCGATCTCATCCGGGGTGTCCCAGCCGTTTTTCGCCACGTTGACCACGCGCCAGCCCGGACCCAGCTCACGCCCGAGCCGGTTGCCGAACCGGTCCTCGGCCCGCTCGATGCCGTGCCCGGCCGCGAAGGAATCGCCGAGCACCAGGACGATCTTCTCGCCCGGCGCCCGGGGAGTCACGGCCGCGTCACGGTAGCCGAGGCTGTTGACCGGCTTCCAGTACCGGGCAAACCAGTTGCGGCTGGCCAGGGTGATGTTGAAGCCGTCGGACTGGGCGAAAAAAAGACTCATGCCCAGTTCGAGCACGAGCAGCACGGCCAGGACCGCATCCACGGACACGAGCACGGACAAGGCGGCCTGACGGCCGCGCCGCAACCGGCGCAGTCCGCGCAGGGCCAGGTAGTTGGCGGCGACAATGACGAGCAGGGCAAGCAGGATATGCATGGCAACCAGGCCTCGGACCCAGGCGGCGGTCCGCTAGTTGCCGCGCTTGCGCCAGGGCTTTTCCTGGCCGGCGCGCAAACGGGCGATGTTTTCGCGGTGCTTCCAGATGATGGCTGCCGCCGCCACCACCGCCGCCGGGGTCAGCGGCACCGGCCCGAGCACGAAGCACAGGACCGGCAAGGCCACGGCCAGCACCAGGGAGCCGGCCGACACATAGCCCGTGGCCGCGATGACCGCCACGCAGCACGCTACGCCAAGCAAGGCGGACAGCGGTGCCGCGGCCAGAAACACGCCGATGGCCGTGGCCACGCCCTTGCCGCCCTTGCCGTGCAGATAGACCGAGAACATGTGTCCGGCCAAGGCGGCCAGCAGCACGAGGGAGACGAACAACCACGAATCGGACATGGCCCGGGCCACGAGCACGGGCACGGCGCCCTTGGCCAGATCCAGGACCAGCGTGATCACGCCGTAGCGCGTACCGCACAGCCGGGCCACGTTGGTGGCGCCGGTATTGCGGCTGCCGGCCTGGCGCGGATCAATGCCGCAACAGACCTGGGCCACCAACAATCCGAACGGAAAGGCCGCCACCAGATAAGTTACGACGATCCAGCCCACATATGCCATACCATCCCCCCTGCGTTTCGCTTCGGTCGCCACCCCCGGAGCACCCCGGGGCCTTTGCCCGCATCAAACAGAATCCCCGCCTTCCGACCCTCTCCTCCCGTTCGGGAGGTCCAGGAGGAGCCGCGCCCCGCCTGGCCGCCGGAGGCGTCCTTGACCATTATGCCCCCACCATCACCGCATCATGACGCGGCCGCGTCCATGAACAGGGCTTCGGTGGATTCCGGCAGCCGGGCCGGGATCTCCTCGGCGCCGAACACGCGCAATTCGTTGGTCAGCGGATCGATCTTGCCCAGGCGCAGGGCGAAGTGCTGGCCGACATAGACCGAGTCGCCCAGGGTATCCCGGGTGGCCCGGACGTAAATCTGCTGGTCGGGCAGGGACAGGGACGCGAATCCGCCGCCCCCGAGGTCCACGACTACGCCTTCGAAGGTCCGCTCCCGACACAGCTGTTGCAGATACAGGAGCTTCCAGTACCGGGGCCGAAACCGCTGCACCCGGCCCACGGCCTCGATGCGCGCGGACAACTCAGGCAACCGGGCGGTCAGCTCGGCCCGGGTCCAGCGCGGGGCGCCGGTGCGCAGCAGGCTGTCGATCTGGGCCAGGTTGACCAAGTCGCCGTAGCGCCGCAGGGGCGAGGTGATAGGCGCGTAGGCGGGCACGGCCAGGGAGGCATGGGGCCGGGGGTCGGGCTCGGTCAGGGTGGGCGGCAGCTCGCGCACGGCCCGCTGGATGGACGGCGGATCGTCGTGCACGCCCCGGATCTCCGGGGGCAGCTGGGCGTCCTGGGTCCGGAAAAGCAGCGAGACGCCCCGCTCCACGGCGTAGGCGGCCGCGGCCGCGTTGCCGAGGATCATGAACTCGCTGACCAGCAGCTGAGCCTTGGGATAACACGGCGACAGGGTCATCTCCACCCGGACGTCGTCCGGATAGCCGATCAGGCTGATGTCGGGCTCGGGGCGTTCGATGATGACCGCGCCGCGCTCCAGGCGCTTGCGGCGCAACACCTCGGCCAGCCGGTAACCACGTGTCAGGTGATCCGGCGCATCCGGGCCGGCAAGAATCGCTTCCACGGCGCCGTAGTTGGTGTTTTCGGCCAGGCGCACGAAGGTCTTGCGCATGGAAAAGGCCCGGGTCTCGCCCTCGGCGTCGAAGTCCCATTCCATGACCAGGGACGGCCGGACTTCGCCGGCAAGCAGGCTGTAGAGCCCGGTGCCGAGTTCCTCGGGCAGCATGTGGCTGACACCCTCGGGCAGGTACAGGCTCGATGCCCGGTGGGCCACGGCGGTATCGAGGGGGCCGCCGAAATCCCAGTCCAGGGCCGGATCGGCCAAGGCCAGGCTGAGGCGGGTGCCGCCGTCCGGCAGCGGCGCGGCGAAAAAGGCGTCGTCGATATCCCGGGTGGTCGGCGAATCGATGCTCACATACGGCGTGGGCTCGGGCTCGCCCAGATGCTCGGCCAGACTGCGCCCAAGCGCCGCCACGTCCCCGGACAAGGTCTCCTGCCACCAGGTGTCGCCGGCGGCATAATCGGCCTGATCGAGCAGGTAATTGTGGTGGGGCGGCACAATGCCCCACTGCTGGGCCAGAAGCAGGGCCTGGAACGGATGCTCGGGCAGGCCCTTGCGCAGCAGGGCCCACAGGGGTGCTGCCTCGGGATCGTCGGCATCGGCGATGAGCCGGCGCAGCATGTCGGCCAGCCGCTCGGCCGCCACCGGATCGAGCTTGGCGGCCAGGGACGCGACCTTGCTCCGCTCACCCGTGGCCCAGCCGTGCCAGAGCTCCTTGAAAAAGGTCTGCCCGGCCACCACGACCTTCTCGCGCTCCTCAGCCAGGGCCTGCTCGGCGAGCCGGCGCTCCACGGTCTCGGCCGGATAGATCTCGAACTTGGGCGGATGAAATTTGAAATGCGTCTTGCACCGCAAAAGCGCCCGGCCCATGGCCGCCACTGCGTCCACGTCCGGGTTCTCGCCGACCAACCCCGCGAACCAGACCGCCGATTCCTCCCGGACCTCGCCCTGGGCCAGCTCCCACAGCTCCAAGGCGTCGATGGCGACCGAGGCGGTCTCGCGCCGGTTCTGATGGACGGTCAAAAGCTCCAGGATCTCGCCCCGGTCCTTGGTCCCTTCATAGCGCGGGCCCATCCAGGGCAACACCCGCGACAACGGCAGCTTCTCCTCCCGCTTGGTGAGTGTGTACACCCGCAGCCGGCC
>Ga0268263_1002763_pt1 | contig 10778 bp, 10 predicted proteins | sample Biomet5_FD_190358 | JGI IMG/M metagenome (GOLD analysis project Ga0268263, IMG submission 190358) | Microbial communities from bioreactor (seeded with sewage sludge) at LBNL, California, USA - Biofuel metagenome 5 (SPAdes) (version 4) | ecosystem: Engineered > Bioreactor > Anaerobic >... | reverse complement strand
GGCTATAGGGGAGATTGAAAAGAAATGGACGATGCCTATTAGAAATTGGGGTATTGTGATGAATCAATTTTTAGTTATCTTTGAAAACAGAATCGAGCTTTAGCACTCGACTAAAGCTCGAACCCGAGTTATAGTTTACACAAAATTATGGATAGTCCCTTCCAGTTCAAGGGTAATAGTTCCTTTATATCCATCTTTGATTCTTTGTATAAAGGTAATTTTCTTAAGATATCGGTCATCCATTCTCTTGGATCAACTTCGGCAGCCTTACAGGAACTTATTAAGGAATAAACTATTGTTGCACGTACTGCTGAGTCATCATTTCCACAAAACAGATAGTTTTTCCTACCTATAGCTAATGGACGTATGGCATTCTCTATGAGATTATTGTCTATATTTATCCTCCCATCATTTACATAACGTGCCAGACGTGGAAGTAGTGTATAGATATATTGTATGGCTTTTCCCATCCTGCTTCCAGGAAGTACCTTACACCATGTATCGCTGAGCCATTTTTCAAACTCACAGATTATAGGATATGCCTCTGATTTACGTTTATCCCTCCTCTGTTCTATTGTCAGTCCCATCTCATCGGCAAGACTCTCTATATGATATAGTTTATTGATATATACAAGACCTTGTGTGGCTTTTGGGTTATCTTCATCAAGCGCATCAACCAGTTTTCTTCGTGCATGGGCCCAACATCCATAAAGAGTTATGCCTTCTACCTTTTCAAAGTCATCATATACATTATAACCGTCAGTCTGTACATTACCATGATAGCCAAACAGGAGTTTGCGTGCTGTTGCCTTGCTTCTTGAGCCAAAGTCATAGCTGAAGCATACTGATCCGTGCAGTGCATCCCTGACACACCACATATAACCTTTGACCGTACGATGTTTTTCATTGTCTATAACAGGAACCGTGCTTTCATCGACCTGTATATAATCACTTGAGAGTATCTCTGATTTCAGGACATCATAAAGTGGCTTTATCCTTTCACATGTTGCGCTGAACCATCCATTCATTGTAGAGTCATTGAAGATGATTCCACTTTCACGGTACTTCTGGATTACTCTGTAAAAAGGAAGATGATACATGAACTTGTCAAGTATGATGTCTGTAAGTACAGATGCACCTGCAATACATTTATCGACAGGTGCTAATGGCATTGGAGCTATCTCAAAAGTTTTACGTTCTGTATCTTTTATCTGGATATCTGATTTGAGCACATATTTATGACGTATTATCCTTCTGATATATACCATTGCCGGTATCCTTTCAAGAGAATCACTTATTTCAGGAGCCAATTCACTATATTCCTCCAGATTTATTCCTTGCGGATAAATATGTTCTTCCCTGACCGGCAACTTGGATGTGTCAAGTGGTTTTCTGGAAGGTTTTTCATTGGTACGTGATATTATTTTTTCTATATTCTTCTCTTCTGCAGAGACCTCTGCCTCAAGTTTTGCCTTCTCATCATCGCTCATCTGTTCCGGGAACAGGTTAAGCTGAAGTTCATCAGGATTTAGTGGAAGATGTTTCTCACTCATACTGCCAAAGACCTTCTTACGAAGCCATGCAAGCTGACTTTCAAGGCTGCTTACCAAATTCCTGAGACGCTCATTTTCTTTCTGTAGAGCTATTACTTCCGCTTCCGTCATTATCGTGTTCTATTATAGAACAAATATAGTGATAATCAGCTAATTAGACAAATTTATGTAAATGTAATTGCTACTATAACTGCATGTTTCTCAGATGTATGAGACGATTCTGACGACTATCTGCCTTTTCCATAATTCCTTCAACCAAGAGCACGAGATCACGCCATTGCATGACATATGATGAAGAGGTTGCAGAAGACAGGTCAGGAAGTGCAAAGGTTCCTCTTTCAAGCATTTTGCTATATATAACCATACCTCCCGGTTCCCAATGCAGAAGCTTTATACGGTTACGATGTCTGTTTATAAAAATAAAGACATCACCATTATGTGGATTTGAACCCATGATGTTGGTAACAAGCCCGCTTAAAGTATGGAAGCTCTTTCGCATATCTGTAGGTTCACTGAACAACAGATAACGGTTACTATCCCCAAGACTAAACATGACCGGTAGCTGACAGGATAATACTTTCTATCTGAGAACTACTTAATTCACCATGTATTCTCATTATTGTACCATTAACTGATTGTAGCTCTATATTTATACTACTAAACAATCTGCCTTCATGCTTATTCTTTGCACGTGAATACTTTCTGGTTAAATCAGGACACGGGATGAAATTACCTTTGTTACCTATTTCCAATAGTTCATTATTGTTGCTCTTTGCATATTTGCTTTTGGCATCATAAAAACGCCATGGCATTATTCCTAATTCTCTCAAACGGTTCTTAAAGCTTACATTATTATCTTTGCAATAAAGTACTATGGAAGCTATTTCTTCTTTTGTCATCATATTTTTTTGTTTTTTGCAAAAATAAAAGCAAAGCAATTAGGACAAAAGATGCATTTAACCGAAGGCTTACAATAAAGGAAAGTCTATATAATAAAAAATAAGAGATGACATCAGATCAGATAGAGGTAGAGGCACAAGTAATGAAATAAGTAGTCAACTAAATTTAATGTCATACTCTTTTCCAAAGTGAGAAAGAATGTAAGCCATCAGCTAACCCCGTCTTTTAAGTTCTAAAGATTTTGTTAGAAACCTCTAAGATTCTTGGAAGTATCCTTTATATTCTGAGGATTTGCTCTAAGATCTGGAAGATTTCACTAACAGTCTTAGACACGTTTTATATAAGACATTTTTTCTTGAGATTATGTGGCAGCAATTCTGCAAGGTCAAGGCTATAGTCATTATCGTAATCGTGCACATGTCTCAGGAAGTAGTTCATCCATTTCTTGGGATCAACTTCTGCCAATTTGCAGCAACCCATAAAGGAGTATATAACAGCAGCATCTTCAGCGGCATCGTGATTACCACAGAAGAGGTAACCTTTTCTTCCAACGGCAACGGGTCTTACTGCATTCTCAACGAGGTTATTATCTATACGGTATCTGCCATCCATAGTATATCGTGACAACTGCCGGATACGTGTAAGCATATAGCTCAGGGCTTTACCGATTGGACTTTTTGGAAGAACTTGGTCATATTCTGCAAGCGCCCATGCTTCCAAAGCGCGTATGATTGGATAAGCATATTGCCGGCGATACTCAGCACGCTCCTCGTAGCTGAGTTTCTTTTCATTTGCCATAGCTTCAATACTATAGAGCATATCTATTTGGGAGATCGCATATGATGCTCTCTCCTTATCTGTGTTCAATGCACGATCATAGTACCTTCTTGCATGGGCCCAGCAACATAAGATGATGATTCCGTCAAATTTATCAAGGGCATCGTATCCGGCAAAGCCATCCACTTGAAGTGCGCCTTTGAAGTTCCGAAAGTAGTTGAGTGCAACCTTACCCGCTCGGGCCCCTTCGTGGTAGTGGTAGATAACTAATGGTTGAAGAACTGCCATTGCCAGCCAAAGATAACCTTTGACCGCTTTCTTCTTCTCGTTGTTTACAACAGGGACAGTGGTTTCATCTGATTCGAGGTAATCAAGCGAGAGGAGTATTTCTTCAAGCCTGTAATATAAAGGTCGCATCAGGTCAGCAACTCCGTGGAACCATAGCTCTGTTGTGGATTGTGGTATCTCCATTCCAAGTCGTTTGACCATTCTGATCATTCTGTAGAACGGGATATGGTCGAAGTATTTTCCGACAGTGAACTCTGTCAGTATGGTAGGACCGGCATAGCTCTTTGCCAGAGGTTCTACGGGAACAGGTGCTGTTATTATTTCTCCGGTTGACTTGCGTTTACCTTTGTGTCGGATAGTGACTCTTACATAGAGTTCAGGAGCAGTCATCTCGAGATGTTCAGAAGTTTCTACATCATCAAAGAGGATCCATTCATCTTGATGACCTTCATAGCCTTCCGGATATTTATGTTCTTCAACCCGGCGAAGGTTCTCCGGTAACTTTCTTCTGGCAGGCACCAACTTTTCATGAGCCTTGACCTGTACTTTGCGCATATCCTTTACCGCTTCCACAGCCTGCTGTACATCTTTTTGCTCTTCGTCGGTAAGTTCCATGGCGCCAAAGTCAATCATCAACTCCCGAGGATCATCCGGTGTCTTTCGACGTTCGCTCATTGAGCCCCATACCTTACGCATCAGGTAATCGAGACGCTGATTGAGTATGCGGATCTCGGATTCCTTCTCTTTGATGGTTTTGTCTTTAGCCTTGGCTATATTCTGAGCATCAGCTTTAGCCTTGTTGATTTCTGCATTTTTGGATTTGAGGGCTTTTTTGATGAAGTCATCCTTCTGGCTGATCTCTTCTTTCTGCTTCTCTATAGTAGCTTTCTGTTTGTCGATCTGCTTATCTTTCTCGGTAAGCTTACGTTCATAGTTCTCCTTCATTGAAGTAGCATCAGCCAGTTCCTCTGCTATGCTTTCTGCAGATTTTCTGAGGCGATATTCCTCGTCAAGCCTGCTCATAAGCTGACGGATAAGCTCTTTATCTGATGGTTTGTTTTCTGACATCTTGCTACCTTTACATACGACAAAGGTACAAAAAAACATCGAGAAAACCTAGTATTTATCGGCCTTTTTCAAGGTCTTTAGACTTATTTACATGCTTCTTGTTTTCCGATATCCAGCGTGGTGAACGCTTCACTTTCTTAGGGTCGATACCTTGTACTATCAGCATAAGCTCTGTCCAGTTGATGCCAAGTTCTGTCCGTCCTTCGTCCATATCGAAGTCAGGAAGATATAAACATCCTTTTTCGAGTTTCATATGGTAGATTACCAGACCGCCATACTCCATGTGAAGGATTTTTAGACTACTTAAGGACCTGTTGGCGAAAACAAAAGCATCACCATCCCGAACATCCTTATCCATCTCGTTCTTGACGATACCGCTCAAAGCATAAAAACTCTTGCGCATGTCTGTAGGATGAGGATAAAGAAAATACCTGTCAGAATCGTTTAGGCTGAACATAAGCTACTTGGCTAAGAAGATGAGAGTACGGAGGTCATCCATTGGCAGGTCACTCGTAATTCTAACAGTTACACCATTAGGGTAGACCAGTTCACATAATGCCGCTGTCTGACCGGGTAAAGGCGGAACTGCTTTCATATGAGGCATCTGTACAAAGCCACCATGTTTAGCTACCTGAACAGAGGTTTGCTGCTTCAGTTTCTTTTGCCAATAATAGAATTTTGAGTCATCCAGACCTAAAGCTTGGGTGAAGGTCTTTACTGATTGTCCACTTGATTGCCACTCCGCATAGATTTCACGGAACCTATCCATGTTCATATATTCCATAATTTCGCCTGTATTATAATTCGCAGGCAAAGGTACGGAGATTATTCAAGCTACGAGAGTAGGGCTTTACTGATGGCTTACCATCTAATAAAAAAATGCAATTTGAGAAATTTGGTAACTTTAGGAGTTCTGAATTCCTATTACTTAGTAATGTTTCAAAAAAGCGCACAAATGTTGTAATTACAAAAGGGTAGGAGAATGTGTTTTCTTGAAATTCAATTAAACTCAATTCTTTTATTGTTTTTTCTTGAGGATTACCATCTAGTTCGTCTTGTAGTGTTTCAAAACGAGTGTTTTCGGATTTTGAATCAATTCTTTGAATATATTTTTCAAAACCTTGAAATATGCTTAAGACTTCTGTTTCAACTTGTTCTGTTATGGAAAGAAAAGGCAACCCATATATTATTCTTTTAGCGCCCGTTTGCTTCATAATTTCTGATGCTAAAGATAGTAGCATTAGCGTTTTCCCAGAACCTGTTGGTGCTGTTAACTCAAATATTCTTCCTTTTTGAATGTTTGTTTGAAGATTTGTAACAACTTCATTTCTTATTTTAGTCCGTAATTTATTAAGTTCTGTATTTTGTTGTAATGAAAGTAAATAGAAATCCAATTTTGAGGAGTAAATGTTACAAAAATCAGAAACATCATGTTTTTGTTGATCAATAAAATTATCAAATTCAGCAGCATCAGCTTTATCACTTTGTATTAAACAGGAAAAAGCATATTGGTAGTCTAAATAAAAATTTAAAGCCTTGATATTATCATTTTCATTAAAGCATAAATGATTTCTATATACACTTTGATAATTATTGTTATCAATAAATTTTAAAAAATCATCAACAGTAAAGTAATGATTAACATATTCTGTAATAGGCATTTCAACTTGGCTTAGAAAAGAAAACAAATTATCATTTTCTGTTTTATCCAATATTGAGACGCCATCTCCTTTATAATTAATTGGCTGAAAATCTGGTATATTGCTATGATGTTTCGCTATTAATACTGAAATTCCGATAATATCATTTTTAGTTAACTCGCTCCAACCTAGAAAATGCTTAAGTACTTGTTGATTATTTTTTGAACCAGCAAATACGCAAAAGAAAACATAAGCTGATAAATAAGCATGGTTAGAATATTTAGTTGATTTACCCTCTATAAGTAGTTTCTTTTGAAAATATGGATTCATCTTTCCTAAATCATGAAAAACAGCTATCAACTCCGCCAATTTGGAGCTGGTCAATTGCTTTACATTGTTGATAACACCATCAATATGATCTAATAATAACTTATTAGGGTGGGACTTAAATATATTTATATCAGACACCATTTTTCTATTTCATCATTTGTTATGTATTCATAATAAGCACCATTAACTTTTATTGAATATGGAAAATCTGGATATATGACATTGACATATTTTTCTGGTAAATTCCAAAAATCATCATTTTGATAGGTTGGTAATTTGTCAAAACCGATACGAAATTCTTCTGAGAAATCTATTGGAATATGATTAACTAATACAAATCCAAATGTCTCAAAAATACCATGTTTTAGCTCTGATAATTCACCTATTGATTTGAATTTTAAATTTGCAGGACAATTGTGCCATCCCAATATGGGAGGATATATTGCATTGTTCTTTTTAATTGAATCCTGAAAATCGAAAAAGAGTTTTTCAGACCGATTATTTCTCAACGCTAGCATTACTCGGAATGACGGATCTTTTAAAAACTCAAAATATTTTGGAGAACCCTCTTCTGTTGGATTAATAGCCTTTTTGCTGGTAAAGCCCCAGGAAATTTTCTTGACCGGATTCAACAAACGAGTCCCATATAGCAAGTCTTCAGACAATTGAGGAAATTTTATTTTCATGTCTTGTCGTTCGATTCCTAGAACAGCTCCAATCATTCCAATTAAAGCAGTTTTGGTTATCAAATCGTGAGAAAGTGGATTATTATTTGTTTCCGGTTTCTTAAAATGTCCCCAATTACCTGATATTTCTAATTGAAACCCTTTCATGATTATTTTGCTTCTTTTGTTTTGGTAAAAGACATTTCTTTAAATTTATTGCCTGTTAATTCTTTTTTAATCTCTTCCAATTCAGTATAATATAATATTTTTGAGACTTTGTCAGAATTAGCGACAGTAATAAGTTCTTCAAAATTAAAGCTATAATCACCTATATTTCTAATTTGTTCATCTTTTTTGTTTTCTTTTGGCTCAATTTTGATAAGTCTATCTAAACCATATATCTTTTGGTTTGGTTGTGAATATTCTATTTCTAATAGTAAAATTGAGCTTTGTCCAATTTTACTACGGGAATGAGAACTCCCTTCACCACTTGTTCCAAACCAAAGTCCTTCATACATTAAATTTAAATCATTGTTGCTCATTTCTGTAATTTCGGCAACTTTTGGGTTTACCCATCCATGAATTTGGACTAAAGAATAGGGTACTACAGATGTTGTTCCGATAGCACCTTGTTTATTGCCTTGCTTAGATTCAAAGCAAGAAGTGTTTTGATGTGGACGAAGATCAACCTTATTCAATGAACTGTTTAATAATGAAAATTGTACAGGTCCAGTTAAATTGACAGCATTCTCTTTTTTAGTTGAGATACCGCCAAAAAGTCTAACATCAATACATTTTTTCATAACAAATAAAGCTTCATTGAATTTGGGAGAAGGTTTATTTTTCTTTTTTCTCTCTTGTGATAGTTCTTCTATATTATTTTCATCCTTTTCTTGCGACTCTAGTTCCTTTTTAGCTTTTTCAATTTCACCTTTAAATTGCAGAATTAGTTCATCAATCCTTCTTGCAGATCCAGAACCCTTTTTTGTCGCATTGCTATCCTCTTTATTTGTTTCTGATTCAGATGTGTCTTCATTAGATTCTTGAACATTTTTAGATTTTTGTTTGATATAAATAATTTGATCATTTTTATTGTCTAAATAGTCACGTACATAACGTTTCATGCGCACATCGCTGACAAGAATTTTTTTCGTTTCTTCATCATAACGTTGTTCACCAGTGAATGGATCGCCATTAGGAATATTGTACATGGTTTCGTACAAAAATAGAATTTCTGATTTTTTCAATTCATTTGTCATAACTGTAATTATTTATTGTTCATTTAATGATTTTATTAATTCTTCTAATTGTTCGCTCTCTTCTTGTAAAGACTGATTTTCATGATAATCTGATAAAACTTTTTTCAAACGGTTGATAAAATTTTCACGACTGTCATTAGGCTCATATTTGAAATATCCTTCAAAGAATCCAAAAGCTAGTTTTTCCTTATCGTAATCTTTAGTAGGTAATGATACTAATTCAGAGAAGATTTCAGTGGCTATGGAAGTTTGAATTCTTTCGTGTATTGTCAATTTTTCGCAAATGTCATTTATGAAACTAATGCAATCGTCTTTTGTTGCTATTCTCCGAGTCAACATACCAACATATGTTTTTTCAAAAGACTTAATTTCTTTTTTTAGAGGTTTGGTCATCTTCCCTATCCTAACCCCCAATAGATAGCTTTTTGATTGCGTAATTTCCATATATCTATTTATTTGATTATTTTGAATGCTATACAATAGTTTTACATCGTAACTCAATAAAAAGTAGTTTGAATAATCATACTCTTTTTCGGAGCCGTTCCTAATGGAGTATTCAACTTTATTAATCATATTGCTAAGAAGCATATCATCATTGCAATACTTATTTGTATATATTAACGGCATAACTTTAATTAAATGAGACCGATATTCTGGGTATGCTTCTTTTTTTTTGTTTGCGCCTTTAAAATTAATTTTATTCTTTTCTAATTCAGGATTTCCAAATAAATCCGAGAATGCACATTCAATCTGCATTGTTGTTTTATTGTCCAACCCTAAATTAATTTTTTTTTCTGTTGCAATTTTATTTTTAATAGCACATATTCGTTTTTGGATATCAATAAGTGCACTTTTTTTTATGCCGGAAATTTCTACTAAATCAATTGCCACATTACCACTTATATCAGAAAATACTAAATCGAAGCATGTTATTTCCTCGTGTTCTCTATCATCGAGGAAAGAAAACATCATATCATTCCCTTCTTGTAGTGTGGCTTCATCTTTTTTGTCGATAAAGAATTTCTCGTAAACACTTACATCATAGTTCTTATTTTCTATTTTTCGAGGAAATACAAATAATCCGATTTGCGTCTGAAATAGACGTCTAGCAGGGTGGTCTTTATCTAAAATAAACCTAGTATATAAAAAATCGTCAAATTGTTCTTCGTTGAAAAAACCGAAAGATTTGTAACTATTTTCAAATTCGAATTGGGGAAATTGTATATCATTTTTATTATTTCCAGAGCACAACGTTCTGTATATACTCTTGGTAGGAACCAATAAATCTTGGTATTGTTTTGTTAGAGTTTCTCTGTTTAAACAGTTTATAATGTTGGTAAATATCGGTTCTAGATTATACCATTGTTTTGTTTCGAAATCAAAATGGATAAAAACAGAATGATCTGAATATTGGCTTATTAGTTTAATATCTTTTTCTGACAATTCTTTCGCATTTGTGTCTTTGAATTGCTTTGATAATTTTGTCCCTTTATTATTATTTAAAACAAATTTGACATAATCATTGATGATTTCGTTTTGTTCATTGATGTTATTTTTATCAATTATAGGTGCATACCTTAAGCATAATTCAATTTTTGTTTTATTAAATGAAAAAGATTTCCAAAATAGTAAAAGAGGATATTGTTCTAGTAACATGCACACATTTTTTTCTTTAATATCATCTATATTACTATTCGATATGCTGGTTTCAATTTGTTTTAACAATTTTTCTTCATTGCTAGACAATTTTCCTCCATTTGGCTTGAGAATTGATTTGATATATTCATTTCGAACACTAGATGCAGCTTCAAATGCGTTTTTTTCTAATATATAATTGCCACCTTTCTCTTCTAGTGATTTAGGCTTGCCTGTACTATCTAATAATTGTTTACGATTATACAATATATCCCCAAAGACGTATTTTGGTGAACTTGAATCTTGATCTGAAACTTTATACTTTAAATAGTAAAGATTATTGACTTGGTTTTGAGGTACTCGATCTATTTTTTCCCATTCAAAAGTAAAGTCATTTTTTACAGATATAGACAAACAAATTGGCATTTTATTATCTCTAGTTGGACAAGATAATGCATACCTAAAATGCTTCATTCTATTCTCAGATTGCTTTAGTGTTTTTCCAATTTGCAGTATTGTGTCTAAACTCATAACTTTATATGATTTCAATTATAAACTATTCAATTTCTTTTCTGTCAAGCATCCGAAGCCGATGGCGCATTGTTCGCCGATTCCCCCTTCGTACATCATTTTCATTAATTCTGCCGGGGCTTTTATTTTGAA
>Ga0268263_1002761_pt1 | contig 10786 bp, 9 predicted proteins | sample Biomet5_FD_190358 | JGI IMG/M metagenome (GOLD analysis project Ga0268263, IMG submission 190358) | Microbial communities from bioreactor (seeded with sewage sludge) at LBNL, California, USA - Biofuel metagenome 5 (SPAdes) (version 4) | ecosystem: Engineered > Bioreactor > Anaerobic >... | reverse complement strand
CCGCTTCAGCGCCCGGGGCAAGATCTACGCCTATACCCTGTGGACCGAACCGACCTTTCTTCTGCCCTGGCGACGGCCCTACGTCTGGGATGTGGGACGCCAGGACGGCCTGGATGCGGCGGCCATGGCGGCGGCGGCCCGGGAATTCGTCGGGGAGCATGATTTCGCCGCCTTCCGCAACGCCGGCTCCCCGGTCAAGGGTACCGTCCGGCAGGTGCTGGCCCTGGAGGCCGGGCCGGGTCTCTCCCCCCGGGAAACCGTCTGGCGCTTTACTGCCACGGGCTTTCTCAAGCAGATGGTGCGCAACATGATGGGGGCCCTGGTGGAGGTCGGCCGGGGCCGCCTTACGCCGGACGACATCCGTCGGCTCCTGGGCGCGGGCGACCGACGGCTGGGCCCGGCCACTGCCCCGGCCGCCGGCCTGTGCCTGGAACGGGTGCTCTACGACGACGCCCTGCCCCCGGTCGCCTTCCCCGACGCAACCTGATCCGGGGCTATTTCTTGTGCGCCGGCCGGACCGGGGCCATCCCTTCCCGCAGACAGACCACGGACCAGCCGGCCTGACGCAGTTTGGCGGCGGCCATCGGGCTGATCTCGCCCGTGACGACAAGTTTTTTGGCACTCGCCCGGCTGTCCGTGGCCGCGCTCCCCAGAATCCGGGCCAGACTGGCCATGGTGGGCGTCCAGGCCAGGTAATCCAGAGGAAAGGCCACGAGGAAGCCGCCGGCGGCGGTCCGGGCGGCGAGGAGCTTGCCCACGGGCACGAAGCGCTCCAGCCGGTCCGTGGTGGCGTTGAGATTGGCGTAAAGGATGGCCATGCGCTCCCGGAACCGGGCCACGTCATCATCGTCGGTCAGCACGCAGAAATTGATAAACGCCGCCCGGTCCCTGACGCCCGCCATCCGATCCAGGGCGGCCACCAGACGGGTCTGCCCGGTAGGCGTGAAATGCGGGTTTTCGTTAAAAAGGACGGCGACGTCCGTGGTCACGCCCATGGCCTCCATCCGGGCCCGGTTGCGGGCGAACAGGTCTTCCGGCGGCGTGCTGACGTCGATCTCGTTTAACGCGTTGGTGCCGCTGGCGGCGCCGACGGCCAAGCCCACCCCGCCGGGAATGGCCACCTTGGCCACGGTGCCCGTCAGCCCTCCGGCGGTTCCGGCCCCGGCCAAGCGCTTGAGGCTGGCCTGAAGAATCCTGTTGCGGGAATAGGGATCCACCCCGAACTGCTTGGCGTATTCGCGCTTGGCCCGGTTGTAGCCGATGAGATTGGCGCCGCCGCCGGCCTCGTCGGGGGGGCGGCGGTCCTGCATGCTGGCGTCGGCCCGGGCAAAGGCCTTGCCCACACCCGAAACGGCTCCGGACAGGGTGTCGATGGGATGGATGACCAGATTGACCGCGCCCTTGACCGTGTTGACCCCGGAGGTAGCCACGGATTTGGCGAATTCGGCGCCGGTATTGACCTTATCCATGGCTGCGGCCGCCTGCAGCTCGTGGATGCGCGTATAGAGCAGGGCCGTGGATTCCACCCGCAGGTCGCCCTTGGGCGAATGCAGGATGTAGATATCCATGTAGCCGTCGTTGCGGACCATCGGGTCCACGGTATGGCTGGGGCCGGACAGGACGGACCGGGGCAGGATGGCCGACGCCGTGAAGACCGGCGGCCTCTCGGTGTCGGAAGACGCGGCCGGGGCCGGGACAACGGCGACGGCCAGCAGGCACAGCGACGCCAACAGGGCGATGCGGCAAGCGGAACGGAAAGGCATGGCATTCTCCTTGGTAGGCTGCGATGACGACCGCGCATTTCCCCGGCCGGCGTTCTGGGGACCGCCCGTCGCGGGCAAGACCGGCCTGCACGAAAGCCGCTTCCCTTTACCTCAAGGCGGACCGACTTGTCATGGCCGACTTTACAGGCGGACCGCCATGGGCTAGAGGCCGCAAAAACAGGGAGGACTGCCTTGGACATTCTGGCCGATCCGGCATTGGTGCGCGAGCGTTGTCATGACTGGTTCCGGCAGCGGGCCGTCGTCGGGCTGGTGCCCACCATGGGCTACCTGCACGCCGGCCACGAAAGCCTGCTCCGCTACGCCCGGGAACACGCCGATATCGTGGTGGCGAGCGTCTTCGTCAACCCGACCCAGTTCGGGCCGGGCGAGGATCTGGATGCCTATCCCCGTGACCTGGAACACGACGCGGCCGTGGCCCGGTCGGCCGGTGTGGACATTCTCTTCACCCCCGCGCCCGAGGCCATGTACCAGCCCGACGCAGCCACCTGGGTGGAGGTGCCCGCACTGGCCAATCACTTGTGCGGTCTGACCCGGCCCGTCCATTTCCGGGGCGTATGCACCATCATTTCCAAACTTTTTCTGCTCACCCTGCCCAGCTTCGCCGTCTTCGGCCAAAAGGATTGGCAGCAGGTGGCCATCATCCGGCGCATGGTGACGGACCTGGGGTTCCCGGTGACCATCGAGGCCCGGCCCATCGTACGGGAAGCGGACGGACTGGCCCTGTCCTCGCGCAACGTCTACCTAAGCCCCTCCGAAAGAAGCCAGGCCGTACACATCAATTTGGGACTGACCCTGGCCGCACGGCTGGCCGGAGACGGCGAACGGGATGCCGGCCGGATTCTGGCGGCGGTCCGGGACTATTTCGCCGGACATATGCCGGATGGCGCAATCGATTATCTGGAATGCGTCCACCCCGAGCGACTGACGGCCATGGCCCGTCTGGACGAACCGGCGCTTTTCGCCGCGGCGGTGCGTTTTCCCGGGGCCCGGCTCATCGACAACCGGCTGATCGGCGCCGTCCCGGCCTAAAGTCCTGCCGGGAGTGGCCGATCACTGCAAAAAGCAGGGCGTGGGCGCAGGGAACGGGCCAGACCAGCCACGCGGCTTGCTTTCTCGTCTTGATTCCGCTATGATCTCACGCTTTGTTTCAAAAAAAACTCGCGGCACCATAAGCCAGTCCGCCCTGCGGCGGGAACAGGGAAAGGGGGAATCCGTATGATCAACGCCAAGGGCCGGTATCTGTTCAGTTCCGAATCCGTCACCGAGGGCCATCCGGACAAGGTCGCCGACCAAATTTCCGACGGTATACTGGACGCCATTCTGTCCCAGGACCCGGATGCCCATGTGGCATGCGAAACCCTGGTCACCACCGGCCTGGCCTTCATCGCCGGCGAAATCACGACGCGGGCTTACGCCGACTTCCCGGCCATCGTCCGGGAGACGGTCAGGGAAATAGGCTACAACAGCTCGGAAATGGGCTTCGACTGGAAGACCTGCGCGGTCATCTCCGCGGTGGACAAGCAGTCGTCGGACATCGCCCAGGGCGTGGTGCGCGAGAAGCCCGAGGAACAGGGTGCGGGCGATCAGGGCATGATGTTCGGCTTCGCCTGCACGGAGACGGAAACCCTCATGCCGGCGCCGATCTATTGGGCCCACAAGCTGTCCCGGCGGCTGACCTACGTGCGCAAGAACAAGATTCTTGATTTCCTGCGGCCCGACGGCAAAACCCAGGTCGCCGTGGAATACGTGGACGGCAAGCCCGTGCGTATCGACAATGTGGTCATCGCCTGCCAGCACGACGAACATATTTCCTATCAGGATCTGGCCGAAGCGGTGCGCCAGGAAGTCATTTTCCAGACTCTGCCCGAGGCCATGGTGGACAAGAAGACCAAAATCTACATCAATACCACCGGCCGGTTCGTCATCGGCGGCCCCATGGGCGACTGCGGCCTGACCGGACGCAAGATCATCCAGGATACCTACGGCGGCATGGGCAACCACGGCGGCGGGGCGTTTTCGGGCAAGGATCCCTCCAAGGTGGACCGCTCCGGGGCCTACATGGCCCGGTATGTGGCGAAGAACCTGGTGGCCAGCGGCGTGGCCGAGCGGTGCGAAGTCCAGATCGCCTATTGCATCGGCGTGGCCGATCCCCTGTCGGTACTGGTCACCTCCCAGGGCACCAGCGAAATTCCCGACGAGGAACTCACCCGGGCCGTGCGCGAAGTGTTCGATCTGCGGCCGTATTTCATCAGCAAGCGCCTGGACCTCAAGCGTCCCATCTACAGACCGACCTCCTGCTACGGCCATTTCGGGCGAGAGCGGCCGGAATTCACCTGGGAACGCACGGATGCCGCCAGCGACATCCGGACGGCGCTCAAGCTGTAGGCGGCATGGACCGCTTCCCTGTGCTCGTACCATGTTGCGACGGCTTTCCGAATCCATCGAGCGGTTCGTGTCGACCAGCGATGCGGCAGGCCGTCGCAATTTTGTCGAGGCCTGCCGGCGCTGGAAGGAGATTGTCGGCCCGGTGATGGCGGAACTGGTGCGTCCGCTCGGGCATCGTCGCCGGGAGTTGCTGCTTGGGGCCGATGATGCCGTGGCCATGCAGGAGATGGTTTTTGCCGCTCCCGAACTTCTTTCCCGAATCAATGCGGCATTGGGGCACGATGCCTTTGACAGGGTGCGGTTTGACTTGCTAGGGAATCAAATTTCCTTGGATGTGGCCCGGGCGGAGCCCCCCCGCTTCTCGACCCCGCCGGTTACGCGGCCGGCGCACCTGGGAGGGTTGGCGGGGGAATTGGATCTCGCTTCGCCGGTGGGCCGATGTTACGCCAAATATGTTGCCTATTTCGAAGCCGGGCCGAAGCCGTCCGGCAAAGCAGGCCGGGGCAAGCGCCGAAGAGTGACTCCGGACGGCAGATAACGGCGCGAATACTTTTCGTGGAGGCGAAAAATGAGTGAAGGGTTGCAACTGGATCTGAAGAAGCCCTTGGACAAGATGACGGCCAAAGAGCTGCGGGAGCTGTGTCTGAAGCAGATTCCGCAGATCACGGGGGCGTCCGGACTGGGCAAGGACGAACTTTTGGTGCAGATCAAGGAAGTGCTCGGGATTGGCGGCGAGGAAGGCACGCGGGTTTCGCCGTACAAGACCAAGATTTTGTCCATGAAGGGCAAGATGCAGGAACTGCGAGCCAAGCGGGCGGATGTTTCCGGCGATGGCGCGCGCAAGCAGAAAGAGCTTCTGCGCCGGCAGATCAACAAACTGAAGAAGCGGACGCGCCGGCTGGCCAAGGCATCCTAGGGGCCAGGGAAAAAAGTTGTTGACTGGTGAGCGGAGGCCGGGTAAGAGATTTCGCTCTTGAGCGTTCACCTGCTGGGGGGTCGTCTAGTGGCAGGACTATGGACTCTGACTCCATCAACCTAGGTTCGAATCCTAGTCCCCCAGCCAATGAAAGCATTCTTGTCCCCATCGTCTAGCCTGGTCCAGGACATCGGCCTTTCACGCCGGTAACAGGGGTTCAAATCCCCTTGGGGACGCCAGTAAATTCAGCGGGTTACCTGCCAAGGGTAACCCGCTTTTTCGTTTGTCCACACGAAGTCCATATTTCTCTTCCCGGAATTGTGTGGCGTTCTGGCCCCCCGTGATTGACCTCGTCCCGGGCTGACGTCTACCGTGGGGCCAAAGGGCTGGTCACGGGAGATGGGTGGGAACAAGCTTGGAGGAAACAAAACATAGCGCGCTGGAGTTCCCCCCTCTTTCTTGGGAATGTTGAACACGTTTAACAACCCTTAGCCGGGCAGCAATGATGCGACATCTTGATTCCCCGCCCCGGACCGACGCTCTGCACAAAGTCTGCGGTCGTGAACGGTACGCTGTGGATGCAATGCCGCCGAACTGCCTCTGGGCGGGTGTTCGGAGGGCGGGAATTCCCCATGGCTTGATCGTCGGCCTGGATGTCGCTTCCGCCCGCCTCGTGCCACGTGTCGTGGCGGTGCTGACGTGCGATGACGTGCCCGGCACCAATCGCCAGGGAATCGTGTCCAAGGACCAACCTGTGCTGTGCGGCAAGCGCGTGCGGCATTGCGGCGATCCTGTGGCGCTTGTCGTGGCCGAAACCCGGGAGGCCCTGGCCGAAGGGTTGGCCCGAATCCAGGTAGTTTTGGAACCGCTGCCAGGCGTGTTCGATGCCGAGCAAGCCCTGTTGCCGGACGCGCCGCTTGTCCATCCCGGCCGCGAGGGAGGCAATCTGCTCGCCCACGGGCTGCTGGAAAAGGGCGACGCCCAGGCCGAGTTCCAGCGGTGCGCGGTGGTGATAAGCGGCCGGTTCGCGACCCCCATGCAGGAACACGTGTCCCTGGAACCGCCCAACGGTCTGGCCCGGTTCTCCCCGGCCGGGCGTCTGGACATGATCGTCTCCTCCCAGGCTCCCTACCGTGACCCCTTCGAAATCGGCTACGCCCTGGGACTTGATCCCCGGCGCATCCGGATTCGTGTCCCGTATATGGGCGGCGGTTTCGGCGGCAAGGACGGGGCGACCGTGCAGTGCCTTCTGGCTCTGGCCGCCTTGCGGGCGCCGGGCCGCTGGGTCAAGATGGTCTGGAGCCGTGAGGAGACCTTTGTGGCCGGCTACAAGCGCCATCCCGCCGTCGTGGACATCCGGCTGGGAGCGCACGCCGACGGCACCCTTGGCGCGCTGGACTGCGTCATGCATTTCGACGCCGGCCCCTACGCCCATTTAAGCGGCGAGATCATGGCCCTGGGCATGGAACACGCCGGTGGCCCCTACCGCATCCCCGGCACGCGTATCGAAGGCTTTTGCGCCTATACCAACAACCCCGTGGGCGGGGCCTTTCGGGGCTTCGGCGTTATCCAGGCCAGCTTTGCCGTGGAACGGGCCATGGATCTGCTGGCCGCGCGGCTCTCCTGTGATCCTGTGGCCTTGCGGCTCCAAAACGCGTTACGACCGGGCGAAACAAACGCCGTCGGCGTGCCGGTCGAACCCGGGACCGATATCGCCGCCTGCCTCGAGGCCGCAAAGAACCATCCGTTTTGGACCCGGCGGGAGGCCTGGAAACGCGCGGCCCCGCCATTTGGCCGGCGCGGTGTGGGCCTCGTCTCCATGCAAAACGCCATGGGCTACGGACGGGGCCTGCCCGACCATGCCGCCGCCAAGCTGGAACTGACGCGGGAGGGCACGTTTCGCATCTACAATTCCGTGCCGGACATGGGCCAGGGCAATGTCTCGGCCTTCGTGGCCATGGCCGCCAAGGCGCTGCACCAGCCTATGGACGCGTTTACTTGCGTCCAGCCCGACACCAAGGTCTGCCCGCTGGCCGGTTCCTCCGCCGCCAGCCGCACCACCTACACTTTTGGCAACGCCTTGCTTGGGGCCTGCCGGGCCATGGCGGAAAAACTGCGCAACCGGGCGGCGCTGCCACTGCTGTGCGACCGGCCGGACCGGCTCGAACTCGTGCCCGGTGGCGTCTCCGATCCGGCGACCGGGCGCGTGTTCCCCCTGGCCCGTCTGGGCGGCTTGCTCCTGCGCGACGACCGCATCTGCGTCGACCAGTGCGTCATGCCCGTGGTGGAGGACCCGCCCGACACCGGCCGGGAGTTCAAGCTCGGTTTCCCCCACCGTTTCTATTCCTACGGGGCCTGCCTGTGCGGCGTGGAAGTGGACGTCTTGACGGGCAAGGTCAGGTTGGCACAATGCGTCATGGTCGTTGCCTGCGGTCGGGTCCTTTCCCTGGCCGGCGTGGAGCAGCAGCTCCAGGGCGCGGCAGCCCAGGGTGCGGGGTTTGCGCTGTTCGAGGACATGTCGCTTGAACAGGGGCGCATCCGGGCCGGAGATTTGAGCACCTATCTGATCCCCACGGCCGCCGACCTGCCGGATATCGAATGCCTGGCTCTGGAAGACGACGAACCCACAGGCCCCATGGGGCTTAAGGGCATGGGCGAGGTCGGCATCCACGGTCCCGGACCGGCCGTGGCCCAGGCGCTTCAAGACGCCATCGGGCTTACGGTGACGTATTTGCCCGTTTCGCCCGAGACCGTGCTGGCGGCCCTGGGGGAGGGGGACGTATGAGCGAGCTTAAGGAGATTTCCTTTCGCCTCAATGGCGCGCCGGTGCGACTTATCCTTGAGCCGGGCCGGCGCGCCCTGGATGTCCTGCGCGAGGACTGCGGCCTGACGGCGGCCAAGGAGGGCTGCGGCGCCGGCGAATGCGGGGCCTGCGCCGTGCTGGTGGACGGCGTGGCGAAACTCTCGTGCCTCATGCTCGCGGCCCAGCTCGACGGTCGCGAGGTGATCACGGCCGAAGGACTCGGTACGCCCGAGGCGCCGCATCCCCTTCAGACGGCTTTTGCCGCCAACGGTGCCGTGCAGTGCGGCTATTGCTCGCCGGGCATGACCATCGCGGCGGCCGCGTTGCTGGCCAAAAATCCCGCCCCGGACCGGGAAGCGGTCCGGCAGGCCCTCTCCGGCAACCTGTGCCGCTGCACGGGCTACGTCAAAATCGTGGACGCGGTCATGGCCGCGGCCGCAACCATGCGCGAGGAGAAACCGTGAACGGCCGGGTCCATCGCCCAGTCTCCCTGGAAGGGCTGTGGCCGTTGCTTAAAAACGGCGCGCGGCCCATGGCCGGCGGCACGGATCTGCTCGTGCGTTGCCGGCGGCAGGGACCTTGCGAGGTGGCCCTGCTCGAAGGCATCCCGGGCCTGGACTCCATCGGCCTTGCAGAGGGACTTCTCCGCATCGGCGCCACCGCCACCCACGCAACAATTCTCGATCATCCCCTCGTCCGCAAGCTTCTGCCGGTACTGACCCAGGCCCTGGCATCCCTGGGCTCGCCCCTGATCCGCAACATGGGGACCCTGGGCGGCAACATCGTCACCGCCTCACCGGCCGGGGACTGCCTCCCCCCCCTTCTCGTCCTGGATGCCGTGGTGGAACTGGCCTCGCGCCAAGGGACGCGTCGGATGCCCCTGGCCGAGCTGCTCGTGGGCCCCGGGCGCACGGCCCTTGGTCCAGGCGAAATCGTCCTGGCCGTTTGCGTCCCCCCTCCCCCGCCCGATTGCCTCCAGCATTTCGAAAAGGTGGGGCGACGCAACGCTCTGGCCATCGCCGTGGCCAGCCTGGCCGCCCTGATCGCCCGGGATGCCGCGGGACGGGTGACCGAGGCCCGCCTGGCCGTGGGCAGCCTGGCCCCCACGGTGTTGCGCTGCCGGGAGGGCGAGGCGTTTTTGCTCGGACGCCGGCTCGACCGGGAAACCTTGCACGCGCTCGGTCAAGGCATCCGAAAGGCCATCTCGCCCATCGACGACATCCGGGCCTCGGCCGCCTACCGGCGACAGGTCGCCGGCAACCTGCCCCTGCGCCTGCTCGGGCGCTGATTGCCAGACACCCCAGGCCGCTCGCAAAGCGTTTTTCCCCTGCCGCAGGTTAGGGTGCACCGCGTCGCCAAGTCCGCCACCCGTCCGCGAGCAGCGGCGTCACCAGCAGACCCGAGACCAGGGCAAAGGCGGCGGCCACGCCAAAGAGACCGGGGAAACCGGCCCCGCCCGCCAGGATCGCCCCACCCGCCATGGGGCCGAACACGTAGCTCGCATCCATCATAAAAAGCATCAGGTTCATGGTGGTGCCGCGCATGGCCGGAGGGGAATGGCCGAACATGACCGCGCTTAACAGCGGCATGGCCAGGCCCAGGCAGATGCCGTAGGCCCCGGCCAGAAGCAGCAGGCGCGACGGGCCGGTGGCGGCGGCGAAGCCGACCATGCAGCCGGCCAGACAGACCAGGGCCGCCACCAGCACGACCTCCTTGGGCAGTCGGTCATAGAGCGGTCCGGCCAGGAGCCGTATGGCGATGGCGGCGGCCGTGTACACGCTGAAAAACAGGCCGGGATCGGCCATCCGAAGGCTCAAGGCAAAGGGCTTGAAAAAGAAAAAGACCAGGGTCGTGCACAGGAACATGGCCAGGTTTGACAAAAGGACCAAACGCACCGGCATAAGGGCCAGGGTCTGACGCACATCGGCCAGGCGCACCCGGTCCGTGCCTTCCGCGTCGGCCATGGCCTGGCGGCCCAGATGGCGACCCAAGGGGACAAGCAGGGCCAGGGCCGGGAGAACGAGGACGGCGCAGATGGCGTACGCCCGGTCCTCGCGGTGCACGCGCGTCAGCAGCCATTCGATAAAAGGCGGCATGACCGCATAGGGAACCAGCGTCGCCAGGGAAAAATAGCCAAAGGCCCGGCCGGCCAGCCCCTTGGGGATGACCTGGACGAGCAGGACGGTGAGGCCGCTGACGAGGCACACGAAGGTGATTCCGTGGAAAAAGCGCACCGCCAGAAGCGGACCGATGTCCCCTGCGCCAAGGTAGGCGCAAAGGGCCAAGCCCATGCCCACCAGGGAGACCCGAACCAGGGCCAGGGCGTTTCGCGGCGTCACCAGGACGCTTAAAAACGGCCGCAGGCAAAAGGCCGCCAGGGGTTCGGCCCCGAGCAGGAGACCCCGCCAGGCCGGGTCCACGCCCAGGCGCTCCAGGTGCGTCGCAAAGCCGTAAAAAACGGCGATGTTGCAGAATCCAAAGGCGGCGACCAGGGTCAGGATCGTGAAATCATAGGTGAAAAGGGATGCGGGCCGTGCCGGAGCGGTGTCGCTCATGGGCGCTCCAGGACCTTGGGCAGGGCCTTGGCAAAGGCTTCCATGGCCGGTTGCTGGGCCAGGGTGACGCGAATCCAGTTGGGGTAGCGAAAACCGGTCATGGTGCGCACCATCACGCCTTCCCGCATGAGCTTGCGATAGAGCAGGGTATCGGAGAGCGGCGTGCGGACCATGAGGAAGTTGCCGGCGCCGCTCACGTATTCGAGCCCCAGGGAATCAAACAGGTCGCGCAAGAAGCTTTTGGCTTCGTCCACCATGCGGCGGGTGGCGACGATGTGGCCGGCGTCGTCGGCCAGGGCCGCCATGGCCGCGATCTGCCCCGGGCTGTTCACCGAATAGGCGA
>Ga0268263_1002758_pt1 | contig 10797 bp, 9 predicted proteins | sample Biomet5_FD_190358 | JGI IMG/M metagenome (GOLD analysis project Ga0268263, IMG submission 190358) | Microbial communities from bioreactor (seeded with sewage sludge) at LBNL, California, USA - Biofuel metagenome 5 (SPAdes) (version 4) | ecosystem: Engineered > Bioreactor > Anaerobic >... | reverse complement strand
CAACGGATTTAACGGCTACCATACGACAACCCTATACGGCAAAGGAGAACCTGCTCTTGCCGATACGCTAACCGTGGCAGCTGAGATAGGATTACCCAAACAGTACGCAACTCAGATAATCAGCGAGTTGACAGAGATAACAACAACCCGATTGGAAAAGCCAAGTATACGCTAAGCTAATTCCGCCAACGGGTTTGTAATATACTACTTTATTTAGTGGTGCAATACGTTCTATGTGGTATAATAGAAAGATTCTACTTTTAGAATCATACCACTCAAATCAGTGGTACAATAAATTTTATGTGGTGCAATAATTTTATATCTTTGTCGTTATTAAGCCAATAAGTACATTCAAATAATAATTCGTATGGAGAATGAGACTTTAAATATATATGAGCAGTGGAAGATATTAGAACCTCAAAGAAGTGAGTTCAAGCAGTACATTGCACAAAAGTTTATGCTGGAATTTAACTATAACTCTAATCACATAGAGGGTAACACATTAACTTATGGTCAGACAGAACTCTTACTTTTGTTTGGCAAAATCATAGGTAATGCCAAGATGAAAGATTTAGAAGAAATGAAAGCTCACAATGTAGGCTTACAATTGGTTAAAGAAGAAGCCTTACAAAAGAAGAAAATTCTAACAGAAATTTTTATTCGACAACTTCACAGCATATTACTACGAGAATATTACGAGGTGTACAGACAATTACCCAACGGTGTACAGACAAGTTATACTGTGCATGCCGGTACATATAAAACCAGACCAAATTCCGTTATAACCCGTACTGGCGAACGATTTGAATATGCTTCACCTGAAGAAACTCCGGCACTAATGAATGATTTAATTTCTTGGTATAATGGTGCTGCTGAAAAAGGCAAGCTAAATCCTGTTGAACTTGCCGCTCTTTTTCATTATCGTTATATCAGAATACACCCATTTGAAGATGGTAATGGTAGAATAGCGAGGTTGATGGTGAATTTTATATTATGTCGTTATGGCTATCCTATGATTGTAGTACCAAGTAAAACAAAGGAAGAATATTTATTAGCATTGAATCTTTCTGATTTAAATGCAGGATTGATTCCATCTGACGGTGCTCACGCAAGTATAGAGCAAATACAACCGTTCATAGCTTATATGGAGAAACTTGTAAGGATAGAAATGCAAAATGATATTACGATTGTAAAAGGCGAAAAAGATAGTCAATGGTGGTATGATGGCAAAATCATTAAATTCAGCAATGATAACATCAAGGCTATAATTAATGCAATAAGTAAAAATTCTGCTATAACAGTTAGAGGTCTTGCTGAAGAGATTGGTATTAATACATCTGCTATTCAACGTCATCTAAAAAATCTACAAGAAAAAGGTTATTTAGTAAGAATGGGTAATAATAAAACGGGAGAATGGCATATTGCTTTAAGTAAATTGTAAGAGGATATAAAGTAAGGTTTAATCATAAAATAGGCAAGCACTTTTCTAATGATTTGGTAATTGCATGTTCTTCGTGATAAAGACGTGCATTTTCTACATGCCACAGGAGTACTGAAAAATTATAATAATTCTAAACGGTTATCTGTAATTCTCTTAAGACCTCATTGATTGTCATGCAAGAGACATCAAAATGGCTACAAACATCAGGTATCTTAATTTTCTTACCTCCATTTCCAGCAACCATCAAGTTGTAGCAACATTCATAAGAACTTATCTCCGTATAATGCTTATAGACAAGGCAAGTTGGTGAAATTACCATTCCTGGGAAGTATTTACCTTAAAGATGATAAGCTATGCGAAGAAAAATAAACAAGAGTATTGCTATTATTGGAGAAGGTGAAACAGAATGGTTTTACTTCGATTCTCTACGAATAGCTAAACGGTATCCATTTCGGTTGGTACCGGGGAATCTCCTGCGCAAGTTCAATTTACATACAATCAATTGTGGAATGATATGAAAGATTTGACAATCTCAAACATTGAAAGGCAGAATGTACTTAACAACCGTTTTGCGGTTAGTAAAGTGCAGGAGCATCTTGATATAGAAGGAATGCTCTTTGAGAGAGAATACCGCTTTACAAAAAAAATGGTTGCCGATTTTTATGAAGTAGAAGAGCGGACAATAGAACGTTATTTAGAAAAATATTCAGATGAATTATCGGCTAACGGCTATGTTTTATGTAAAGGTAAACATCTTAAAGAGTTGAAATTACAATTTGCTCCCGTCATAAATGTCGGGAGCAAAACAAAATCGAGCTGGGTTTTCTTTGGTTCCTTTTTTACAGAAGAAAAAGCCATCGAAGCAGCAAAGAAAACGACCTCTACACCCATCGGACAGAAGTCATTATATTGAAATACGATATTGACCATTCAACAAAACTGTAATCTACACCTGGCGAAACTTCCACCCGGTTACTTCCTTTCGTAAGTCTATGCGGAAAATAAAATAGCAAAGAATCCGAAAGTACTATTTTACAATTGAATATTCTCCCGTAGAGGAGGATATTAATACAACTTCAACAGAAGTTCCTATCTGAATATTCGACTCAGGAATATTTGTCCACCCTTCTAATTTATCAGAATAGAAATAGCCTTTTGTGTGATTTTCTTTCACATATTTTACTTGAGTCGCTTCTCCATAATTAGGATATGTTGATTGTTTTAAGTATCCTTTCCTCGTTAGTGCAATTGTTTTTTTACCTTCATTAATTTCTAAGATAAAGAAGTTAAAAAATTCTCCAATAGGTAAATAGTACTGCAAATCTCCATTTTCGATAAATGCAATGTTAGAAATTTCTTTTTTGGGTAAAAAAGCTTGAACCTTATAGTCTTTCTCTGTAAGTTCGATATGAACGCTATTGTCTAAATAATCAATAACTTGACCTCGTTTCGGACAACTATCATCAATAATCGTATGCCAATCTTCAAATTGATGTCTGTACTGATTCTTGATGCTGAATTTTACATTATTTTTCTCACTATCAAAATCAATAACAACGACTTTGATTTTATCTCCTTGCTTGTATCTATTTTCAAAATGTCCCACTGCACCCCATGCTATTTCAAACCACCATATAAAGCCAGTATTGTTATTGTCCATGTATTTTACTGCAATACCTTTTTCAGGAACGACATAGGCAATATCAACCTCTACTATCTTATGATGATTGTTTTCAAAATACTCTAGTTCAGGAGTTTTAGATAAACGTTTAATAGATATATTTATTCGTCTTCTCTCGCTGTCAATAGAGATTATACAAACCTTGATAGTTTGATCTACCTTAAATTGAGAAGTAATGCATTCTTGATGGTTCCAAGAAATTTCTTGTTTAACAAAGAAACATTCGACACCTTCTTGCAATTCACATATTATGGAAAATTCATTAATTTGCTTCACTGCGACATCAATAATATCCCCGACTTGTAGTTTTTTTATTGTATCCTCTTCCCATGGATCATTTAGAGTCTCTAATTTTCCAACAAAACTTGAGGATGATGGATTATATTTTTCAATCATGACGTTTAAACTGCCTCCGAGTATGAATTTTGCGTCTAAATCTAAAAATCGGCTATAAGTTAAATATGGCTTTGGAATATAAACCCTTGATTTTAATTCTTTATTTGAAACTTTTAATCCAGTCTGAAGACCTTGTTTGTCTTTTTGAACTCTTTCAATAACACAAGGATAAATTCTATTATCTTTGATAACAGTTTCAATATAATGCTTTGGATCTGATTCTGTATCTTGATTTGACAAAATCACATATTGTCTATCTGAATCTAACTCCTTTATTGAAAGAAATATTTCATCTTCGGAATGAAATATCTTCCTTGCGTCTTTTATTTCGATAGTGGATAGTTGATTATTGAGTACTTCGAATTTTAATCCAAAAGCATTTACTACAATATAATCCTTCTGGACATGATCAATGATTGCGGGTATATTTTTCCCCTCTGAGTAATATTTTTTTAAACTTTCCCATGCCAAGTATGCAATTGTAGTCTTATTTGGTCTCAACGAAAAGCAGGTTACAATATACTCTTTCCCCTCTGTGGTAGCACATTTAATTTTAGGGTTTTTGTTTATTTGGTCAAATCCTTTTGTGTTTGTTAGGATTTTAACAACCTCAGATGCTCTTTCATAACCACTATTTCCTCTTCCTAATACATAAACAGAGTTGTAATTTTCTGTTGCATAATAATCAGCCCACTTTATATATGCAGACGCCCCGTATTTCTCCCATGTTTCATCCTTACCAACTAAAATAACTCCTATTTTGAAGTTCTTCGATATACATTTTAGGTTTGTCTTCTCATCAATTTCTCTTGATGCCAATTCCTTAAACCATTGTAATAATCCATTGGCTTCAATATTGTATTCCGAACTTGGGGGAAGGCTGTCTATTAATTCTCCATAAAAATAAAACTCAGGTAGTAATATGTTTAAGAATAATCCCCTGTCATTGGTTGGTACAAGTGTTTCAAACTCTTGTCGAGTAGCTTCGTTAAACTCATTGAATTTCTTTCTGAAAGTAGTTAAAACCTCTTTTCTATTATTCCTCAAGATTATATGAGTTGTTAGTAAGTCTATTGCCTCTGACGACGATTTTTCTAAATAATCTTTAGCTTTTGCTATTAAAGCGACTTGGACGAAATTTAATATTGCATTATAAAAATTCAGGTTATGATCTTTCTTGTTGAATGAAAGGCAAACAATAGCTTCATTTTCTCTCAGTACGCTATTGACATTTTTATCATTAACCCATTCTATTTTACAATTTGGAAGAATTTGGTTTTCAAAATTTTTATTGTAATCTTGAATGATTGAATTTACAGTTCCCTCATACTCACTTTTGACACTTAGTTTTCGAACGTTCTTATTTGTCCATCCAATCAATCGTAAAATATCACTAAGTACAATTTTACCTTTAGACCAGACTTCACCAAAAAGGTATATCCATGCAAAAGCAATTAATAGAGGGGTTACCCCGTATAATAAAATTTGTTTTATAAGTTCGTTCATTTTGGTTCTACTTATTATAATCTTTTATGCAGGTCGGATTATCACATACAAAATCAAACAGATTATCTTTTTTGGGGATAATGAGTTGAATGTTTTGCAAACTTATTGTTCTTGAACAGTATTTGCAGAAACGTTCTCCATTCTCAATAGGAGTTAATTCGTTGATTGATTGTAGTATTTTCTGTGTATCCTCTTTAAAAAAGGCTTGTATCTTCTTTTTTTCCATATTCGTATTGCGATAATTATGTCAACAAAGTTAATAAAAAACACACACAATGATAATATGTTAAGTATTTCTTAACCAATTCATACAAAAATGTTTATCTTTATTTATTACTGCTTCATTATTGAACCCAAATACTAGCTAAATTCCTTCTTGAAACCATCTTCCACACACTAATTATGATACTTTTGAGGTATGATCTGGTTGGAATGGTTTACTCAAAAATGGGTAAAAATCGTTCGACAGGAACAATGTCCCATTATTTATTTTCAGTATTATTTTACCTGTCCTGTTGAAAAAACGAGTTTTGTACTTGCAAGGCTAGCAGTAACTATCCCTCACCAACTGACACCTGATTTCTGCGGTTCCCCCTCCACTTCCAGTTTCTTGGGTACAAACATCGTTTCGACGGTGAATGGGGACGCCTATTGAACTTCCTCCTTATCACTGTACAATTTGTGCTTATTACAGATTAAATTTTGTATATGTAAGAATATATTTCCGTGAACCTTTCCATATTATATGGTTCTGTAAATAAGTGAATACAAACAGAAAGATTCTTCCGGGCTTGTACAAAAATTCTCCACAGAAAATATAAAACATACTCTGAATAAAACTGGAAAATAGTAGTTTGGAAATCATTTCATCCTATTGGCGGCAAAGAACAGGGTATTGTTAGAAAAAAGAAAAGGGAGAAAGGAGTATCTAATTGTTGACACCCTCAGACTCCAGGATGGCGGTAAGTGACCTCCTCCCATTTTTCTGGACACAGCCAAATCAAGGTATCCGATACAAAATCCATACTCCAACACTGATCTATATGATCTACCGGTGTATCATTTTCTCGGTGTTGTTTTGCTATGCCCATATGCAGGTTCTGAGATTCGTTAGCGACCACCTCGTGGGCTGCATCTGCCGAAACAGATGACTGCCGGCGGGTGAGTCAGGCTACGCGTTTCAGGTACTCGGAGATATCGTGGAGGTATATTAACAGCTCCTGAACTTTCCGGTAATCGTCAAAGGTATCGGATTCGTTTGCATCAGCAATCTCGTTTTTATCAGCAATCGTCTCGGAATCAGAAACATTGTTTGCATCAACAACTGTATCGGTACCAGCGGCCTCGTTTGCATCGGCGGCGGGCGTACTTGTTTCAGCGGCTGCATCGGCGGGATTATCCGTCAGATGGGTGACGGCGGCCATAAGCTCGGTGCTGACGAGCGGTTCGAGATAGGTGTAGAGAAGCATCATCGTGATACGGCTGCGACGCGCGGCCTTAGTCATGAAAACGTTGCTGAAGAAGTCGTAGATGCGATGCAGCTCATCGCCGAACTTGCTGACGAGACCTTCGGCATCAAACATCCATTCGGGCTTCTTCTCGCCGACTCCTTCCGGGCTTACCGTGTCACTCGCCCTGTCGACACTCGATAATTCTCCGCCGCCCTTGCCTGCCGATACCGGTTCTTCCGTACCGCCCGTATCTTCCGTAACAGGAAGTCCTTCGCCGACGGCATTCCCCTTCATCGTGCCAGCCACATCCTGTTCCCCCTGTTCCTTCAGCAAAGAATCGAGCACGCCGACCGCCGATACCGGTTCTTCCGTACCGCCCGTATCTTCCGTAGCAGGAAGTCCTTCGCCGACGGCATCCCCCTTCATCGTGCCGGCCACATCCTGTTCCTCCTGCTCCTTCAGCAAAGAATCGAGCACGCCGACCGCCGATACCGGTTCTTCCGTACCGCCTGTATCTTCCGTAGCAGGAAGTCCTTCGCCAACGGCATCCCCCTTCATCGTGCCAGCCACATCCTGTTCCCCCTGCTCCTTCAGCAAAGAATCGAGCACGCCGACCGCCGATGCCGGTTCTTCCGTACCGCCCGTATCTTCCGTAGCAGGTAGTCCTTCGCCAACGGCATCCCCCTTCACCGTGCCGGCCGCATCCTGTTCCCCCTGCTCCTTCAGTAAAGAATCGAGCACGCCGACCGCCGGCTTATCGAAGAGCGTACGCCCGGTGTCTTTCAGCTCTCTGCGGACCGCAGCCACCAACAGTTCGTTGAGACTTTCGCGCACGACGCATTGCGTGTCGGGCCACAGGATGAAGGCGGTGATCAGCAGCCGTTCGATATAGCGTCGTTCGCGATCAAGAGACCGTGTACGGACCTCATTGGCAAAAGCGGAGCATCCCAGGCGGCGGAACATCTCATCGGGATCCTTCATTCCGTCCGTCGGTTTATTCTCAGTCCCGCCAACATCCGAAGCCACCCCGTTGGCGCCCTTCGCCGTCTCCGTATCCGGCAAGCGGCAGTCGCGAACAGGATGGGCAACCGACATGATATCGCGCACCTCGATACCGGCGGCATGAAGGCGCGGCATGAGGCTTGCGGTGACCGAACGTCCGGCCTCGTCGGTATCGAGCATCATAAAGACGCGGTCCACCACACGACGCAGCGTCTCAATATGATCGTCGGTGAGACTCGTGCCGCATATCGCCACCGTGTTCACAAAGCCTGCGGCATGCATCGCCAGGCAGTCTTTGTAGCCTTCAACGAGATAGACCTCGCTTGTAACGATCATCCGCTGCTTTGCCTGATGGAAACCGTAAAGAATACGTCCCTTGCAATAAAGCGTACTGTTGGGACTGTTGATATATTTCGGTTCGCGCCGGCTGCCGTCGTCGTGAGCCATGCTGCGTGCCGCGAAAGCCACCAGCCGACCGTCGTGACTGACGATGGGGAACACCAGCCGTCCGCGTGTAAACGCATAACAAGACTGCATCCCCTGCTCCGGCGCCAGTCCGACACCAAAGCGCGCATAAGCGTCGGCGAGGGCATCATCTTCAGGCTTGTATGGCCGAAGCATACGGGCGAAGTCCTCATTGAGCGCCACCGTAGGCTGGAACGTTGCCTGTTCGGCAGAAACCTGCCGGGGCGTATCGGAAGCGCGCAGAGGTTCGCCGGCGGATGTACGCTGCGGGGGAACGGCCCTCGGCGCCGATGGCGACTGCCGGTGTCGTTCGCCTATAGAAGTCGGGATGCCGCAGATCGAAGCGACGATGCGCGCCGCTTCATGGAAACCGCAACGTTCGAACTGCTGTACGAAATCGAAGATGTCGCCTCCGGAGCCGCAGCTGAAACAGTGGAACAGCCCCTTTTCGGCGTTCACCGTGAGCGACGGATGATGATCGTCATGGAACGGGCAAAGCCCCACCAGGTTTCGCCCTTGGCGGCGCAGGGTCACATAACGACCTACAACGCTAACGATATCCGCACGACGGCGTATGGTCTCGATATCAAAATCACTATTCGTACTGTTCGAATATGGCTTGTTATTTTTCTGTATGTTACTATTTTTCATGATGTTGTATTAAAAATTGTTGAACTGGGTTTATTGATAAAACGGGTGAAAGACTCGTTGCGGAACGTCTCCGCACAACCGGTAGAGCCGTTTCTGTTTTTGAGCAGCCAGAGAGACATCTTCTTATATCCCGAAAAGGCTCTGCCGCCTTCATCGATCTCGTCCGCCGATTTCTGCAGAATGATCACACAGTCGGCCACCTGCTCGATAGAACCCGAGTCGCGCAGATCGCTCAGAATAGGCACGCCGCCGCCCCTTCTTGCCAGCTCGCGGTTGAGCTGCGAAACGACCAGCACGGCGCAGTTCAGTTCCGAGGCGAGCATCTTCAGCGTCCGCATGTTTTGTGAAATGACATTCTCCAGCGTCTCGCCCTTCACCGGCTTACGCGACAGCAGCTGCAGATAATCGACAACCACCAGATCGCACGCATTACGCCGCTGCAGCATATGCGCCTGTGCACGCACCGACTCGACGGTGAGCGAAGCGTCGTAAACGAAAAAATACCTCCTTCCCTTCACCTTGTCTGCATAGTTACTCATCTTCTCCAGATCGCATTCCTCCAGCCCGCCGATACGCAGCTTTTCCGGAGCGATACCCGCCTCGCCAATGAAGAAGCGGTTCATCGTCTGCTCGGGAGTCATCTCGAGACTGAAATGGAGCACGCTCCACCCCGTTCGTGCCACCGACCGGGCGATATGCATAGCCACAGAGGTCTTTCCGGTACCCGTCATCCCTCCCAGCACGGTCAGTTCGCCCCGGTGAAGGCCGCCCATCATCCCGTCGAGGTCGCTGATTCCACTCATCACCCTGAACGTCTCGTCCTTATCGTGTATGCGGCGTGCATGCCGTTCGACAACATCCTGCGCCACCTCTCCGATCGAACGCAGCGCTTCTTTGGTGATCGAGTCTTCGCGCAGCGCCACCAGCTTGTTCTCCAGGCTGTTAATCTCCTTCAGAAACTCGGCACCGGGAGCGCGTCCCTGTATACTGGTCTCATCACAATGCATGACAAGCTTGCGCAACTGATAGCGTTCGCATATCACGTCGACATAATCCATGAGGTTGTAGTCCAGCGTGTGATGCCGCATCTCGGGCAACAGGAAACTGAGCCCTCCCAGCTCCGAATACAGTTCGGGGTCGAGCTTCCGCATCTCATTGACAACCATCGGCATATCCGGCCGCTTACCCTGCTCGAAAAGCAAGCTTGCCGACCGGTAAACAAAACCCAGATACGGATCGCCGAACATCTCCGGCAAAAGCTTGCCATACACCATGGCGATGGCATCGCGGTTCACAAACAGACAGCCCAACAAAGCGATCTCTATTTCATCAAAATTCCTCATAATACTCTCTGTTTATGCATGATGAATAATCCAAAAGATCCTGACGCGACCGCCCTTCGCGCGCTATCCTGAGCGACTCCAGTTCCTCGGGCGTATACGGGTGACGGCCGGACGCTTCCGGCGCAGAAGGACAGCTGTTGCCGGCGGCACGAACAAACTGCTTATAACCGCATACGCGAAAGAGCGTATAATGTCCTATACGATCGCTCTCAATCAGTTCCTCCAAAAGGAGGACACGAACACATCTCCTGACGGTCTTAACCGGCAGGCTCGCTATTCGGGAAATCTGATCGTATGTCGTAATCCATTCGCCCTTCTTTTCTATCCCACACAAAGTGCTAGAGGTAGACCATTCGTAGTTGCATTTGCAAAACATCACAAAATGTATGAATCCGATATTCCGTTCTGTAGGCGAAGGATTCAACTGACGGTCGACTATCTTTCGAGGCAAGCAGATATAAGCTTTCCCGAAATATTTTAAAGCTTTGTTTTCCAAGTGTTTATTCATTTTAATTATTTTAACGGGCACGAACTTGTCCAAGATTACTTATTGATATTCAATCAATTGCAAAGGTTTGGAGCACGAACTTGTCCATGATATTAATATTAAAACAAAAAATATATATAATATAAAGAGATTAAAAATAGAGAAAGTGCCATCACCAAACCCGGTTTAATCTCTTAAACGGCAAGGATGAAATCCGAAGATTTCGATCCTGCCGGAAGGGTACAGCGTAAGCGTCTCCGCGATTCTATATTGTAGTAACTTTCTCTTTTGTTTATTTTTGTTCCATTAAATTCATTTCTACAATTATGGAACATCAAACAGCGTTGAATCGCTACGAACGAACTTGGCTCAGA
>Ga0268263_1002757_pt1 | contig 10802 bp, 10 predicted proteins | sample Biomet5_FD_190358 | JGI IMG/M metagenome (GOLD analysis project Ga0268263, IMG submission 190358) | Microbial communities from bioreactor (seeded with sewage sludge) at LBNL, California, USA - Biofuel metagenome 5 (SPAdes) (version 4) | ecosystem: Engineered > Bioreactor > Anaerobic >... | reverse complement strand
CAAAGAGCACATATAAAGTTCTCACTAAGAGCTTTTCTTAGACTGGAGTTACAAAGAATCAAAAGTGGAATATCCTGGTTTGAAAGTACTATGAAAATTAGAAGAGTGGCAGTGACGGAATATTTAAGGAATCCTCAATACACGTTAAATTAATTTGGATACTTTATGAGTTGTTAAAAAAGATATGCGAAACGCCAACTGCGTAACTCCTATACCATTATAAAAATAATACATTAAATGTAATATATAAAATCAACTAAATATAATAGGAGCACCTAGTTGTCATAAAATAAGAAATTAAATAAGGTCTTGATAACAGACTTTACTCAATTTATCCTGGTAGATAACTGATGCCTTGCGGCCATAAAGGTAAATAAATCTTAAAAGTGAATATTCTTCAAACACTTTGTTACTTTATAAGCTACCGACTAGAACTTTCCACTTCACAAGATCTTACTATTGAAAGTTTGTTTTTACCATATTTCTTTGTGCATTATTTTTGTATGAATTTCTTTGTGCATTAATTTCTTTATGAATTTCTTTGTGCATTATTTCTTTATGTATTTCTTTGTGCATTATTTCTTTATGTATTTCTTTGTGCATTATTTCTTCAATTCAAAAATACATTCTGTTGCAGAACAAAATCCTTCACTTTCCAGTTCAAGCGTTGAATGCTCTATGTGATGCTCCTCTAACTTGCTTTTAATAGATTGTCTCATTTTATCCGGTGCTTGTAGATATTTGTCTTCAACAACTACATGAGATGTTAAAAGAACGGTTTCTCCTTCCAGAGACCATATATGGAGATCATGAACCATCTTCACTCCTTCAACCGATAAGATAGATTTCTTAATCTCATCAATGTCGATATACTCAGGGACACCCTCTAGAAGAAGATTAAATATTTCCTTTGCGTTTTTAGAAACTCCCCATAATACAAAAACAGTGAATCCTATTGTCATTATGGGATCAATAACTGGTTTATTCCAGAACCTTATAATTATTGACCCGGTAAGCAGGACGATCCATCCCAAAATGTCTTCCAGAAGATGCCAGGATAATACTTTCTCACTCTGACTTATCCCTTTCTTTAATCGAAAATATCCCAGGCCATTTATAGTGACTCCAATGATTGCAATTAAAACCATTCCTTCAGCGTTTACAGGTTCCGGACTGATCAGACGCGGGATTGCCTGAGTAAGTACAAACAACGACCCGGCTACAAGTACAATAATAGTAAATGTTGCAGATAAGAGAGATAACCTTCGATATCCAAAAGTCATTTTACTCGTTGCAGGTTTTTTTGCTTTCTTTTCTGCGTACCAGGCTATTATTAACGCAAAGCTGTCAGCAAAATCATGCAATGAATCAGCTATAAGTGCCAGGCTGTTTGTTAAGAATCCTCCGATCAGTTCTATGAATGTGAAGAGTATGTTCAAAGCCGCAGCAAATCCCACATTTTGTTCTCTGTCCCCCATAAATAGTTCATTAACTCATGTTGCTGTTAAACCTTATGTTCCAATGGAACTGAGAACTTAAAACAGTAAGGTCTGAAGTTGTCCCTGGTTTCTTAAAATGTCTGTAAGGATATTTAATGGACATAGAAAGGAACAATACGAAAATACTGGACTAAGAACCTATCCGAAAAGTCCTGCTGCTCTGAACGTTATCCATGCACATACGAAATTAAGCATAGCAAGGTAATTCTCGATTTTCTTTTCTCATCTTATAAGCAGTCTTCTGAATCTGCTTAGCCAGGAATGTTTCCTTTCTACAACCCATCTTCTTGCCCTAAAACCTTGTATCTCGATTCTTATATTTTCTTCTCCACGGCTTTTGATATGGGCAGTATAACCATATTCTTTAACCAATTATCTGATATCAGGAAAATCATATCCTTTATCCATGCAGATATTCTTAATTCCCTCTCTGTAGACGGTCTTTTAATAATGATGATATCAAGAGTCTCTTTTGCAAGCTTTTTATCGTGATGATTTGCTCCATCAACAGCTACTGAAAGTGGTATACCTTTACCATCTGTTAAAATACTCCTTTTCGTATCTTTGTGTGCCTTTTGACAAAAATTGAGGTAATATCAAGAGGGATCAAGCAGTTTTGTGGTGTGGAAAAATGTCAGGCAAGAAAGGAAGAGTCACAAAGGGCACATATAATGTTCTCATTAAGAGCTTTTCTTAGACTGGAATTACAAAGAATCAAAACTGGAATATCCTGGTTTGAAAGTACTATGAAAATTAGAAGAGTGGCAGTGACAGCATATTTAAATAATCCTCTACAAATATTAAATTAATTCAAAGACTTTTAGAGTTGTTACAAAAGATATGCAAAAAGCCAACTGCGTAACTCCTATGTATATTCGAACCCACAAGGGCATAAATAATATATAACAGTTTAAAAAAAATAAAAGACCTTAGTATTGCCTGTAACTCTTACCATAGCTGCCTATCCACTCTCCATTAAGACTCACTTACCCGAAAAATGAGTCGCTGACAAAAAGGGTGTTCTATAGTGATCTGGCTATGCCAAATTGCTTTCTAACTTTTTAATTTCCTCTTCTGTTCTGGAATACTCATTTTTGAGTCCTATAAGCTTCCTTTGCAGTTCTTTCTTCTTTAGCCTAGCTTTATCCCGATTCTCCCAGAAGATGGTACCCAATTCCGATTGAGTTTTTTCATCTATATATACCACCGTTCAAGATATAGACCTATCTGGATATATAAGCAACGAGCTGAATCATTTATTTTAATTAGGTGATTTTGGATCGTCTAGAGATAGAGGTAGATGTTCTCAGGATAAAATGCCAAAAGTGAGTTTTGATCGCAAATCAAACGTAAAATCATGAATATATTTTTGAAACTTTACTAATTTGATGGTAAAATTGGTTTTGGGATAAGCTCCAGTTTAGATTTAGGCTCTTTATCCTATGGAAGCTTTCTTTTTCTTCTCTCTTTGTAACTATTCAGCCTGCCGAAATCTGTTGATCGATATCGATTTTGATGAAATCGGTATGTCTGAATTCTAACTAGGGATAATTGAAAAAAAGCAATCATTAGCCAACAATCAAATAAAATACATTTTCTGAAATGTGCTAATTGAATACTATTAATCAGGTTACTGATGTTGTTTTTTCTAGGATGAATAGTAACCTCTCTTTTTCAGAAGAAATGTCTTCATTCTTTTTAGAGCCACGAATCTTAGGTTTGGTTTGTTCACCTTTGAGTAAATTGATTTCATCTCGAAGTTTCTGGTTATCTCTCTTGAGGAATTCAATCTTTTCATTCTGTTTTTCAATGATATAAAAGAAAATGTGAAAGGCATTGGAATGTCTTTTACTTTAATTTCATCAGGATTGATGTTCAGCGAAGCCAGAGAGTGTTTTAAAGCTTCAAGCTCCATTTTTTACTCCAAGATATGATAAAGGAAAATAGAACAGCTATTATATTTTTCTGTGATCGAAAATACATTACTGCTTTTACCTATACAATTTGAAGAGGATACCTTTTTTCTTTACTTCTGATCTTCTTCTTTTAACCCATTTCTCTTTCCTCCTTTATCTCCTCCCTTTCCCTTGATCTATTTCTTTTTCATCTTCTTTACTGTTTGTCCGAAGGAAGGACTTTAAATTAATTGACAGGTATAATAATTAAAAAATAGATCAAATAAATGGAATAGGCAATAAAATCAAGATTTCTTTAAGAGAAACGGAGATGATACATTGACAGAAAATCCATTACAGGTTATTGTGGATCAGGACCCTCAATTATTTTCCTTGCTTGAAAATACACGCGAACTTGCTTTCGTGGAGGACGGAATACCTCTCAAGTACAAATTACTGCTTGCAATGTCTCTGGATGCGGCTAATGGTGCGGTAAACGGAGTAAAGTTCCTTGCAGTTCAGGCGATGCAGGCAGGGGCGACAAAAGAAGAAGTAATGCAGGCGATAAGGATAACTCAGTATATTTTTGGAGTTGGAAGCGTTTATACAGCCTCAGAAGCCCTTAAGGACATTATGTAAGGACATTATGTATACAGTATAAAATCCATTGCACCAAAGGAATCGTTGCATCGGTCAAGGAGTTTTCTTGCCTTTATGTATCGATTTTGGAGCAAAAATAGTCTCAAATTCTTAGAGCGTTGAAGCGAAAACGGATAATGGCTATCAGGAAAATGGAGTTATAAAGCACTCTATAAAACCAGGAACAGGATAGCTGAAAATAGATCTGCCGCAAATGCGGCAGAATATTAAAACAGATGAAAAAATTACTTACTTTTTTAGGCTGGGACCCCCATGTAAACTTTATGAAGTTCCTCTGCGATATCTTCAGCACTATTGTATTTTTTGTCAGGAAGCATACCAAGTTCCCGCAGTATATCTGGAATTGCTTTACTCTTTCTCGCTTGTTCAATAATTCCGTTTCTATCTATAGGAAAATCCAGATTTTTTAACATCTTTTGAATTTCCACAGGAAGTTCGGTAATGTATTCAGCTTTATTTTCAGTTTCCATTGTATTTCCCCTTTACTTTTGTTTAGTCTCCTAAAATTCCCTGGCGACATCTGCAGCTTTTCTGTACTCCTTTTCCGAAGATGATTATATTTACAGAGTGTCGATCTCCAGCATTTTCATCCTTAGAACTTAACAACATATTCCTTCTTTGCAGAATATCAATACTTCCTAAAGTTTCAGAAGGAAGCTGAACTTTTTTAATAGGGATTATAATGACGATTTACTATTTAAGTCTTAACATTATTCTTAAATAATATGTTAAAAATTAATACTTTAATTTATTTCAGTAACAATATCTAGTTTAAATCAGTAATTTTCAATGATATAATTAACAAAAAAATCTGAATAAATATATGTACACTTAAAGAAAAAAGATAGAAATATTGGAGACTTGATCGGTAATTCATGACAGGGTTCAGAGAAAAAGTTTTTGAGTTTTGGAATCAGCTTATTGTGTATCGTTTTGTCTTAACGCTAGTTATGTAGCCCGACACTATTTTCTGATTCTTCTCAGATTCAATTGAACTATTAAAAAAGTTAAATAATACGCGATTCGATTCTGAGTGTTCTTGTTGGAAATATGTTACATGTTATAATATCATCTAGCAGAATATCATTATCCCGAATGCTTTTTTTCTGATAATATCTTTTAGCATGCTCCACGAGCAGAGCATGGTACTCCTGGTAAACAGCCGTGTCTTCAGGCAAATTTTCTTCAAACAGAACTTTGATTTCATTGTAACCTGCCTTTTCATCGGCAAGACCCAGGTTTGTGACTATTCTTTTAGTATAGGCATCAACAACAAAAGAAGACTGTTTGAAGGCATAAAGCAGGATCGAATCCGCAGTTTCAGGGCCCACGCCTTTTAAAGAAAGAAGCTCTTTACGTGCAGGGATTCTATCTTCCAGTTCCGAAAACCAGCCAGCAAGGTTTTTCAGGCGCACTGCTTTCTGGTTGTAATAACCAGCCGGCCTGATAGCTTCTTTCAGAATTTCCGGGTCAAGAGAGAGAATTGCTTCAGGAGAAAAGGAGTGTATTTGCTTAAGGCTGAGGAGATCTTTAAGATTCAGAAGAGCCTTTTCAACCTGTGTCCAGCTCGTGTTTTGCGTAAGCAGGGCTCCACATATAATCTCAAACTGCTGGCTTCTGGTTTGGGGATATGTATAGTCGGCAGGATGATATCCCTGGATAGAGCCGGTTTTTGTGGGATTTGTCCCTCCGGCTTTACGAAGTTCGGTTAAAGGCCACCAGCCCTGAGGGCCGTAGGAGCCAAGGAGCCGATCGTAGATCTTCCTGATAACTGGCTTCATCCCTGTTTTTTCGGTACTGAGATTTTGAGCACTCTTTTTCATTTAAACATCTCATATTCAAGAATAGTTTAAAACTTTTTTATACACCAGGATTAGCGGCAGTGTGCCTAATCTTCTGTAAATTTTACTCTATACTCCTTATTCTTCTTTTTTGATTACTGCTCCATTACTATATACCTGTTTCCTGTGATCCATTCTTCATTATTCTTCTCCAATGACTCTGTGGAAACTGCATGTAGTTCATTACATCATACTGAAAATGTTCAAGAGTATCAGCTGCACTTTTATATCCCATATTATCCAGTTCCCTTATCAAATCCTGCAACTTCTGACGATCTACCAACGCTTCTGTTATTTTCTCTGATACTTCTTTCTGTTTCTTTTTTGGAACCTTTTTTAGAACTTGTCTTATCAGATGAACGTGACACATCTGCCAGCTTGATCCAATAAAGGATTCTCTAACTGCTTTTTGTATTCCTTTATGACCATCAAAAACAACTAACTTTACACCTCTTAACCCTCTTTCTTTAAGGTCTTCGAATAGATCTTCCCAGAAAAGAGAGTCTTCACTGTATGCCAATCTTACTCCAAGAATCTCACGTAAACCGTCATCTCTTACTCCAGCAACTACAAAAAGAGCTTTGTTTTCATAATGAAGTCCATCTCTTACTTTGAGATATGTAGCATCAACAAAAAGGTAAAGAATTTAATGTTCTATTGGCTTTGAGAGAAATTCTTCAACTTTCTCATCAAGTTCTTTAGTAATTCTGGAAACAGAAGAGGCTGAGATTTTCTCTACCCCTAAAGCAGTCATGACTTTTTCCACCCGACGGGTGGAAACACCTTGAAGGTAAGATTCCGCTACAGCAGCTAATATGGATTTTTCAACCCTGGAATACTTTTCAAATATCTGAGTTTCAAACGGAAATTCACGGAATTGAGGCTTTAACAGTTCAAGTTCTCCATACTTGGTAAGGAGAGTTCGAGGTTTGTAGCCGTTTCTACTGGCTTTCCGTGAATCAGTACGCTCATAACGTTGTGCACAAGATTGTAGGAGGGCTTCCTCCTCCATGACAAGATTTAAAAACCAGGTAATTAGCTGACGAATTCCATCTTCCTGATCGACAAGATAATCTTTTATGAATGAGAATAAATTAACCATTGACTCTACATCCTGTTTTTTTGTGGTGAAGAAAAAGGAGATAGAGTCAAGTGGAATGTCGAATAAGAAAGAGCGATTACTCGCTCTCCCTCTTCTAAGAACCGGACGTGCACCTTTCAATGCATCCGGCTCAAGCGTTCTAAAACCTTTTATGTATCAGGCAGCAGTTTTTTTTTCAAATGGAGTGACCTTTCCGAGAACTTAGTTTGTATCGACGTTCACGGAAATAATTCTCGTCAAGAAACGGGTTCATTTGTAATTTTAAAGGAATATGTCTACGGATTCTGGTTTTGGATAAAAGCAACAAACTGTTTCTTTCTGTTCTGAAGTTCCATCTTCGTGTAGTATTTCGCTTCCAATATTTGTTGACAATCCAATTTTTGGATTTATTTGGATGTCTTCTCTTAGTCCATCTCCATAGCATTTCCCATATTCGATGGTCAAGTGTCTGGAATGTTTCAGAAGAGACCACTGAACTGTGGTAGTTAGTCCAACCTCTAATTATGGGATTTAGTTTGGAAATTAAATTTTCTTGAGACCATGCCATCTTGGAAGGCTTGGTCAGAAGCTTGTCTTTATACTTGCGGAAATTCCAGCCTAGAAAGTCGAAGCCTTCATTAATGTTTGTGATAAGGGTTTTATCATCAGACAGTTCAAGACCTCTTTCCTTGAGAAAAACAGCAATCTTGTCTTTGATTTCTCTGGCAGTTTCTTCTGAATTAGCAGTTACTATGAAATCATCAGCATACCTGATGAAATTGACTTTGGTTGAGTTTTTTTTGGGTATTCAGCCAAGAGTAACTTCTCGATACCGTCTAATGTCATATTTGCCAGAATAGGAGAGATAATCCCACCTTGTGGCGTGCCTGCTTTCGTCGGATTCAGATGACGTTTATATATAAAACCTGCTTTAAGAAATTGAATTAGTATAGTTTTTTCAATTGGAATGTTAGTCAGCAACCACTGATGATTAATATTATCGAAGCATCCTTTAATATCACCTTCTAAGATCCATTGGGCTGAGTTTTTCTTGCTTAGACATAGGAAAATTTGCTCACTGGCATCTTTAGTGCTCCGATGTTTTCGAAATCCAAAAGATCTCATATCAGATATAGTTTCAGCTATGGGTTCAAGAGCTAATGCGTATAGAGACTGCATAGCTCTATCATACATTGTGGGGATACCTAAGGGACGTTTCTTCTTCTTACCAGGTTTATTGATGAAGACTCTTTTAAGCGGTTTGGCTTTGTATCCTTTACCAGTGAGACTAAGGACAGCTTTTATCTTAGAGTTGGATGTTAACCATTTCTCGCCATCGATTCCAGGTGTCCTTTTTCCTTTATTTTGGGTGACCCTTCTTACTGCCAGAAGTTTGGAAAAGTAGGAGTGAGTCAGTAAATATTGTAATCTCTTGACAAGATTCCATTTGTTTCGTATAGCTGCTTTTGTAATCCGGGTTTGCAACTTATTAACACTCTTCTCTACTTGGTGCCAGTTGATGCTTTCCCATTTCTGGAAGAGGTGAGTGTCTGTAAGCTTCTTATCCTTATGAGATAGCGTTGAAATACTTACATTCAGAAGTTTGCCTCCTTTCATACAATAGAACACCATCAGTAAGTCTGCATCTTTTCAGATTGAGGCAAAGTTTGAACCCCTATCCAATCCATTACGAATTGGCGTTCGCTTTTTACTGAATCCTCTACCCTCTATGCCGTTAATTCCCTTCACAGGGTCTCTACCTTTTTTTTAAAAAGGAGCATATAGGGTTTACCAAGTTCCATGTCACAAATAATGTAAATGCTTTAGAAGCCATCTATAGACCGGAAAGCGTTTGTCCATTTTCTGCGATGTCTGTAACACCATCGCAGCCTGCTTTCATACCGTTTGGTTCAAGCGTATCAGTCTAATTTCGCTTGTCAAAAGTCACGACCCGTGAAATGGTTCAACATATGTTTCTTCATGGCATTTTTACCCTAGCAGATGACCCAAATTAGACTTTCAGGCTTCTCCACATTGTCTTACGAGCTTAGCACAACTGCATTACTGCTGATGCACCTCATAATAGGGTTACCCCAAATGGAAAGGGTAGCACAAGGCAATTTATGACATAACTTCTTGTCGCACTTACAGAACTTTCGCTACACTGCCGTTATTATTCTTTGGATTTCAAGTTTGGAGTAAGGTTTATCGAGAGTAGCATCATCGATGATAAGAACTCCAGTTATCATCTATAATAAAAACTATTAGACCCCCTGAAAAATGATTAGTTTTTTAAGGGATATTAAACCTTATTTGCCCAATTAAATGTAGTGTCATTCCTTTCCCCGTTAAGGTACATTTATTAAAGGATCTATTTGCTGTTTAAAGGACTTAAATATTTTAATTGGTAAATTAAATGTTGATTTTTCTTTACTTTTAACATTAAATTTTGTATGGATGAAAACGATATCAAATGCCTTATATATAAATAAACATAAATTGTAAAAGACTAAAGTATTTATCCCGCTCTCTTCTTGATTTAAAAGAGTGTTATAGATTATTTATCTAAAAAATTGATTTTTAGAGTGTACCTTAATTGGGGAAACTCTAAATGCATACCTATTATCCAAAATAAGCATTATATACCCTTAGTTTTAGTACTGATTTGGAAGGACCCTAAAACTCTAGGTATCATCGATAACGAGAACTCCATTATTATCAATAATGAGAACTCCAGTTTGAAGAGTGACTATATCCTTTACTTAGTCCCATAAAGCTTCCATATCCGGACTTTCTTAGAAGCAGATGAGTAAAGAGTCACGAGTTGGTTATTTGAGTCTAAATAACTGCATCTAGAAGCTTCTTCACTTATCTCAACCCACTTACCACTCAATTTCAATAGCAGCAATAATCATAGATATAAACCATATGGTTATTCAAAACAACTACATATAAAAAGTGCTAAATTAAACAATTACTTTAAAAATTAATTTTAAATACTGTGAAAATAAATTTAAAAAAACCAATAAACTTATATTGGTTTCTGCGCATTATTATATACGCGAATAAAATATATTAAAACAAATGTTGAAATGGTAGGAAAATCCTACACTACTTTTACATCATAAGAATTCGCGAGCAATACTCAAAACAAAACAAAGCCATTACTGCAATAATTATTGCAGACATAATTGTTTGTTGATACGTATGCTGAAAAACGTCTGGCATTTAAGCTGAGAGAATTGAGCCACCTGTATTTGCTTCTTATTTTTTGGGTGGTTGTTTGGAAACAGCATATTGTATCATGAAATTGTAGAGTTGATAGATATGGATATGGAAAAAAAGAAATTTCTAAAATCACTAGGATTTCGGCGAGAAGTTGAGGCAGTTGCAAAGTGTATATGTCCGTTATGTGAGGAGAGAGTAGACGAAGACGAATTCCGAAGCGAAGCGTTTGTCAAGGAATTCAAAAGTTCAGGACTGTGCCAGGGATGTCAGGACACGGTTTTTGGATATACGGTAGCGTGGTGATAGATCAATTACCTATTAAGGTATTGGAAATCCCTGTTTAAGGTGGCAAGCATGGATTTTGATTTACCTCTGCCTTTAATTCTCACAGAAAAAGATTTATATTTTTTCACAAACTTCTTGTTTTAACTCCTATTTCTTGTTTTAACTCCTATTTCTTGTTTTAACTTCTATTTAGCATGAAAGTACATGAGGAAATCTCCCTCACGTGCTCTCTTCATTCTGTTTTTCCGTTATTGCAAATATTTCACTAATTATTTTTATTCGTTCATCAACTGAAAATATCTCGGTCTCAACA
>Ga0268263_1002755_pt1 | contig 10811 bp, 11 predicted proteins | sample Biomet5_FD_190358 | JGI IMG/M metagenome (GOLD analysis project Ga0268263, IMG submission 190358) | Microbial communities from bioreactor (seeded with sewage sludge) at LBNL, California, USA - Biofuel metagenome 5 (SPAdes) (version 4) | ecosystem: Engineered > Bioreactor > Anaerobic >... | reverse complement strand
ACAGAAAAAATAAAAGCAAAGTCTTTGCAAATTAGTTGCAGAGACTTTGCTTTTATTTTGCTTGTTGAACTGCTTGTTGTAATAAACTATAGTTGCCTATTAAGAACATAATTAGTATAAATACAATTACGAACATAACCATACGGAAAAGATTGCTGGGGGACATAATGATTTCTGTTTGCGTTGCTTCATCCCAAATAGTAGTACCGGTTTTCATATAGCGTCTTTTGCTAAACCAGGCAGGTATGAACATTATAACAGGAAGACCTAGCCACAGTCCCTTCACATAAGCCCAAAAGGTTCTATATAAAGCTATCTGAAATGGTATAATGCAAGTTTGTTTTCCAACAATATGAATACCTAGGAATTTTTTGCCGGGAGTAGTTCCTGTTCTTGCTATGAACATTGCTTCAGAACTGACAAGAAAAAGAATTTGAGTGAAGAAGAAAACGAGGGGATATTTTGTGAAGTTGGGAATGTGTGAAGTTAAAACAAGAAAAATGAATCCAAATAAAAAGTAATCAAACATTCTAGCCCAAAATCTTAGCCAAGCTATTTTTGATAAAGTTTTGTCGCTCAACAGCTATCGCCCCCAAATATTTTCACCTACAAATATTTTAGCATATTTTTCGTGTAAATATGTAAGATTATCTTATTTCATAGTATAATAGCATTGTACACAATATCAGAGCCGATAAGGAGAAAGCCGGGTGGAATTATGTTGAAAAAAGATATGCCAATCGGGGTGCTGGATTCCGGTGTTGGTGGGTTAAGTGTTTTGAAGTGTCTGCGGACTATGTTACCAGCAGAAGATTTTATTTATTTAGGAGATACAGCACGAACACCATATGGTCCACGTAAAGAAGAAGAAGTGCGTGCTTTTGTGGAACAGATGCTGTGTTTTTTTGATGAAAAAAGAGTAAAGTTAGTGGTTATTGCGTGTAATACACTAACTGTACTAGGTGTTGAGACACTGAAAAAGGAACATAAGTTTGATATAGTTGGCATGTCTAAAGGTGCCGAGTTGGTTTTAGCAGCAAGCAAAGAAAAAAAAATTGGAGTTTTTGCCACTGAGTTTACCATTGGAACAGGCGCGCACAAGGATGCTATTTTAGCTATTGACCCCACGGCTTGCGTGGCACCCATAGCTTGTCCTAAATTTGTGCCACTTATTGAAGGTGAAAAATTTGCTTCTACGGAGCTGGCAGAAGCGGTAACTGAATATACAGATAAACTCAAGGCTGCAGGTGCTGATACCCTTATTTTGTCCTGTACGCACTATCCGTTTATCAGAAAAGAAATAGAAAATGCTTTAGGTAATGATGTTAATATTATCGACCCGGCAGAAGAAACGGCTAGGGAGGCTATAAAAGTATTGGCAGCAAATGGTTTTGCCAAAACACAAGGGCAAGGCAGCACTACAATTTGTTTTACTGCCGATTTAGATAGAGGAATTCGTTTAGCAAAACATATGTTACCGGATACGGAGAATGTTTTTAAGCTAGTCAATTTGAAATAAAAAAATAAAAAAGAAGGAATTTTCAGATTTTTGTGTAAGTAATAACAGTATGTTTTATTGAGCAGCCAGAGTAATTCTAGGCGATCTCAACGAGAATTGCCGCAACTAGGGTAAGGACAGTATGGGAGGAACGCTGAAATGATAATGATTGTGCTTATTGTAACGAAAAAAGCTTCACATACTAATATCCAAATACCGGTTTCACATTGAGGTGAAAACGGTATTTTGTGCGCTTATAAGATGTTTGTTGATTATTTATATGGATAAAGGTGGTGAGAAAATTGTCTATGTTGGAGGAAATCAAGGCTGCGGAAGAGGCTGCGGCAGAAGCTAAGCGAGAAGCAAATCTTACAGCAAGAAATATGCTTCGAGAAGCTGAAGATAAAGCCACAGCAAATGCGGAAGCCATGATAACGGCAGCACGAGAGGCTGCTAAGAAAACAATAGCAACATCAGAAGCTCAGGCAAAGATAAAAGCTAAAGCCCTGGTGGATGAGCGTGCACGGCTTGACCGTGCGCAGGCACGAGCTGCTCGTGAAAAACTGGCAGCAACGGTAGCTTATATAGTAGAAAAGGTTGTGGTCTAGCATGTTGGTTCCAATGAAAAAAGCAATGTTATATGCGCTTAAGGAAGACCGCGATTCCATCCTCTTGGCATTGCAGCGGGAGGGTAATGTTATGTTAATACCTTCTGCGGAAGAGAAGGTGCTGCCTGGTGCAGAAAATGTTGGAAATGAAGTGGAAAAAACACATGGTGCTATTAAGTTCATGGACATGCATGTTGGTAAAAGTTCCTTTCTAGCATCGCGTACCCCAGTGTCTTATACTAAGTTCCTTCAAGATACTCCGGAGGCGGCGGGGTTAGCCGAGCAAGTAGCAACACTGGAAGATAAAATAAGTTCATTGCGGAATGAAGCTATAACCATGTTGGCACAGGCAGAAGCTCTTAAACCTTGGCTGAAATTAGATATTCCTCTAGAAGCCTTGGGGGCTACGGTTTCTAGTGTTTATTTTGCAGGTTATATGCCGGAATTAACTAAAGATGAATTTTTGGCGGATATAAAAGACTTGATTGCAGAAGTAATTGTTTTGGATGAAGCACCTGAAGGGCGGGCTATAGTTGTTTTTGCCTATAAGTCTGATGGTCCCGAAGTTAAACATTTCCTCAAGGCTCATGATTTTGCAGATGTGGTTTTTCCCAAGCGGATAGGGTTAGCAAGAGAAATTGCAGCAGATTTAACAGATGCTGCTAGGATGAAAGAATCACTAGCTGATAACTTAGAGGAAGAAGCTAAAAAAGTTGCCGAGAGGAAAGCTGAATTACAGCTTTATTATGATCAATTAGTTGCCAAGCAAGAGCGTATGGCTTCAAGTGGATTAGAGACACAGAAAACGTTTTTTGTAGAAGGATGGGTAAGAGCAGATAAAACAGATGAAGTTGTTAAAGCTGTAAAAGGGGTTACACCGGCTTACGATTTAAATTTTGTTGAACCGGAGGAGGGAGAAATACCTCCTACAGTAATGGAAAATGGGAAGTTTTCCAGACCATATGAATTTGTTACAGAATTGTATTCGCGTCCTAAAATAGGTTCATTAGATCCGGATTTTATGATGGCACCTTTTCATTTCATATTTTTTGGTATGATGCTCTCAGACGCGGGCTATGGCCTTGTTCTAACAATTTTATTGTATGTTGTCCTTAAGCTCTTTAAACCCCAAGATTCTACTGGAAAATTGCTTACGGTTATTTTTTTTGGAGGCATATCAACTGTTATTTGGGGGATATTATTTGGCGGATGGTTTGGATTAGAATGGCGCCCCTTGTTGTTTGCCCCTATGAAAGAACCTCTAAAGATGCTGGCTTTGTGCTTTGGTTTAGGTGCGTTGCATTTGGGCACAGGCATGTGTATGAAAATGTATTTGGAAGTTAAGCGTGGAAATGTATGGGCAGCAATTTTTGATGAACTTTCCTGGTTGGTAATGTTTTTAGGCCTTTTCCTTATGGCACTTTTACCAAGTGAAATAGGAAAATATTTGGCAATATTGGGAGCTGCAACTATTGTTTTTACTGGAGGACGAGAAAAGAAAGGCATTATTGCTAAGTTTTTTGGCGGGTTGCTTACGCTTTATAATATCAGCGGGTACGTCAGCGATCTGTTGAGTTATTCCAGACTTTTCGCTTTAGGGTTAGCTACCGGCGTTATTGCCATGGTTATCAATACGATTGCTAAGATGTTGTGGGAAACCGGCCCTGTGGGTATTGTAGTAGCTGTATTCGTACTTGTAGGGGGACATATCTTTAATATTATTATTAATGTTCTGGGTTCGTTTGTACATTCTAGTCGTTTACAGTATATTGAGTTTTTTGGTAAATTCTACGAAGCAGGTGGCAGGGCTTTTACGCCGCTGGCCATTCGCACTAAATATGTCGATGTTACTAAATAAAATCATAAAAAAGAGATTCAAGGGAGGAATTACATTATGTTAACATTAGGTACAACTCTTGCTTTCGCAGGAGCAGCAATTGCAGCAGGTCTGGCAGGCGTGGGGTCTGCAATAGGTGTCGCTATTGCAGGACAAGCAGGTTCCGGAGTTATTTCTGAAGATCCGGATAAATTCGGTAATGTTTTGGTATTACAAGCACTTCCCGGAACACAGGGAATTTATGGTTTGTTGATCGCTTTTATTATTGTTTTGAACATAGGTGTTATTGATGGTAATGTTAAGGAATTAACAACTTATCAAGGCATGGCTCTTTTGTTTGCATCACTCCCTATTGCTATTGGTGGTTTAATGTCAGGTATTTATCAAGGCAAAGTTGCAGCATCGGGCATTTATCTTTGTGCAAAACGTCCGGAAGAAACAGGTAAGGGAATTATCTTAACTGCAATGGTTGAAACTTATGCAGTGCTTGCACTGTTGATTTCCTTCATTATGGTTAATGGCGTTAAACTATAAGCAGGGAGGGAAATCCGGTGGCAGCAAATAAGATTATTTTAAAAATAAGAGATGAAGCTTCTCAAGAAGTTGCAGTTATGCTTGCAGCCGCCAAGAAGAAGGCTATAGCTTCCGATACTAAAATTAAAAATACAGCCCAAACAAAAGTGGAAGAAATTAATATGCAAGCTGCAGCAGATGCCGATGAAGCTGCTCGCCGCCAAGTGTTAATTGCTGAACTGGAAGCTCGTAAGAATTCATTGGATAGCAAGCGGAAAGTTATTGAAGAAGCCTTCTCCGAAGCAGAAAAAGAACTTGCAAAACTACCGTTAGATAAGTGGGAAAAACTTATTACAACGATTGTACTAGCTGCTAGTGAAAGTGGAAATGAAAAATTATGTGTGCCGGCAGCAGATGTGGAAAAATACAATGGCGGCATGCTTGCAAAACTTAACACTGCTTTAATAGAGGCGGGTAAAAAAGGGGAATTAACATTGGCTAGCGAGCCTGCTAAATTTACCGGCGGAGTTATGCTTATAGGTAAACATAGTGATTTCGATGGTTCTTTTGCTACAATTTTGCGTGATGTGCGCATGAAATCTGAACGAGAAGTAGCAACAATGTTATTTGGCACGGAGGTAAAGTAATATGCCTCAAACAAGTTATGAATATGCAGTGGGACGTGTTAGCGTCCTTTTCACAAAAATGTTGGATGCGTCGCAGATAAGAAGAATTTCTGAAGCAAATAATGTGCAGGAAGCCTTAGCTCTGTTATTAGAAACAGGTTATGGGGGCAATTTGACAGGAGATAAGATAAATACACAGGAAATAGATTATGTTATCAGGGCTCAGTTACAATTTTCCAGACGACAAATTTGGGAATTGACACCTGCACCGGAGTTAACTAGTTTGTTTTTTCTTGCGGTTGATGTACACAATATCAAGACTTTATTAAAAGCACGTCTTTTGGGTGTGGATGCCCCAGATGTTTTAATAGAGGGAGGAACATTTTCTCTAGATTTTCTACGTGAGAGCATTAATAATAAATACTATGGCGAAATGCCTGATGCATTTAGGATAACTATGGATAAAATTGAAGTTGACCTGCAACATCATATTGACCCTTTACTTTTTAGTGCACAGATTGATGGTGCTATGTTTAGACATATTAAATCTGTATTGGATAAAATGCATGATCGTAGTTTTGTACGCGAATATTTTTCCTTGATGGCAGATTTTCAAAATGCACGTAGCGTTGTTCGGTCTCGCTTGTTACATTGGGAAGCAGATAAACTAAAGCCATTGCTTTTGGAATGTGGAGAAATTGATCATACCCTTCTTATGGAAGCTATGGATACTCCTTTTGAACAGCTAGGGGCAAAGCTAAATCGAGGCAGGCACGGAAAACTGATTTCTCAAACCATTGAAGAATATGTGTCTACTAATGAACCTGCGGTACTTAAACGCAAAATGGAAACAGCTCTTATGAATGTTTTGCGTAGTGTTAAATGGGACACGTTTACACTAGGACCTATTATCGGGTATCTTATGGCTCGTGAAGCAGAGGCAAAGGCTCTTCGCATTATTTTTGGAACAAAGCGGGGCGGTTTTGAAGCAGAATTGCCAGAGCTTTATGTATAAAGAGGCTGGGCGTAGGGGTCGATGGCTCCGTTGACTCATTATTATAGGGGGCAGGCGTATGAAAAAAAGGAAAATAGCAGTAATCGGAGATCCGAGCTCAGTAATGATTTTCAAAGCTATTGGCCTAGACGTTTTTTATGAAGAGCAGCCGGCTAAGATAGAACATAGAATTCATTACTTAGCAGATAACGGTTATGCCGTAATTTATATTACTGAAAAAGCCGCAACGCAAGTGCAAGAAGCTATTGCGATGTATGCAACTGCAACATTTCCGGCCATCATTCCCATTCCTATGAATTCTGATGCTTTGGGACTTGGAATGAAACAAATAAAGGCTAATGTTGAAAAAGCAGTTGGCGCAGACATTCTATTCAAGGAAGGGTAGGGAAATAGCCGATGAGTGGAACTATTGTAAAAGTATCCGGTCCGCTGATTGTAGCTGAAGGCATGGGCGATGTACAAATGTATGACGTTGTGCATGTTAGCGAAAAGCATCTGATTGGTGAAGTAATTGAGTTAAGAGGCGATAAGGCTTCTATTCAGGTATACGAGGAAACAGCTGGACTTGGGCCGGGTGAACCTGTAGAATCTACGGGTTTCCCATTGTCTGTAGAACTAGCTCCTGGTCTGATTGAAGGGATTTTTGACGGCATTCAGCGTCCGTTGGATGTTATTTATAAGCAGGCGGGGGATCGTATTACCCGTGGTATTTCAGTTCCCAAATTAAACCGGGAAAAGAAATGGAAATTTAATCCTAGTGTTAGCGTCGGGGACAAAGTAATTGGCGGTGATGTTATAGGCACTGTTCAAGAAACACCGGCAGTATTACATAAGATTATGCTTCCTCCGGGTAAGAAGGGGACAATAGAATGGGTCTTTGATGGTGAAGCTACTATTACAGAGCCTATTTATAAAATTAAAGAGGAAAACGGCACTATAGATGAATATCCTATGTTGCAGGTTTGGCCTGTGCGCCGCAGCCGCCCTTATTTAGAAAAATTAGCACCGGAAGAGCCTATGATTACAGGACAGCGTGTAATTGATGCCTTATTCCCTATTGCCAAAGGTGGCGTAGCGGCAGTTCCGGGACCATTTGGTTCGGGGAAGACAGTTATCCAGCATCAATTGGCAAAGTGGGCAGATGCCGACATTATTGTTTATGTTGGTTGTGGTGAGCGTGGAAATGAAATGACCGATGTTCTTATGGAATTTCCTGCGCTAAAAGATCCAAGAACAGGTTTGCCACTAATGAAACGTACAGTTCTTATTGCCAACACCTCTGATATGCCGGTAGCAGCACGTGAGGCTTCTATCTACACAGGAATTACCATTGCGGAATATTTCCGTGATATGGGCTATAAAGTGGCTATTATGGCGGATTCTACTTCACGTTGGGCAGAGGCTTTGCGTGAAATGTCATCTCGCTTAGAAGAAATGCCCGGTGAAGAAGGCTACCCAGCATATTTGGCCTCTCGTTTGGCTGAGTTTTACGAACGTGCCGGTATTGTAACTTGTATTGGCAGTGAGGGAAGAACGGGCGCAGTATCAGCTATTGGTGCGGTTTCGCCTCCAGGTGGTGATATTTCAGAACCGGTTTCCCAAGCGACCTTGCGTATTGTTAAAGTGTTCTGGTGTTTGTCGGCAGCACTTGCTTATCGCCGGCATTTCCCGGCTATTGATTGGTTACAAAGCTATTCCCTTTATTCTGATCGCTTAAGGACATATTATAATGCTTCTGTTGCTCCTGATTGGTCCGCATTGGTAACAAAGACCATGCAGATATTGCAAGAAGAGGCAGAATTAGAAGAAATAGTGCGTTTAGTTGGTATTGATGCCTTAGGTTTTAAGGACCGTATTACCATGGAGTGTGCGCGCTCTATTCGTGAAGATTTCTTGCATCAAAATTCTTTTGATGAAGTAGATACTTATACTTCTTTGGAAAAACAATATGCAATGCTTAAACTTATTATTACTTGGTATGACAAGGCACTTCTGGCCTTGGAGCAACATGTACATCTTGACAATCTTATCGAAATGCCAATTCGTGAGCAAATTGGCCGTGCAAAGTATATTCCTGAGAAGGAACACAAAGTTAAGTTTGCTGAATTATTCAAAGATTTAGATGCCGCTTTTACGGCATTAACAGAGGAGGGTGACTTAGATGCGTAAGGATTATAAAACAATACGCGAGGTCGTCGGACCGCTGATGATGGTGGAAGAAGTTGAAGGTGTCAAATATGATGAACTGGTAGAAATTCAGCAAGCTAATGGCGAAATTCGTAGCGGTAAAGTTCTAGTTATTGATGGAGATAAGGCTCTGGTCCAGTTATTTGAGAGTTCTCAGGGACTTAAAATATCCGATGCTAAAGCACGCTTTTTAGGTCATGGTATTCGTTTGGGTGTTTCTCCGGCTATGCTGGGTCGTGTGTTTGATGGTATGGGCAGACCCAAAGATGGTGGCGCAGAAATCATACCTGATGAATATCGTGATATTAATGGCGAACCATTGAATCCGGCTGCTCGTGATTATCCGGCTGAATTTATTCAAACCGGTGTTAGTGCTATCGATGGATTAAACACATTGGTTCGTGGACAAAAATTACCGGTGTTTTCCGGTTCAGGATTGCCCCATGCACAACTAGCAGCACAGATTGCTCGTCAAGCAAAAGTGCGTGGAACAGGAGAAGGTTTTGCCGTTGTATTTGCTGCGGTAGGAATAACTTTTGAAGAAGCAAACTTTTTCATGAATGACTTTAATAGAACCGGTGCGTTGGAACGTGCCGTTATGTTTATCAACTTAGCTAATGATCCGGCAGTAGAACGTATTGCTACACCACGTATGGCTATTACCGCCGCTGAGTATTTAGCCTATGGCCTTGGCATGCACGTCTTGGTTATCATAACCGATATTACAAACTATGCTGATGCGTTGCGCGAAATTTCGGCAGCTCGTAAAGAAGTACCAGGTCGTCGTGGCTATCCGGGTTATTTGTATACTGACCTTGCAAGCATGTACGAACGTGCTGGGCGTATTAAAGGGAAAAAAGGTTCTATTACCCAGATCCCAATTTTATCAATGCCGGAAGATGACAAAACACATCCTATTCCAGATTTAACAGGATATATTACAGAGGGGCAGATTATTTTGTCCCGTGAATTGTATCGTAAAGGAGTAACGCCTCCTATTGACGTATTACCGTCTCTGTCACGTTTAAAAGATAAGGGAATTGGCGAAGGTAAAACCCGTGAAGATCATGCGGATACTATGAACCAATTATTTGCCGCTTATGCTCGTGGTAAGGAAGCAAAAGAGTTAGCTACTATTTTGGGTGATGCGGCGTTGTCAAAAGTCGACAAATTATATGCTAAATTTGCCGATCGCTTTGAAAAAGAGTACGTTTCCCAAGGGTATGAAACAAATCGTACAATTGAAGAAACTTTGGACTTGGGTTGGAAGCTTTTGGGTATATTGCCAAGAGCAGAATTAAAACGTATTCGTGATGCTTATTTGGACAAGTACTATGTATCGGCTGAAACGGAAGGAACAGAGGGGGAATAACACATGGCTACAAATGTGAACCCTACACGTATGGAGTTAACCCGCTTGAAAAAGCGGCTGACTACGGCAGTACGTGGGCATAAGCTTTTAAAAGATAAACGGGATGAGATGGTGCGACAGTTCATGCTGCATATTCGCCGTAACTACGATTTAAGATTGGAAGTAGAAAAGGCTTTGCAGGACGTTGCTCGTCGTTTTGGTTTAGCAAAAGCTCAAATGGGTGCTTTGCGTGTTTCTGAGGCTCTCTTATATCCGGCTAGGGCTGCGGTTTTTGAAGTTGGAATTCATAATGTTATGAGTGTGGATGTTCCTACTGTTAAGTATACAGGCGGCGATGGAGAAGCTGATATTCCCTATGCCTTCACTTTTACCTCCAGTTCCTTAGATAATGCTGTTATGGAGCTTTCCAAGTACTTACCTAAATTATTAGAATTGGCAGAAGTGGAAAAAACTTGTAATCTTTTGGCAATAGAAATTGAGAAAACTCGCCGCCGCGTAAATGCGTTGGAATATGTTATGATTCCTGAAATGCAAGAAAGTATTAAATTTATTACCATGAAATTAGAAGAAAATGATAGAGCTAGCACTGTTCGCCTTATGAAGGCTAAAGAGATGATGGCGCAAGCTGAAGTAAAAGCGAAAGCAAGGGTAGTAAAAAAGGCAATTTAGTATTATGACAAATAAAAAAGGTGTTTCCCGGTTTTTCGGGAAACACCTTTTTGGTTTATATTATTCTAATTTAGTTAATAACTCTTTGCCGGCAATACCTGGGTGTGTCATTTGCTCAGGTGCTAGGATAATATCCAAGTCTTCTTTGCTCATGATATTTTTTTCTAAGAGCAAGTCTTTAATTTGACGGTCATTAGCTAAGGCTTCTTTGGCTAGAGCAGAGCATTTTTCATAGCCTATGTGAGGAAGCAGAGCAGTAATAATACCGATACTTCTGTCAAACCAGAAGTTACACATTTTTTCATTAGCTTTGATACCATCAATACAAAGGTTCTTTAGGGTAGTAACGGCATTAGTAATATAACGGAAAGAGGCAAACATGTTATGGGCCATAACCGGTTCCATAACGTTTAATTGAAATTGACCATTTTCTACACCCAAGGTAACAGTTAAATCATTTCCTATTACCTGATAGCATACTTGGTC
>Ga0268263_1002750_pt1 | contig 10832 bp, 6 predicted proteins | sample Biomet5_FD_190358 | JGI IMG/M metagenome (GOLD analysis project Ga0268263, IMG submission 190358) | Microbial communities from bioreactor (seeded with sewage sludge) at LBNL, California, USA - Biofuel metagenome 5 (SPAdes) (version 4) | ecosystem: Engineered > Bioreactor > Anaerobic >... | reverse complement strand
CCAGTACGTGTCAGAAACAGATGATACGAATGCCATTATAGACCGGAAGCTGCGTGAGCATTTTGATGGCAGGATAGTCCGTAAAGACCTGACAAAGGCTATAAAAGAGGGAGCCAATGTTCCTGTCTATGTTTTGGAGTTTTTACTTGGGCAGTACTGCAGCTCCGATGACCCGAAGATAATAGAGGAGGGTGTCTCAAACGTTAAAAGAATCCTCTCTGAAAACTTCGTGCGCCCAGACGAATCACAGAAAGTTTTATCCTCGCTCCGGGAGCGCGGTAGCTATACAGTCATCGACCGAATCACAGTGAGCTTGAACATCAGACTCGACCGTTATGAAGCTGACTTCTCTAATCTTGGTATCCGCTATATCCCCATTTCATCGGATTATGTATCGAAGTACGACCGCTTACTTTGCGGCGGGATATGGTGTATCGTTGGGCTTGAGTACGAATATGTCGAGGAAGATAAAAGGTCCACGCCGATTCGTATAATTAAACTCACGCCGATTCAGATGCCTCACATCGATATGGATGAGATAAAGGATGGTCGCCGTGCCTTTACAAAGGATGAGTGGATTACCGTTCTCTTGCGCTCAACGGGCATGGAAGCCGATAGGTTCACCGAAAGGGAGAAGTGGCTGCAGCTTGCCCGTATGCTCCCGCTGATTGAAAACAACTTTAACCTTTGCGAATTGGGCCCGCGTAGCACAGGTAAGTCACATCTATACAAAGAGATTTCACCAAACAGTATACTGGTGTCGGGCGGGCAAACCACGGTTGCAAACCTATTTTATAATATGTCGAGCAAGACTGTCGGGCTTGTTGGCTTGTGGGACTGCGTCGCTTTCGATGAGGTCGCGGGTATTACGTTCAAGGATAAAGACGGCGTCCAAATCATGAAGGATTATATGGCTTCAGGCTCGTTCGCCAGAGGAAAAGAAGAAAAGGCGGCATCCGCTTCAATGGTCTTTGTAGGTAACATCAATCAGAGTGTCGAGGTATTACTCAAAACATCGCACTTGTTTGACCCATTCCCAGAAGCAATGGCGTATGACACCGCGTTTCTTGACCGTATGCACTGCTATATACCGGGTTGGGAGATTCCCAAATATCGACCCGAGTCATTCACTAATGACTACGGATTTATTACCGATTACCTCGCCGAGTTTATGCGCGAGATGCGCAAAGAACCGTTCGGCGACGTTTGCGATAAGTATTTCCGTTTTGGCAGTAATCTGAACCAGCGTGATGTTATAGCCGTTAGAAAAATAGTATCGGGTTTCGCAAAATTGCTCTATCCTAACGGCGAGCTCGGTAAAGAAGAAGCTGAAGAAATCTTGACGTTTGCACTTGAAATGCGCCGTCGTGTAAAAGAACAATTGAAGAAAATCGGTGGTATGGAGTTCTATGATGTGAACTTTTCCTACATCGACAACGAGACTTTCGAGGAACGTTATGTGTCTGTTCCTGAGCAGGGCGGCGGCAAAATTATCCCGGAGGGATTGACTAATCCGGGTAACGTTTATACCGTTTCACAAGGCAAGTATGGGATGATTGGCGTTTATTGTCTTGAAACTCAAATGCTCCCCGGAAACGGAAAGTTTGAACGTACAGGCATCGGTTCAGACCGTGAGGCTAAAGAAGCTACAAACACAGCATTCAACTATTTGAAAGCCAGCGGCAGAACGATAAGCGGGGCTATTAGCACGACTACAAAGGACTATATTATCAACTACCAAGACCTAAATGGTGTTGGAATAACAACGTTTCTGACGCTGCCCACCGTGATTGCTCTTGCGTCCTCTGCTTTGAGCAAGCCGACGCTTTCAAGTCTTGCAGTGTTGGGCGACATAAGTATTAGCGGAACCATATTTAAAGTTGAGGAACTTGCAAGCGTTCTGCAAGTTTGTCTCGACAGCGGAGCAAAAAAAGTTCTGGTGCCGATAACTTCGGCAGCTGAGCTTGGCGCGGTTCCTGCAGACCTCATCGGCGCCTTTAGCTTAATATTTTATTCAACTCCGCAAGAAGCCGTATTTAAGGCTTTAGGGGTAGAATAGAAGCTGATGATTTCCAGAGCCCTGATAGGCTGTTATGGCGGCTTATGGCCACAACCGAGGCGCGCGCTGCGTGGTCGTGCTCAAGGAGCGCTATAAGATATGACATATGCGATAATTCATCCATAATGAGGTGGTTTTTCTTAGAAAGGGCTCAAAATGACCCCGAGAGACTTTGAAGTGCTTGTTTGCGATTACTATGCAAATAATGGGTACACAACAGAACTTACACCATCATCCAATGATTGGGGTATTGATGTGTTATTGATTTTAATAATATCGTTAAGGTGGTTGAACCCAATATTTTAGGTCTGTTTAGGAGGAAAAAAGTCATGGCAAACACCATAAACAATCAACGCAATGCTTTCTCGGATTGGATGAGAAGACAACAAAAATCCACGGGAGAACAATACTCCTTATCCACCGTAAATCAGTATTGCAATCCGCTTGCGCATGCAGTACCAAAGCTCAGTCTGACGACTGAAGTTAAGCCCAACCTTTTTGAATACACGTCTGCGAATGATTTTGAAAATGTTATAAAAATAATACGAAACGCGCCTAACTTTTCAGAGATAGACCGCAAAAGCGGTAATGGGGCTTTCGCAGCTGCCATGCCATTATACCTGCGATTTCTCCAAGAAGAATCAAGCGTTCCCGGTACTGCTGTTGCCCAATCTAATGAAGATGATATGTTCCAATGGATTTCATTCTACGAAGCGCTTGCCGATATACTTCTTACCTACAAGGATAAGCGTCACGAACTGTACGAAATCATCGACCGACTCGTAAATGAGCAGCCGCTCATGGGCTACCTACATTTTCACGACCATCCCGAATGGTGGCCTACACAGGAAATTGACCCGTTTACTATATTAGCAATTTTCAATCGTGGGAATTTAACAATTAGCAACCGAGTTAATCTTGCAAAGGCACTTGGTGATACATTTGGAGTTGCGGTCACTGTTCCTACAAAGTTTGAAGGAATCCCCGTGCTTAATGCACAGAATGCATTTTTCAACAATGAAGGGATGGACGAGCTTTGGAATTTGTGTATCTCTGCAATCGGTTATGCTGATGGCAACATCACAGCGTCTGACTTTAAGGACGCATTTGACGCCGCGGCATCGCTGAAGAATAACAAGTGGAAAATCACGTTAGCCCTGTTCTGGGTGCGTCCAAACGTATTTATGCCATTGGACGTTAATTCACGGCAATACTTACAAAGCAACTTCGGAATAGACGTTAAACAAACTGGGGGATGTTGTTCGGCTGACGAATACATCAGTGTACTGGAACAAATCAATGAGAAGCTGGAAGGAAACGGTCCTGTACATTCATTCGCTGAGTTGAGTTTTGCGGCTTGGAATTCCAAAGGCACACCTACGATGCAACCCGCAGTGTCATCTCCATCAAATCCGGCTCCTCGAAGCAACGCCCACTATTGGGTTTATGCGCCGGGTGAACGAGCAGCCAACTGGCCAAGAGACCTTAAACTTGGCGAAATGTCTATCGGCTGGGACGAGCTCGGCGACCTATCTCAATATAACAGCCGCGACAAGGTAATCGCTGCGCTTGAAAGTTTTGACGTACCAAATTCCAAGGCTAAATCCCAAAGCGGCGTTGTTTGGAATTTCTTCGGGACACTCAACGTCGGTGACGTCATTTATGCAAGGCGCGGCAGACGGGAAATAATCGGACGTGGTATCGTTCAAGGAAATTATGAGTTTGATGAGAGCCGAGGCGAGGATTTCAGCTATCGGAGTGTACAATGGACGCACAACGGCAGTTGGGACTATCCTGGCGGTATGACTGCAATGCATCCTTTGCAGGATATTACCGAAAGAACGGATGTCATCAGTCAGTTGGAATCGGCTATTGTGGTAGCTGATTCAAGCGACAAAACATATACAAAGGCAGACTTCTTAAGCGAAGTCTATCTTTCTGATGAACAATACGATACGCTTTGTGGGTTGCTTGCGCGTAAGAAGAACATCATTTTACAAGGGGCGCCGGGAGTAGGCAAAACCTTTGCTGCCAAAAGGCTGGCATATTCAATTATGGGTGAAAAAGACGATAGCCGGATTCGTACAGTCCAGTTTCACCAAAGCTACAGCTATGAGGATTTTGTCCTTGGTTATCGGCCAAACGAAAATGGCTTCTCTCTTGAGACTGGTTTGTTCTATGATTTTTGCAAAACTGCAAGCGCGGACCCCGACCGCGACTACTATTTCATCGTTGACGAAATTAATCGCGGGAATCTGAGTAAAATCTTTGGTGAGCTGCTTATGCTTATTGAATCAGACAAGCGGGGCCCTCTCTATGCGGTGCAACTCGCGTACCATAGCGACGAGTTAGACAGGCGGTTCTATGTACCGGATAACCTCTACATTATCGGAATGATGAATACCGCGGACCGCTCTTTGGCGACAATAGACTACGCGCTTCGACGCAGATTTGCATTCTTTACAATGTTGCCAAAATTCAAAGGTATTCCGAGTCAGAGCCCGGCGCTGATGAAGGTCATTGCCGAAGTGGAAGTTATCAACGCAGAACTCACGAAAGAACTCGGGAGCGGCTTTCAAATCGGTCACAGTTACTTTATCGGAAAAGACAACGCCTCCGTGAGTGATTCACAACTTCGACCGATAGTGGAATTTGAACTGATTCCGCTTTTACAGGAATACTACTTCGATGATGAGTCGAGGTTAAACGATGCTGTGCTGAAATTAAGGAATGCCCTGCAATGAACGAGCACATACTCATCAAGAACATTTATTATATGCTATCCTACGCCTATAAAACTCTTAAGTCTGACGGTGCGGACAAGATTGCTGGCGAGGAATTCGACACGTTGCACGACCTGTTTGCAGCTATACTGTGCATAGGTGTGGGTAGTCTATTGAAGCGCGGCCTGTATCGAGGGTATGTTACACAGACCGACCAGTTAGCGGTTCTGCGTGGAAAAATTCGGATAACGGAGAGCATAAATCGGCGGTCGCTTCAAAATAAACGGCTTGTTTGCGAGTATGATGAATTCACCGAGGACACACTTCACAACCGCATTCTAAAATGCGCCATGCGGTTACTGCTCCGTCACGGAGCTGTGCGTGACGAAAACCGTGCCGCCCTGCATAAACTCGCTCTCTATTTCGGCAGTGTGACAGACATTTTGCCTGAAAGTATCCGATGGGATGCCATCCGCTATTCACAGAATAATGCTCATTATCAGACCCTTCTCGGGATTTGTCGCCTTCTAATTGAGGGGTTATTGCAAACGTCACAATCTGGCAAGCGAAAACTTACCACTTGGTTGAACGATGACGCTCTATCCGCTTTGTATGAGCGTTTTGTCAGGGCGTATTACCAGAAGTGGTTTCCCCAACTTGGCGCGAATGCTACCGAGGTCAAATGGGACGTCCCGCTTGAAACGGACACACAGTATTTGCCGAAAATGCGTACCGACATTACACTGAAGAAAGCAAGTAGAACACTTATTATAGATACCAAGTGCTACAGCCGTACGATGAGCGCAAGGTTTGATAAACTCACATACAGCTCCGCAAACCTGTATCAAATACTCGCTTATGTGACCAACCGTGTGGCTACAACAGGCGAGGATGTATCAGGAATGCTTCTTTACGCAAAAACTGACGAAGATATCACCCCGGACGGCGAATACACTATACTTGGTCGTAAAATCGAGGTCAGGACTCTCGACCTTAACTGTGACTGGAACGCAATTACGAAACAGCTTGACGGGATTCCGTATAAGTACAACCTGTTGCTTTCTAAGCTGCCATACGCTGCACTCTAAGCGTTATCCTTGACGGATGGAGGGTAAGAACCTAATCTATGCTCGGTGCTATAATAGGCGACATTGTTGGGTCGCGGTTTGAATTTAATAATCATCGAAGCAAGGAATTCGACTTATTTACTGAGGACTCCTGTGTCACCGACGACAGCATAATGACCCTTGCCATCGCAAAGGCCATAATTGACGCGCGAAAATGCCACCCAATTGCGCTGGGAGAATCTGACGAGGCCGATTTTCTCAATACTCTCCGCCACATGACAATTCAACACATGCAGAAAATCGGCCGTAGATATCCGAATTGCGGCTTTGGCGGCATGTTTTCAGGATGGGTATCCAGCGATAAGCCTGAACCGTATAACAGCTTTGGGAATGGCGCTGCAATGCGGGTCAGTCCAGCCGGATTTGTGGCATACAGTGGAGAAAATGCCCGTGAAACTGCAAAAGCGGTCACCGAAGTCACGCATAACCACGACGAAGGAATAAAGGGCGCACAGGCTGTTGCCGTTGCCGCTTATTTGGCCCGCCACGGCGCACTGAAAAGCGAAATCCGCGAACACATCGTCAGTAACTACTATCCTTTGGATTTCACCATTGACCAGATACGGGATGGCTACCCCTTTGATGAAACATGCCAAGAAACAGTACCACAGGCTATCGAGTGCTTTCTCGAATCCACATCCTTTGAGGATGCTATCCGAGTCGCTATTTCACTCGGCGGCGATAGCGACACTATTGCGGCCATAACAGGCTCGATTGCGGAAGCCTATTATGGTGTGCCAGCTGCCATCCGCGACGAGGCGCTAAACTATCTGGATGCTGACTTGCGGGCGATATACGATGAGTGGACGGCTTTTATCGGAGTGGATGATGAAAAGTGCAAGATGCTTACAAAGTACATTGGTAAGATAATGGCTTCCGAGTCCTTCGGGGAATGGGTTGTCGACCGCGAGAACGACGGTACGCCCGAACATCCAATACAGTGGCCATTTGTCAATTATAGCGGATTGGTCAGTGCATTCGAGACAGAATTCTACCAGTTTCATCATGTGCACCCGGAATACTCTCTTGCTGAGTACACCAAAATTCTTGAAAAAAACGGACTGAAGTGGGATGTAGATGAAATGTGCGCAGCTGATATACAGTCGCTGGATGAACAGTGTATCCTCGCGCTTATCATGGGAGCAGTGAGAGCGGAGCATTTTTCCGATGGAGTCTTGCTCGGCTTTTTCAAGGATGGTAGCATTGAAAAATGGCTAAAACGGCTAAAAGATATCGATTGGCAGCGCGAGTGGAGACAACCGGTCGATATCCGCCTTCGTATTGGGGGCTATGGAGGCTATCAGACACACTTACTTGTACTGGACGACCACGGCGGATATCTGAACACGTTTCCATGGCGCACTCCGGAAGAAGAGAAACGGTATACTGCCGATGAAGTGAAAAAATTGCGCAGAACATTTGAGTCATTGCATGTCGAGTATTGGATGTCCCACTACGCGCCGATGCGCGAAGTTGTCACTGACGGGGAGTCATGGGAATTACATGTGAAATACGATGATGGCAGGTTTCTTACCTTTGCGGGATATATCAGTTACCCGGAAAACTGGAATGACCTGCTCGATTTATTTGAGATAGAACATGATGATAAGGATTATGACGAGGACGACTACGATTACGAAGATGAAGAAATCCGGTTAAAGCGATTCTGTATCACTCTTGAGCGGCAAAACCCCTTTGATGCCCAAGGCATGGAACATGGCGCGCACTCGAATTACTCTGAGTCTTGGCAGCTTGACCATGAGAAAGAGCAGCTCATTATCAAGCAAAATGTAGGTACGAACTGTGCGGTTACCCATCAGTATGATGTGCAAAGCGGTATGGATTGGGTGTTTCGTTCGGTGCAGTGGTGCCTTGAAAGCAACGATTGGAATGACACAGAAAAATTTGACGATGATACCGGAGCGCGTTTTTTTGACCTGACGGCAGAATATTATAACGGTACAATCGTTCATCACCAAGGGATTTACAACCGAGTCGGTATGCCCGAAGCGCTTTGGATAGACCTAATAGACACGATTCATAATTTTATCCGCTTCTATGGCTATGGTGAAATGCTGGATAAAGGCTATTTTCTCAGAGCTCGAAAACCCGATGAAATCAAATATTGTAGTGTATCCTTCTACGATGGTGGCGACACCTACTATTACCAAACCGACGACGACACCATTGAAATTGGTGACAGCGTAATTATTCCTGTTGGAGCTACTAACGCTGAAAGTATTGGCATCGTGGAAGAGATTGATTTTTTTCTGTCCGAAGATGTCCCCTTTCCCTTGGAGAAGACGAAATCAATCATCCGAAAAAAGTAGATAACGAACGAATGTAATTATGAACGTCTTAAATACATATCGATTTTGTTTGCCTTATAAAATAAATTTTCTTCATTAGTGTATTAATTTACAAATTGACATTAAGTTTTATTACTTCAGCTCATTCACATTTACCTTTTTCAGTTTTCGTTTGAACAGATTCCCATTTGTTCTCTAAAAAATTTCAATAATAATTATTATAGTATACAAAAATAATAATATGATATGCAAAATAATTGACAAAATATTTATCATAGTGTTACCATATAACCATCATAATAATCAAATTGATTATTATGATATTAGTATTTTTATCAGCTGTTTATCTCTATTGTTGCATATGTTCTAAGCATGGGGTACTGCATATATGTACGACTTATGCAACGGAGGTAATAAAGCATGGATGATAAAACTACTATGGATAAGTGGATTAACCCAGATGAATGGGTTTCACGATACGGAGAAGTGATTAGTAAGAGCCATGCGGCTCAGCTTATTGACAAATCACCTGCGCATATAACAGCGCTGTTGCATAATGGTTCACTACGCGAATACCGACACGGAATCAGCGTGCGACAGCTGGCCGAGCTACAGTTCGCGAAACGAATAAACGCGGTCAAAAACAGCGTTGCAATTAACACAAAGAATAAATCGCGAGAAGGGAAATAAGGAGATATTGATATGGCTGAAAAAAAGAAATTAGCCGATAAAGCTGATAAACGTAGACGCCGTCGTGTATGGTGCGGAGAGTATAAAGAAGATTGTCCAACAAGCAAAGTCTATCACTATATCACTTACAATAGCAGTGATTCAAATGATATGGAATTGCAAACCAGATTGGCACGAGAACGCTGGGGGGTAGGTGTTTATGCGCATATACGCAAAGAAATCCCCATAGTTCAGATTGCGGCATTACCGTATGTAGATGGTCAGCCGCTTATAACAATAGATAGCCAAGGTCAGGCAAATACCACCTTTGGTGAGTTCGCATGGGGTTGGTATAATGAGCAAATAAGTAAAGCAGACCTTGCGGAAAGTAGCAAAAGCTGTTACCGTGCGTGGTTAAACTCGCACTTAATGCCCAGATTTGGACACCGTATCATTCGGGAAATCTCAGTCTCGGAATTGCAGGGATTTTTATTCGAATACGAGGGCGAATCGTATTCTATAGTCTCTAAATTGAAAATGACTATAAAGCAGATTTTTGCTTTTGCGGCGTCAAAAAAACTCGTAAACATTGAGGTTTTGGGTCAGCTTACTACCCTAAGAAACCCCAAGACAAACAAAGGTGAAAGACGTGCGTTAACTGAGGAGGAGCAGAAAATAATGCGATTGCTGGGGAAAACCCATATAAATGGTCTTCTCCTCTTGATACTTTTCTGGTTGGGTTTACGCAGAGGAGAAGCCCTGGGATTACGTTGGTCAGATTTTGATTATCAGAACAAAACCGTTTATATACAACGTGACATTGACTTTAAGGATGATAATGGGCAGCTGAAAACAAGGGCCGCTAATCGCTATATTCCGGTTTCATCAGAACTAATTGAAGCGCTTGAGGCCATCAGACCTGAGGATACGATTCTTTCGGATGAAATGCGACAAGAGTCTGATTACTTGTTTAAGGGTTCAAAAAGCAACATGCCGATTTGTGAATCCACTTTTAAGCGTATGTGGGATAGGTTGATGATAGCGGCATATGAGTTGGATAGCTCGATTGAAGCAAAAGAGATTAAGACGGGTGATTATCGTGGTAAAATGCGCTCTATTCTTACACCACATTATTTTAGACATAATTTTGCCACCATGTTATGTGATTGGAAAGTATCTCCGGAAGAGGCTATTGCTTATATGGGGCATGAGGATTCAGAGATGATACGCGAGATTTACGCCCATAGAAGCAAAAGAGCTCAAGCCCAAAACGCAGAACTCTTCCAACAGAAAGCAGCTGAATATATTGAATACCTACAAAAAACGTGAATACGTTATGAAGACAGACAAGAATCGAGTTTTTATGAATGGCCTTACATGGTCCGCAAAAGGATTAATAGGCCATTTTAATTTTAGACGTTGTTGCCATGTTGTTGCCATTTTGCACTCTATTATACGTGAGAGAAAACAACAAAACCCGCGAAACATGCTTTGTTCCACGGGTTTCTTTGGTCTGGGTGAGAGGAATTGAACCTCCGGCCTCTTGAACCCCATTCAGACGGGTAACCTGCCGCTCTATCCCCAAATGGTTTGTTGCGAACCTTTTTGAATTACTTTGAAATCCGCATGAAATAAGGCTTTTTTGGGCATTTACTGAAAGAAACTGCAAATAAGCGGCTTTCAAGGAAACCTCGAAAACTTAGTTCGTCTTAGTACTCCTTAAGTTTACTCTTAGTACTTGCACTATAGTTTTTTGCTGAACAATTTCCATTAGGGGTATGAAAAAGCATAATCGACTTTTATTGAAAACATATTTCTGTATACGACACACGTGGAGTGCGTAATAGGAATGCAACGAAAAAGTACCTAGAAATCCTTAGTTTCAGGCATTTCTCAAAATATGTAACTTTCACGACAGACGGTCAAGATTACAGAAAAAAGGAAC
>Ga0268263_1002747_pt1 | contig 10843 bp, 11 predicted proteins | sample Biomet5_FD_190358 | JGI IMG/M metagenome (GOLD analysis project Ga0268263, IMG submission 190358) | Microbial communities from bioreactor (seeded with sewage sludge) at LBNL, California, USA - Biofuel metagenome 5 (SPAdes) (version 4) | ecosystem: Engineered > Bioreactor > Anaerobic >... | reverse complement strand
GCAGTATCCCCGGCCAGTCTGCGAGATGAATCCCGTTGAATGCCGAGCCTATGACCATTCCTGCCACTATGCCGCCCATGATCCCCGGAATAGCCGGTATCTTCAACGCAACGATTACGATTACCAGAACCGGTGGCAGCAGCATCCATAGATTGATGTTGAAGTTGAGCAGGCATGCCTGACGCATCGGTTCTACGATATCCAGGCTGGCGCCCTTATTGGCCTTCAGTCCCAGTATAGTGTAGACCACCAGCGCGATCAGCAGCGACGGTGTTACGGTCCATATCATATGTCTTATATGATCGAACAAAGTCGAACCGGCCATTGCCGGAGCCAGATTTGTCGTATCCGACAAAGGTGACATTTTGTCTCCAAAATAAGCGCCGGTAATGATGGCGCCAGCTGCCATGGCACTGTTGATTCCAAGTCCCGTAGCAACTCCTATAAGTGCGATTCCAATGGTTCCCGCAGTAGTCCATGACGAGCCCGTTGCCAGCGCTACGATGCAGCACAGCAGGCAGGTGGCAGTCAGGTAAATGCTCGGCTTCAGTATCAGCAGTCCATAGAATACCATGCCGGGAACTACGCCCGCGGATACCCAGCATCCGATCAATATGCCGACTTCTGCCAGAATAAGGATCGCCTGCATGGACCTGTTGATGGATGCCAGTATTCCGGCCTCCAGGAACGCCCATTTGTATCCGTTCAGCGTTGCCACGATTGTAGCGAATACTGCCGATGTCAGCAGCGCTATATGCACTTCGCCATAACCGCAGGTAAAAGCGTTAACTGTGTCTGACGGGTTGCCGCTGATAAGATTGACGACTTTTCCCATCATACCGAGGCAGTACATGAGCGCTATTATTGTAAATAAAAAGCACACATATGCCTGCCAGAGAGGTATCTTTCTACCCATAATAAGTCCTCCTCAATTCACTTGAGTGATAAAAAAGTAAAAACCGATCCCGCATGCGGTGGATCGTTTTTATTCTATTGGAAATATTCTGGTTTTGGCAATCCACCCTTGGGTGTATTTTGCCTTTTTGCGTCTTTTTCCAAAGAAAAAACGGGCATTAGCCCGTTTTATTCAAAGCATATTAAATTCACAGCGTCTTAAGGTATTCGATCTCGCCTTCAGTCAGTCTGCGGTACTGCCCCGGTTTCAGATGGCCCAGCTTGATATTGCCCACCTGTATCCTCTCCAGCTCCTGGACATTGATACCCACCGCAGCAAACATTCTACGGATCTGCCGGTTTTTGCCCTCATGGATGGTTATCTCCAGAATAGACGAGTGACGGTTCCAGGTGATCACGTCGACTCTGGCCCGCGAGGTGACAAAACCGCCGATGTCCACGCCGTGGCGCAGCTTGCTCAGTTTCTCCTTGCTGATGGTGCCGGCTATCCTGACCCGGTATATCTTGTCCACCCTGTTCTTCGGGTGTGTCATTTTATAAGCGAAGTCACCGTCGTTGGTCATGAATAAAAGACCCGATGTATTGTAATCCAGTCTGCCCACAGGAAAGACTCTCTCTTCCACATCGGCCATCAGATCCACCACCGTCTCTCTTCCCTTGTCGTCATCAACTGAAGTTATAAAGCCAATGGGCTTATTCATGATGTAATATACCTTTTTTTCACCGGCTTCAACTTTGTTGCCGTTGACGATTACTACATCACCTTCGGCGACATCATAACCAGGTTCAGTCATCTTCTCACCGTTGACCTGGACCTGTCCCTTCTGTATAAGCTCATCCGCCTTGCGCCTGCTGGTGATCCCCGCGTTTGCTATGTACTTATTGATCCTCATTTTCTTCTCCGTAGATTTCTGCCACTTTCATCATGACAGCACATTCAATGCGCTTTCTGAAAAGCTGACATCCGTACTCATAAATACCTTTAATGGAGCCCGTTCCGTGATAGGCATTGGCAGCGCAGCCGCCTGAACAGTATAACCTGGCCCAGCATTCCCTGCACTCCTCACGGGCGTAAACGTTGCACAGCTTGAAGTCATCACGCAGCGGTTCATTTGTCACGCCCTTCCAGATGTCTCCCATCCTGAACTTCTCCTCGCCTACAAACTGATGGCACGGATAAAGGTCGCCCCACGGCGTTACGGCAAAATACTCGGTACCTGAGCCGCAGCCTGATATCCTCTTATAGATGCACGGCCCTCCCGTCAGGTCTATCATGTAATGATAGAAGGTGATCGGATGTCCCTCTTTTTCGCGGCGCAGCATATCCTCCGCCAGGATCTCGTACTGATGCTCGATCTCCGGCAGATCCTCTTCTGTCAGAGCATAGGGATCATCAGGCGAGCATACTACAGGTTCCATGGACAGCTGATCAAACCCCAGGTCCGCCATGTGGAAAATATCCTCTGTAAAATCTATATTGTTGTGGGTGAATGTGCCGCGCATGTAATAATCCTTACCGCCGCGTGCTTCCACCAGCTTCCTGAACTTAGGCACGATAATGTCATAGCTGCCTCTGCCGTCTGCGGTCCGGCGCAGTCTGTCATGGACTTCCCTGCGTCCGTCCAGGCTGAGCACCACATTATGCATTTCTCTGTTGGCAAACTCTATCACATCATTGTCTATCCCGACACCGTTAGTGGTAAGCGTGAAGCGGAAATTCTTTCCGGCTTCTTTTTCTATCTTCCTGCCATATTCAACTATACCCTTTACCACATCCCAGTTCATCAGCGGCTCTCCTCCGAAGAAGTCCACCTCCAGATTCACTCTGTCGCCGGAATTTTCCACGAGAAAATCAAGAGCCCGCTTTCCCGTTTCCAGGCTCATAAGAGCCCTCTCGCCATGGAATTTCCCCTGGCTTGCAAAGCAGTAGTCGCAGCTGAGATTACAGGTATGAGCTACATGGAGGCAAAGAGCCTTGATCTCCGTGTGTCTGTTCTTCAGGTCGAAAGCCCTGGGTTCATATATGTCTTCAGTGAACAGTTTGCCATCCTTCTGCAGCTGGTCGATGTCGTCGAAGACTTCTTCCACATCCGCCTTTGTCACATTATATTTTTCCATGACTCGGGCAGCCGTCTCCTCCCTGGATAACGCTCCCTCACAAAAAAACCGGATGATGTCGTAAGCAACATCATCCACACAATGTACAGAACCACTGTTAACATCCAGTACTATATCATAACCGTTAAGTTTGTACTGGTGTATCATTATTCAGCCTTCTCGCACTTCTGGTTTGCGACTCCGCATGAAGTCTTGCATGCCGACTGGCATGAAGTCTGGCACTCTCCGCAGCCGCCGTTTTTGATGCTGTCTTTCAGGTTTCTTGTTTCGATAGTTTTGATTCTTTTCATATCTGTTTCGCCTTTCTGTTTTTATACTTGATTTATCTTATACTAACAGCCTCGCCTTTGTCAAGTGGTACCTGCCTCCTTGATGCATTTCAGCAGTCCGCTCAGCCCAACAAGTATGTCATCATATGTGTCATCGAAGTCTCCCGTATACCACGGATCTTCAATGTCCTTGTCTTTACCGGCAAATTCCAGCAGTTTATAGGTCTTCTCATCAGGATCACCGCTGAACAAAGTGCGCAGCTCGCGCATGTTCGTATCGTCCATGGCGATTATGTAGTCAAAATCAAGATAATCCTGGCTGGTCATCATGCGTGCCCTTTTGTTCTCATCATACGGCACTCCCACGGAGTCCAGTTTGTCCCTGACCCCGCGATGCATTTCATGGCCGAGATCCTCAGTGCTCAAGGCAGCGGAATCTATATAAAACTGCTCCTCCAGCTGACGGTATCTGACCATATCTTTCATTATGAACTCCGCCATGGGTGATCTGCAGATATTGCCATGGCAGACAAATAGTACTTTTATCAATGTCTTCTACTCCTCTGCGTAAAACTTTGTCTTACGCAACTATCTCTCAAATCTCTCCCCGATCCAGCTCTGATTCACCTCTGCGTATTTACCTGCCGGAACAGATACTATCTCCGTGTAGTTTTCCGCAAGATCAGCGTACAGTTCCTCATCAAAGTCCATGGTGAGTTTCTCCCCGTCTCCGTTGTCGGAAGGCCAGACTACCAGGAATTCTTCATCGTCCTCGAACATGTAGAGCAGATCCCCCTCTTCCAGATCAGGCCACTCTTCCTTAACGCTGTCCCAGACAATAAACTTGTAAAGCTCAATTATCCTGTCGTCGCGTCCGCCTTCCGCGATCAGTATTTTCTCCATCAGCTGGACTCCGCAGGCCGTCAGCCTGTATACCGCAGTTTCGTCCACGTCCGAATCGGGAATGTCGAGGCTGTTCAGCTGATCCAGCAGATCATCCTCGTGGTCAGGCGCCATATATATGTTGAGACCACGGCTCGGATCCATATACATTACAGGATATTCAACCATGACTGCGTCGCCGCAGCCAGGACACTCATTGAGGAAAAAGTCCCCCTCAACTATGGCTGCCTTGTACTCCGGATTCTCCACCACATCAACGAACTCGTTCATATTCACTTTTATCATTTCCCCGCAGCCCGGGCATTCAACTTCAATTATTTCGGACATTTTCACCCTCCATTTCAATGGCTATCTGTCTGGAGTCATCGTCGGCTTCCTCCGTGTCATCCATATCTATTATGCCTTCGATGTTCTCTATCTCCGGCAGGTCCTTAAGGGATTCAAAACCAAAGTTCTTAAGAAATTCATCTGTCGTTCCGTATAGCAGCGGGCGTCCCACCGCATCTGATCTTCCCAGTTCACGGACAAGCTCCTTCTTGATCAGTCCCTCCATTACGCGGTCGCTTTTGATGCCGCGGATAGAATCTATTTCACCTTTTGTTACAGGCTGCCTGTAGGCGATTATCGCCAGCACTTCAAGGGCTGCCTGTGACAGTTTTTTTATCTTCACAGGTGTGCAGAGCCTTCTGACGAACTCACCGTTGTCAGCCCTCGTTACAAACTGAAATGAATCATTGACACGGCGTATCAGTATGCCGCGCCCTTCCTGTTCATATTCAGCAGCCAGTTCTTCAAAGAACTCTATGGCTTCCTGCTCTGTTATGTCAAATACCTCTGCCGCATCTTTTGCCGGAAGCAGCTGGCCCCATACGTAAAGCATGGATTCAAATGCTGATTTGATCACTTTCTTACTGGTCAATTTCTTCTACCTCCTGCGCCGGTTCATCGAACCCCCGGTCTCCTGTAACCACTGTGATCTCGCCGTAGGTTATTCTCTGGACAGCGTCCAGATATCTCTCACGCATCATCTGCAGCAGGGAAACAAAGGTCACGACAACGTCGTATCTGTTTCTGGCATCGGGTATCAGTTCTCTAAGGTTCAATTCATCACTGCCCGATCTTATTGCACGTCGGAATGTATCCTTGATATATTCCATGCGTTTTTCCATGGTCTCCCGCTGCCGTTCAACCATGGTATAATGTTTCTGCGTCTCTTCTATACGCTGTCTCTTACTTAGGAACAGCCCGAAAGCCTTGGCGAACTCCCTGATGTCCAGACTGAGGTATTCATCGGGATTCTCAACATAACATGAGATATCCTCCTGCGGTTTCTCATAGACATCCGCCATCAGCTCTTCACACTCCTGAAGCATCTCGCTACACTGCTTGCATTTCTTGTAAGCCAGCAGTCTTTCCACCAGATCGCTTCTCGGATCCTCTACCGAAAGCAGATCCGAGTCCAGTTCGTTTTTAGGCAGCATCATCTTGGATTTGATCTCGATGAGTTCAGCCGCCAGCACCATGAACTCTGAAGACAAATTTATATTCATCCCGCTCATGGTATCGATATAGTCCATATATTGATTTGTTATCTCTGAAACCTGTATATCATATATGCTCATCTGAGCATTCTCGATCAGATATACCAGCAGATCAAAGGGCCCTTCAAAGGCCGGCAGCTTGACCTTGTAACTCATCCGTTATTTCTCCAATTTCGTATCTTTCAGTGCCGCGGCCGCTTTTTCCTCAAGGCCTGTGTGATAATTGTAATACAGCAGTCCTATTACCACGATGGCAGCTCCGAGGAGTTCCCATGAAGTTGGTATCTGTCCCAGGAACAAAAAGCTCAGTATGATGGCAAACACTGATTCTCCCGACTCCCATGCAGAAACATACAGCGAATCCACATAACCGAAGCAGAGATTGAATACCGCGTGAGCGCCTATCTGGCATACCAGCGTCAGCGCGACCAGCAGTAAATAATCCTTGGCGGGATAACCCAGCGCAGGTGTGCCCGTTGCGACCATGCCTACACTGAAACATATCCACGTGGACAGGAAACAAAGGAATACGTATGTTGGTCCTGCCACCTTTTTTCTCACCTCGTTGCCGACTGTGAAATACAGCCCCATGAACACTGCCGCCATGAAGGCAAGTACATCGCCCTTGAAGTTGCCGGCAGACAGCTGGCTGTAATCCAGTCCGGCTACCACTGTCCCTCCAAGAAGGGCAAGCACTATGCCCATAACAGGTCTGACTCCCACATGCCTCTTGAACACGAAGACTGTGATGATCAGCACCACAAGCGGGTGCAGCGCCGCCAGAACGACTCCGCTGGCTATATTTGTCAGCTTTACCGCCGTGAACCAGGTGAAGAAATGTCCGAACAGAAATGCTCCGGCAACAAAGGTCCACGCCAGATCCTTTCCCGCAATAGCTTTCAGTTCATCTCTGCGGTTCATAAGCACCGGTATGGCAAAGAACGGAAGTCCCATGGTCAGACGCCAGAAGCCTATGGCCATGGAAGGCGCCGTTATTGCCTTGCCGAAAATACCCGATGACGAACCTGCAACTACCGCAAGAACTACGATTATTTTAACATACTTTTCTAAAAAACTTTTCTTTTCTCCACTCATTTTATTAACTCCGATCAGCCTTTGACCTTCAAAAGATTCTCTCTGTATGGGGGTCTGACTATTCCCTTCTCCGTGATCACCGCGGTAATGTATTCGGCCGGAGTTACGTCAAATGACGGATTATAGGTCTTGATGCCCTCCGGGGCCATTGGTTTCTCATACCACATCTCATAGATTTCCTTGCCGTCTCTGAGTTCTATCTGGATGTCGTCACCCGTCTCGGTATTCAGATCTATGGTCGATGTCGGCACAAACATGTAGAACGGTATCCCGTACTCTTTGGCCAGAATGGCCAGAGCCGACGTCCCTATTTTGTTCGCGCCGTCGCCGTTGGCCGCCATGCGGTCGCATCCCACTACCACCGCGTCGATCCATCCGTTCTTCATGACTATGGACGCCATGTTGTCACAGATCAGAGTCACGTCCACGCCGGCTTTGGTCAGCTCCCATGCCGTAAGCCTTGCTCCCTGCAGCATCGGTCTGGTCTCATCGGCAAAAACCTTGAAATCGTAGTCCTTTTCTGCGCCGAGATATATCGGCGAAAGACTCGTACCATATTTGGCCGTGGCCAGTGTTCCCGCATTGCAGTGCGTCAGTATGCCCATGCCCCTCTTCAGGAGCGTCAGTCCGTACTCTCCCATCTTGCGGCAGGAATGTTCGTCCTCTACTCTTATTTTTTCAGCCTCTTCCAGAAGAAGCTGCTTGGCCTCCATAACGTCTCCATCGAAGCCGTCAAGTCGTTCCTTCATACGGTTGAGAGCCCAGGACAGATTGACCGCAGTGGGTCTTGCCTTGACAATATAATCCGCGACATTATGCACCTCGTCCTTGAATTCGTCAAGCTTCAGCGCTTCGCTGTCTCTCACAGAAACAAACAGACCGTACGCGGCTGCAACTCCTATGGCAGGCGCTCCTCTGACCTTCAGCTTTTTGATCGCGACAAAGATATCCTCTTTGGTATTCATCTCAAGATATTTTTCTTCTCCAGGCAGCCTGCTCTGATCAAGTATCAACATCCTATTGTTGACGAACTTAACAGGTACCACTTCTGATACTCTCATTTTTTCATCTCCACTATTATTCATTTAATCACAGAGATATATTATATCATTTATATGGAGTTGTGGCAAATAAAAAACAGGAGCGCAAGCTCCCGTTTTTTAAACGTAATTGTGATTTTTCAGGTATCTCGCTATTTTAGCGCGGGTTTTAATGCGCAGGGCCGCGGTTTTTCTGCTGTAATTGCCCGACTTGACTGCATACGTTCCGCAGCAGTATCCGGCTATTCCCTTTACGTAACTGTAATGGAACGTCTTGAGATTGTATCTCAGATAGCTGGCCGCCACCTTGATGCTGTTCTGTGCTTTGAACAGTTCGCTTTTGCTGAATCCCTTGGATCTTCCCAGACTGGCGCTGGTCTGCATTATTCCGTAATACCCTGCCGGATTATATGCGGCAGCACTGAAGGTGCTCTCATGCTGAGCCATTGCCATAAGCGCTTTTGGATCCACATTATACTTTTTACCATATTTGATGAAATATCCTGCAAGAGTATAGGCTCTTGATCTGCTGATCTTTTTATTTCTGCTTCTGATATATGCCGCAAGCCCTTTCTGATACTTAACAGCTTTTATCTGCGCCGCTGTCCTGGTAGTTGTTGCCGCCGAGGCAGTGGTAGTGGTCGCCGCAGCAGCCGATGCAGAATCATCGGCGAAGACTGTGGCTGACATACAGAATATCAGTGTCAATGAGATCAGTGTTGTTATTAGCTTTCTTATCATATATATTAATTACTCCCTTTGTTCGGCCGTTCCCCCGGCCTTTTTTTACCATGGCTCATTAATTATAAATGACTTGGGCGGACAATTTATTAATTGGGCTTACATTTCACAGCTTCATCACAGAACAAATGAATATTTTGTGTCTTCAGCACTACTATTTTCTCAAATAATTAGTCACACACTATAATTGTATACGATTTTGCCATTAGTTTCTTAAGATTCCTTAAGAACTATTTATATTATCATCCCTTGCCAAGCGGGGTTCTTTTACATATACTATATATATGAAATTAAACGAATTGAAAAAAGGCAAAAAAGGAATAATAGAATCCGTCAGCGGCAGGGGCGCTTTGAGACGCCGGCTCCTCGATCTTGGGCTGACTCCCAATACCGAGGTGACTGTCCGCAAGGTGGCTCCTCTCGGAGATCCCATCGAGATTTCGCTGCGCGGATATGAGCTGACCATCAGAAAAGACGAGGCTTCGGTGGTAAAAGTCAGGGAGGTTATCTAATGGGGAGATTCAATGCAAATATTGCCCTGGCGGGCAACCCCAATTCCGGACTTACGACCCTGTATAATCAGATGACCGATGGTCTTCAGCATCAGGGGATATTCAGCACGCCGAGGAACAAGACCAAGGAAGGTCCGGTAAAAAACCACCGCGGCGTCAACGTCATTGAACTCCCCGGGATGTATTCCCTTTCAGAATACACCGTTGACGATATGTCCAACCGGGAGGTCCTGCTGAGAGGAAAGCCTGACGTAATCATAAACATAGTGGACGCAACCAATTTTGAGCGCAACCTATATCTCACGCTTCAGCTTATGGAGCTGGATATACCAATGGTACTGGCCCTCAACATGATGGATGAGGTCTACAGCAACGATATGGATATCGACATCGAGAAACTGTCGGAGATCCTCACTATTCCGGTACTTCCCATATCCGCCGCCAAGAACAGAGGCATACACGATCTGATACATTATGCTCTCGAAGCCGCAGAATCAAAACAGGTGCCGACGGATATAGACTTCTGTAAGGGACATGTGCACACCGCTATCCATTCTATAAGCCATATACTCGAAGAACCGGCCAGGACAGCAGGGCTGCCTCTGCGTTTCTGCGCCACCAAGATAGTGGAAGGCGACAGACCCATACTAAAGGATCTGAAGCTGGATGACGATGATATGTCCATAATCAACGACATCATCAGGGATATGGAACATCACATGGGCACTGACAGAGAGGCCGCCATGGCAGATATGCGCTATTCCTTTGTAGAGGATGTCTGCGCCAAGGTCGTGACCAGGGCTGTCCACACGACGATCCAGCATGACCGCGCCATCAAGATCGACCGCATCCTGACCCACCGCGTGTTCGCCATACCCATCTTTCTGTGCATAATGATATTCATCTTCTGGCTGACTTTCGGCAGTCTGGGGAGATGGCTCTCCGACTGGCTTTCCGTCGGCGTGCAATGGGTCATAGGCAAGATCGGCGAAGGACTGATCACAGCAGGCGCCTCCAATGAAGTGTATTCACTGGTCATCAACGGGGTCTGTGCCGGAGTCGGCAGCGTGATTTCCTTCCTTCCCATCATCGCGGTGCTGTTCTTCTGCCTGTCCATACTTGAAGACAGCGGCTACATGCCGAGGGTAGCCTTCGTAATGGACAAACTGCTGGAGAAGATAGGCCTCTCCGGCCGCTCCATAGTGCCGATGCTCATTGGCTTCGGCTGTTCAGTACCCGCTATAATGGCTACTCGTTCTCTGCCAAGCAAGCGCGACCGCCATCTGACCATAACCCTGATCCCGTTCATGTCCTGCAGCGCCAAGCTGCCGCTGTACGCCATGATAACAGCTGCATTTTTCCCGCATAACGGCACCCTGGTCATGGCCGGACTGTACTTTACGGGAATATTCGTATCAATAATATGTGCCCTTTTGTTCAACCGGACCCTGTTCAAGGGAGACCCGGTACCATTCGTCATGGTACTGCCGCCTTACCGGGTTCCGGCCGCCAAAAGCGTAGCCCTGAGAGTATGGGAAAACGTCAGAGGCTTTATCAAAAAGGCTTTCACAGTGATATTCATAGCAACCATAGTTATCTGGTTCCTCCAGAGCTTCAGCCCCGGACTGACCATGGTATCAAATCCCAGCAACAGCATCCTTGCTGCTATAGGAAAATTCGTATCGCCGGTGTTCGCCCCGCTGGGCTTC
>Ga0268263_1002742_pt1 | contig 10856 bp, 8 predicted proteins | sample Biomet5_FD_190358 | JGI IMG/M metagenome (GOLD analysis project Ga0268263, IMG submission 190358) | Microbial communities from bioreactor (seeded with sewage sludge) at LBNL, California, USA - Biofuel metagenome 5 (SPAdes) (version 4) | ecosystem: Engineered > Bioreactor > Anaerobic >... | reverse complement strand
GCAACTCGTTTATTTTACCGTGGCAATGCTTTGCGCTCGCGGGCTTGTGTTCGGGAAGTACGCCCCATTCGGCGTAGCGGCGGTTGCGGCACTTCCGTATTCCGCGCTGTGGAGCGTTGTTTTAGGCAGTATTGCGGGGTATCTGCTGCCTTCGGCAGCGGTTGTGCCGGTGCATTACATCGCAGCGGCTTTGGCTGCTGCGGCAATCCGATGGACATTAAATGACCTAATAAAGCTGAGAATGCATCCCGGGTTCGCACCGGCCGCAGCCTTTCTGCCGGTGCTGGCAACCGGTATGGCAATTGTCTTTGTAAACGGCTCCAGTTCTGTGACCATTGCAATGTATGTGGCGGAAGCGTTGCTTGCGGGCGGCGTTGCATACTTCCTGGCACGGACAGCCGGATTTGTGGATTCAAAGAGGGACATCAGTGCAATGAGCTCACAGGAGCTTGCCTGTGCTGCGCTTTCGGCGGGCGTATTGCTGCTGTCACTTTCCAATCTGGCGGTGGGCCCTATTTCTTTGGGGCGGGTTATCGCAGTTATCGCGATTCTATTTGCAGCACGATACGGAGGGGTGTCCGGTGGCAGTGTCGCGGGTATTGCGGCGGGAATCGCGTTCAGTCTTTCCACCACCGGTGTCAGTTATCTTTCCGGCGCATATGCCCTTGGCGGAATGATGGCCGGCGTGTTTTCACCGGTCGGGCGCTTGGCTTCGGTCATCGCGTTTATTATTTCCAATGGTGTCGCGTCGCTTCAGGTCGGTAACCAGGAGGCGGTCACGAATGGACTGTATGAGGTTATGGCGGCTACGGTCGTTTATATGCTGCTGCCGCAGCGGCTCGGCAGTCCGCTCGCCGGTATTTTCTCACACAGCGAGGATACCTCACGTGCCGACGGACTCCGCCGCTCGGTCATTATGAAGCTCGACTACGCGGCAAAGGCACTCGGCAGCGTTTCAGAATCGGTTGAAGAGGTAGCTAAAAGACTTTACACCGCCTGTGCACCGGATATTAACGGCGTTTATAAGCGAACAATTGATGAGGTCTGCTGCAACTGTGGGTTGAAAATCTATTGCTGGGAACGCAATTACAATGATAGTATGAATTCCTTAAATGATTTGACGGACAAGCTGAGGAGCAAAGGGACAATTGACCGCAGTGATTTTAATACACAGTTTGCAACGCATTGCAGCAGGCTGAATCCCATGCTTGAGTCCATAAACAGCCACTATAATGAATTTATAATAAAGGACGCGGCGGAAAGCCGCGCACAGCAAGTCAGAAGCGTGGTAGCAAACCAGTTTACCACCACGAGTGATATGCTTGAGGATATGGCGAGTGAACTGGAACTTTACGAGCAGTTTGATTTTGCCGCCGCACAGCGCGTCACGGAGGTTTTACGCAACGCGGGGATTTTGCCGATTGAAGTGAGCTGCCGTACCGACCATTTTGACCATATGTCCATTGAAATTGTAACGGCGCCGATTGAAAGCGCACGCTTAAACAAAGCAGAGCTTACAAATGAGATTTCCCGTGTCTGTGACCGAATGTTCCAGCAGCCATGCATCAGTTCGGCAAAAGGGAAATTCCGGCTGCAGATGACCGAGCGGCCCCTTTACAGGGTTTTGAGCGGCTGCGCGCAGCACTCCTGTGGCAACGCACAGCTTTGCGGCGACAGCTATGAGTGCTTTGCGGACGGCAACGGCCGCCAGATCGCAATCATCAGTGATGGAATGGGAACGGGCGGCCGCGCCGCAGTAGATGGCGCAATGGCCAGCGGCATTCTTTCACGGCTGATAAAAGCGGGCATCGGCTTTGATGCAGCACTGAAAATTGTCAATTCCGCCCTGCTTGTCAAGTCGGGTGACGAATCGCTGGCGACAATTGATTTAGCCGCACTGGATTTATTCAGTGGAAACGTTGAGTTTATGAAGGCCGGTGCGCCGATCAGCGTACTGAGAAAATCCGGAAGAGCCGTCGTCATTGACGCGCCAAGTCTGCCAATTGGAATTCTGAACGATATCAACTTTACCAAATCTTCTGACAGCCTAAATGACGGAGATCTGCTGATTCTGCTTTCCGACGGCGCGCTTGCTGCCGGCGACGAATGGCTTTGCGATACAGTGGAGGAGTGGTGCGGTCAGGTGCCGCAGGAGCTTGCGGAAGAAATCGTGACGCAGGCGATTGCGCGCCGAGGCGACGGTCACGACGACGACATCACGGCGCTGGTAATAAGAATTTCTAATGGCGATTAAAAAAGTGTATAAAAAACCGGATGGCCGCGTTGAGCGTATCCATCCGGTTTTTATCATTTAAACAATACCAAAAAGCGTTTCTGCGTTATGCTTTGTTGCTTTTAATATTTCTTCAATGGTTATACCGCGAATTTCCGCGACTTTGGCTGCGGTATAGGCAATTAAAGTAGAATCATTTCGCTTGCCGCGAAATGGCACCGGGGTCATATATGGGCAGTCTGTTTCCATCAGCATGCGCTCCAGTGGAATGGAGGCGGCAACCTCTACCGGTACACGTGCGTTTTTAAACGTGACCGCACCGCCAAGCCCAATGTACATACCGAGCCGAATTACTTCTTTTGCCATCTCGGGGCTGCCGGAAAAGCAGTGGAGCACACCGGCGGGCTTTAATTTTCGCAGCAGTTCCATTGTGTCACCGTGGGCGTCACGGTCATGCACGACAACGGGAAGATTGTGCTTTTGCGCAAGCACAATCTGGCTTTCCAGTATTGCTTTCTGTACATCCCTCGGTGCGTTTTCTTCAAAGTGATAATCCAGTCCGATTTCCCCGACCGCAACCACTTTATTCTTTATAATCAGCGCTTCAAGTTGTTCCAAATAATCCTGCGGCGCGTCCTTGGCACATTCGGGATGAACGCCTACAGCGGCATACAGGTACGGATACTTTGCCGCTAACGCGATGGAGGCGGCGGAAGAACCCAAATCAGCGCCGCAGTTCACCACATTGCAAATACCGTGCTGTGGTAACTCGGTTAAAAGCAAATCACGGTCCTCATCAAAAGCGGCGTCATCATAGTGCGCGTGGGAGTCAAATATATTGTTCAGTGTGTCCATATCAGCGAATTTTGCTGCCGGCCGGAATACCGTCAACAAAAATGACCTTTACTTCATCTTCGCCCGCGTCAGCCGCCAGAATCATACCCTGACTTTCTACGCCGCACAGCATTGCGGGTTTCAGGTTGGCAACCAAAATGATGCTGTGACCGATTAAATCTTCAGGCTTGTACCATTTTGCAATGCCGGAGGCGACGGTTCTTTCGCCCACGCCGTCATCAATAGTCAGCTTAAGTAGCTTCTTTGCCTTCTTAATTGGCTCGCAAGCAATAACCTTACCCGCACGGAGCTCAACTTTTCCGAAGTCATCTATGCCAATCTGAGCGATTCCCTCAATCTTTTTATCCTCCGGTTTTTCCTGCTTTTCAGCGGCCGGGTTCGGAATTAATGCATTCAATTCTTCAATTTCTTTTTCTACATCAATGCGCGGGTACAGGGTTTCACCCTTTGTGATGATTGCGTCGTCAGGTAAAATGCCCCATTTGGCGGCGGAGTCATAAGTTAGCGCGTCGGCTTTTAAGCCCAGCTGCGCTTGAATTTTCGGTGCGGTTTCCGGGATAAACGGAGTGATGAGGACGGAGACGATGCGAAGGCTTTCACACAGGTTGTAAATGACTGCGGCGAGCCGCGCACGCTTGGTTTCATCTTTGCCGAGCGCCCATGGAGTGGTTTCATCAATATATTTATTGGTACGGGCAATGAGCTTCCAAATTTCGGTCAGCGCATTGCTGAACTGGTAAGCGGAAATGGCGTCGTCGCACTTCTTGCGAAGTTCCAGCGCCATCGCAATCAATTGGTCATCGATCGGGTCGCTTTCACGCTCAGCGGGAATCCGACCTCCAAAGTATTTTTCCGCCATTGCGGTGGTACGGGACAGAAGATTGCCCAAGTCATTTGCAAGGTCGGAATTGATTCGGCTGATCAGCGCTTCATTTGTGAATACGCCATCCGCGCCAAACGGAATTTCGCGCAGGAGGAAGTAACGGATTGCATCCACACCGTAGCGGTCACACAGAATAACGGGGTCAACCACGTTGCCCTTTGATTTACTCATCTTACTGCCGTCGCCGAACAGAAGCCAGCCGTGGCCGTAAACCTGCTTTGGCAGCGGTAAGTCGAGCGCCATCAGCATGGCCGGCCAAATAATGGTGTGGAAGCGCACAATTTCTTTGCCGACAAAATGCACGTCTGCCGGCCAGTATTTTTGATAGGCGGAATCATCATCCGAACCGTAGCCTAAGGCGGTGATATAGTTTGTCAGTGCATCAAGCCAGACATAAACGACATGCTTCGGATCAAAATCAACCGGAATACCCCAGGTGAAGCTTGTACGCGAAACACACAAGTCCTCAAGCCCTTGTTTAATGAAGTTAATCATTTCGTTTTTGCGGCTTTCCGGTTGAATAAAGTTTGGCTGATCTTCATACAGCTTTAACAGTCTGTCCGCGTATTTGGACATACGGAAGAAGTAGGCTTCTTCGTTCGCTTTTTTGACTTCGCGCCCGCAGTCAGGGCACTTCCCGTCCTTCAGCTGTGTTTCGGTCCAGAAGGATTCACAAGGGGTGCAGTACCAGCCCTCATATTGACCCTTGTATATTTCACCCTTGTCGAAAAGGGTCTTAAAAATCTTTTGTACGGCTTTTACGTGGTAGTCGTCCGTCGTGCGGATAAAACGGTCGTTGGAAATATTCAAAAGCTTCCATAAATCCTGAAAGCCTGCGACGATTTTATCGACATATTCCTTGGGGGTAACACCCTCTTTTTCTGCATTTATCTCAATCTTCTGGCCGTGCTCATCGGTTCCGGTCAAGAACATGACATCGTACCCCTGCATGCGTTTGTAGCGCGCAATTGCGTCACATGCAACAGAAGTGTAGCTGTGACCGATGTGTGGCTTACCAGAAGGGTAGTAAATTGGCGTCGTAATGTAAAAAGTTTTTTTGTCCATGTTTTTACCTCCAAGAGAATCGAATTCCCGCATTTGTGATTAATTTTATTATTATACCATTTTTTTCATAAATAGTGAATAGAAAATGCAAAATGATGGTCATATGTATATTGAGAAGCCGCAATTGTATCGCTGTGAAAAGAGAAACCGCCTCCAAGGCCGGCTGGCCATGGAAGCGGCAGATGTGATAGAATTAGTTTCCGGCTGAAACGCTTGTGGCGTTTTCACCGTAGAGGAAAGTTCTCAAAAGCTGGCTGTTTTTTGTCAAATCAGGGTCTAACACATCGCCAACTCCCTTAATTTTCCTATCTTTATAGGTGTTCGGGTTTGGTACATACATAGTTTTCATGGGATATTTGGAAGCTGACCCCGCAATGGAGGCCAAATAGACCAAGTCTGCGTCACTTAAATTTGTTTTTACAAGATGCAGGTTGTCGTACATCATTTTATTAATTTCCAGCGGATTCATCGTCTTAAACTTTTGAATCATCAGCTCCATTACTTCACGCTGGCGGCCGGTTCGGCCAAAGTCGCTGTCTGTTTCCCTAATACGGGCGTAATACAAGGCCAGCCTGCCGTTCAAATGGTTCACACCGGGCTTGAGGTTGCTGCCCATATTGCGGTTTTCCGCGTCGCAAAGCTTTTTGTCCATCTGAATATCCAGCCCGCCCATTTTATCAATGATGGCAGAAAAACTTTCAAAATCCACGGAAACATATTTATCAATATTGACTCTGAAATTATTTTCAAGCGTCTGCATGGTAAGCCCCGCGCCGCCTTTTGAGTAGGCTGCATTCAGCTTTTGTTTTTTCATCGTAGGAATTTCAACATAAAGGTCACGCAGGAACGAAACCAGCTTAATCGTCTTTGCAGTGTTATCGATTGAAAGCAGCATGGTCGTGTCACTGCGGCTGCTGTTGCCGTCATCACCCTTGTCTGTGCCAATCAGAAGGATGTTGGTAACTTTGCTGTCCGAAATAACGCCCCATGTGGGTGCTGCGGACGGCTGTTCCACGTAACTTGCGGTATTGGTGCTATCAGAGCGATCCAATCGCGACATCATAATCATGGCGTAGGCGCCTATTCCCAGTGCAATAATAAGTACAAGCGATAAAATGGTAAAGAAAACCTTCTTTGCGCCACCTTTTTTTCGATTGTTTCTTTTCTTGCCGCGGCGTCCGCCGCCCGTATATCGCGAATCGTCTGCATAATGCGACCCGCCGTTGCTGTAAATATCGCGGTCAACATAGTTGTACCGGTCAACATCGTCGGGATAGTTTTTTCTAACAGCGCGTTTGTCGGGATTCGAGGGTGTGCGGTTTGGACGATAATTATTATTTCTTTGATCCATTCAGTTGCACCTCAAAATTCGTACTCTACATATAAAACATTACTATTCTATTGCAAAATAGCGGAGATGTCAATCGTTATGTAAACTAAAGTGAAGTAAAAACAATGCATAATTGATATTTTAACACCTCAAGCATCTTGTTTATCATCATGTGATAAATTTGTGATTAGCTTATTGATATAATAATGCTTTGCAACCTCAGGAGTTTCAAAGCATAATGTTTTTTGGAAGATATACGAAAGACTTGCACTCCAATCCTCAGCAGAAAACAGGTCTTCTGCTAATTCCATGACAGTTGGCAGAATGGTTGCACTGTTTGACGACAGGCGAAGGTCTGAAATGTAAAGGTTACAGTTTTTTGCAAGATAATCAACCATTGTTTCACTCATTCTCACACATCCTTTAAGCATAAAATTATAGTCAAGTAGTAAATATTGGAAGTTCTTATAATTACATTATAGTAACAAATCGTTACTAAGTCAACGAATTATAGATAAAATTGACAATTTATGTAACTATTTGTTACATAAATTGCGCGTTATCTTATTAAACTGTATAATTTTGGAAGGGAGATGATGAGGTGGTCGCTCAGAAACTGAAGGAACTTAGAACAGGGCATAAGCTCACGCAAAATGATATTGCCGCCCTTTTAAATATTTCCCGTGAGGCATATTCCATGTATGAAAACGAGAAAAGACAGCTAAATTATGAAGCACTTTGCGTTATCGCAAATTACTACGGTGTGAGCCTCGACTATTTGTTTGGACGGATAGATACGCCGGAACTGCCTTCTGCACTGAGCAAGGACGAAGCTGCACTTCTGTCCCAATATCGTGAATTAGATGTGCGCGGGCAGGAAAATATTCTTGACATGACAAGGCTGGAGTACAAGAGGGAAACAAGAGAAAAAAAAATTACCGGGTCGGCAGTGTGATTTACCCCGCTTCATTTCGCAAAACATGAACCGGCACAGAAGAAATATTTGCGTATTGCAGGAACACACGCTGCGTTCGGAACAGCTCTGCATTCAAAATGATTTTTTTAAATTCATATGTTGTACATTGTTTTTATCAAACAACGTTGGTATAATATAAGAATATAATTTTTAGGCTTATCAGGAGGATATACCGATGCAAAATCGTAAAAAAGAAAAACATCATACTGATGCCCGTACAATTATTGTACGTATTGTGGCCATTACTTGTGCAGTGCTGATTGCCGGTTCCGCACTTTTGGCAGCATTCCTTTGAGAAACTGCGCACATTCGGGCTATGCAGCATAATGGTTCGGTTACCCGCTGAACGATTTATTGCATGTAAAATTAAATAAATCCAACAAATAGCCGCCTTGCAGTTTAAAACGCTGCAAGGCGGCTGTTATTGTAATTATTCTTTTCCGGCCTGAATAAAGTCTACACCTGCGCCGTAAGGCTGAAATACAACACCGCTAACACCTTTGGCGGTGGCAAAGTAATTTTTTTGGTAATACAGGGGATAGAATATGCCCTGTTCATTCAAATATTTTTCTGCGGCTGTAAATGTTGCTGTCGCCTCGCTTCCGCCCTTTTTCTCTGCGGCTGTCAGCATTGCGTCAAAGGCCGCGTCTTTTAATATGGCAGGGTTTTTCTGCGCACCGGTTTTAAACTGTGATAAAACAGCCAACGGGCCGTCGCTAAGAGGCTGAACGGAAGAAATCGCAACTTCAAAGTTACCCGACTTGATGCGCGCGGCCAGAGCATCGTTGCTAAGCGGTTCCATGTTAAAATAGTAATTGAATTGAGTGTTCCAAGTGGCAATCATTTCATTGAGCATTAGCTTAACGTTGGGGTCATCGGGGCAAATGACACTGATGCTGGGCAGTTTTGGCAAAGAGAGTTGGGCTAAGCCGGTGGTAAGCAGTGCGGCGGCATTCTTATCCTGCTTCAAGTAAAAAGGACCGCTGCTTGCGAGTGCACGGTAGCTTTTGCCCATCCATGTCGTGGAAGGGGGAATAATATTCTCTGCCACACTCATGTTCTTTGGCAAATGTTTTATCACTGCCGCACGGTTAAACGCCTGAATAAATGCCTTGCGTATATTCGTGTTTTTCATAACATTGGACTGTGTGTTAAAACAAAGGCCCCAGGTTGTGTCTTCAAATGAAGAAATGGTGCAGCCCGCGGCGGTTGCGGCAGGCACCTTATCGATAGGCATCGCAATCGCATCCGCTGCTCCGGTAGTCAGCGCGGTGACCGGGTCTGGGAGATCTGTTGCTGTGCTGATAATGCTGAATTTCACATTTGACGGAAGCGGTTTTTTATTGCCGGAATAGGTAGAGGAACGTACCAAATTAAGATATTTTCCATGTTCCCAGCCGTATTTCCCATCAATTTCAAAAGGTCCGTTGCTGGACAAATATTTGCGCTCCAATCCGTAGCGGCCGGAGGCACTTTCAAAAAATTTCTGGTTGCAGGGCATAAATACAGAAGAAGCTGTGAGAACCGGAAAATCCGGGTAGGAGTAGTTGAGCTGTACGATTAATGTATGCGCGTCTTTTGCGGTCACGCCGAGTTGGTCGGCCGGAAGTGCTCCGGAATTTACTTCTTTGGCGTTTTTAATGCAGAACATTTGGGAACAGGTCGTTGAGCCGGTTTGGGGGGAAAGTGCCCGCCGAAAGGCAAAAACAAAGTCGTCGGCAGTGACGGGTGTTTTATCATTTCCTGAATTCGCCCATTTGGCGTTGCTGCGAAGCGTGAAGGTAAACACGGTACTGTCCGCGTTGCTTTCCCATTTTTCGGCCACGCCAGGGTAAGCCTGATGCTTTGCGTCAAGGCGCGCAAGACCTTCGTACAGCGCCTCAATGGCAACAATTGCGGAACTGTCCGAGGCAATCTGCGGGTCAAGCGTCTTGGGTTCGTCGGTCAGAATATAATTCATTTTTTTATTGGCATTTTTGGGTTCTTTTTTGCTGCATGCGGCTAAGGAAAATAATATGGTAAGGCAGAGGAAAACTGCCGTCATTCTTTTTAGATACAGTTAGATCACCCCTCAATTTTTGGGATAAGGCTATTTTAACATTTTTTATCCCTCAATGCAACGAGGTTAACATAATTGTTATATTTAACTTTAGCACGAGTTTGAATTTTATGCAGCACAATATTTCTGTTTGCAACAGTGCATATTCCACAAAATTAAATATTCACAAATTATATCTTTATTATTTATATCAATAATGTTATAATAATAAAACAAAATATGTTAAAAGGGGGCATTTATTATGTCAAACAAGAACGCGAAATTTTATATCTGTAAGCATTGCGGGAACTTTGTCGGGATGATTTTTAACAGTGGTGTTTCCATGATCTGCTGTGGGGAACCGATGACAGAGCTAATACCGAACACAGTGGAGGCGGCACACGAAAAACATCTGCCGGTGATCAGTATTTCCGGAAACACAGTTACCGTGAAAGTTGGCAGTGTGCCTCATCCGATGCTGGAAGAACACTACATCGAGTGGATTTATCTCGAGACCAAAAACGGCGGCCAGCGCAGAATCTTAAAGCCAGGGGATAAGCCGGAAGCGGTCTTTGTCCTTGAGGATGACGAAGCGGTCGCGGCCTATGCGTATTGCAACCTCCATGGTCTATGGGAAACGAAGGTTGGGTAATTCGGTTATCTAAAATATTGGCGTACATCATTTTAGTGGTGAAACATAGCAAGAGCCTGCAATTGGTGTTATTGACACGAATTGCAGGCTCTTTTTACGTTATGTTTATGGGCTTTTTGAGAAATCAGTTTGCTGATTTGCAAAATTTATTTAATAATGCTGGAACCGCTCATCTCTGCCGGCTGGGGTAAGCCCAAAAGCTTGAGCATAGTCGGCGCGATGTCAGCCAGCTTGCCTCCCGTGCGGAGCTTGCAGGGGTGGCCAATGACGCAGAATGGAACAGGGTTGGTCGTGTGCGCTGTAAACGGAGAACCGTCCTCTTCATACATCTTGTCGGCATTGCCGTGGTCAGCCGTAATCAATGCAATCCCGCCCATTTGGGCAATCGCGTCGGTCACTCTGCCCACACATTTGTCAACCGCTTCCACAGCCGCTTTTGCTGCCGTAAAGACACCCGTGTGTCCGACCATATCGCAGTTTGCAAAATTTAAAATAATGACATCGTATTTGCCGCTCTTAATACGGTCTACCAACGCGTCTGTTACTTCATTTGCGCTCATTTCCGGCTTTAGGTCGTAAGTAGCGACTTTAGGCGACTGAATCAGAACTCTGTCTTCGTTTGGGTACTGTTTTTCCACGCCGCCGTTAAAGAAGAAGGTCACATGGGCGTATTTCTCGGTTTCTGCAATACGAAGCTGTGTTAAGCCCTTGTCGGAAATGTATTCTCCAAAGGTGTTTTTCAGTGACTGGGGCTTAAATGCCACCAGTACGTTCGGCATTGTGGCATCATATTGCGTCATGCACACATAGGTGAGAGGGAAGAA
>Ga0268263_1002739_pt1 | contig 10865 bp, 8 predicted proteins | sample Biomet5_FD_190358 | JGI IMG/M metagenome (GOLD analysis project Ga0268263, IMG submission 190358) | Microbial communities from bioreactor (seeded with sewage sludge) at LBNL, California, USA - Biofuel metagenome 5 (SPAdes) (version 4) | ecosystem: Engineered > Bioreactor > Anaerobic >... | reverse complement strand
CTCCTCCTCGGTGCGGATGACCTTCGTGATATACGCCTGTTTGGCCCGCAGCTCCGGATAGGCACACTCGTTCTCGCGGATAACGGTGTCCACCACCTCGTACAAAAACGGATGATTCACGCCCAGCAGCTTGCCGTGACGGGCGGCGCGGCGCAGCAAGCGGCGCAGCACGTAACCGCGTCCCTCGTTGGAGGGCAGCACGCCGTCCCCGATCATGAACACGCTGGATCGGATGTGGTCCGTGATGACACGGAGGGACACGTCCGTCTTGTGGTTCTCCTCATAATGGGCGCCGGTGATCTCGCTGACCTTGTTGGTAATGTTCATAACGGTGTCCACGTCGAACAGGGATTCCACGTTCTGGGACACCACCGCCAAACGCTCCAGCCCCATGCCGGTGTCGATGTTCTTGTTCTCCAGCTCCGTGTAGTTGCCCTGTCCGTCGTTGTTGAACTGAGAGAACACCACGTTCCAGACCTCGATATAGCGGTCGCAGTCGCACCCCACGGTGCAGGTGGGCTTTCCGCAGCCGTACTGCTCCCCGCGGTCGTAGTAGATCTCGGAGCAGGGGCCGCAGGGACCGGAGCCGTGCTCCCAGAAGTTGTCCTCCTTGCCGAAGCGGAAGATGCGCTCCGCCGGAATGTGGATGTCGTCGTGCCAGATGTTCCACGCCTCGTCGTCGTCCAGATAGACGGAGGGGTACAGCCGATCAGGCTCCAGACCCACCACCTGAGTCAGGAACTCCCAGGCAAAGGGAATGGCCTCCTTCTTAAAATAATCGCCGAAGGAGAAATTCCCCAGCATTTCAAAGTAGGTTCCGTGGCGGGCAGTCTTTCCGATATTCTCAATGTCGCCGGTGCGAATGCACTTCTGGCAGGTGGTGACACGGTTGCAGGGCGGCTCCTCCTCCCGCGTAAACCACGTCTTCATGGGGGACATCCCCGCGTTGATCAGCAGCAGGCTGGCGTCGTTGTGCGGGATCAGGGAAAAGCTGGGCAGACGCAGGTGCCCCTTGCTCTCGAAGTAACTGAGGAACATCTCCCGCAGTTCGTTCAGTCCGTAATACGGATGGCTCATATTTTTTCTTCCTCCTGATGTGCATGATGATTGAAAAATTAAAAGACTTCGCCCCGGTTTAGGGGCGAAGTCCTGACTCCGCGGTACCACCCTAATCATCCCGCAAGCGGGATCTCTTAGCCATCCGATAACGGGGATGAGGCGTTCCGCTTCTCGCGGACTGCTCAAAAGCGGCTGCCCTGCGGCGTCGGTCAAGGGGCTCACACCGTCCCCCTCTCGCTTGGACCCGTTTGCAGAGCTGACTTTCTCGTCGCGTTTTTCCTCCGGAGGGCCGCTTCCTTCCGCCGCGGGCCCGAAACGCCGCTGCGGCAGGCACGGCTGCATCCGTATGATTTGCTTTGTGTTCATTATATCCCAAATCGTCGGTTTGTCAACGGGAAAGCTTACGCCTCCGCGATTCTGCGGCCCATCAAAACCCCCATGACGGAGGCCATCATCAGCCCGCGGGTCCAGCCGGAGGAGTCGCCCAGACAATGCAGGCCCTTCAGGCTGGTGTTGAAATCCGCGTCCATCCTGACCCGGTTGGAGTAAAACTTCAGCTCCGGGGAATAGAGCAGCGTCTCATAGGAGGCAAAGCCGGGAACCACATAATCCATCGCCTGGATGAAACCGATGATGTTCACCATGGCACGATACGGCATGGCGGCGGTGATGTCCCCGGCGACGGCATCCGGCAGCGTCGGGTGCAGATTGGACTGAGACAGCTCCTTCTGCCAGGTGCGCTTGCCGTCCAGAATATCGCCGAAGCGCTGGACGAGGATCTGGCCGTTGCCCAGCATGTTGGTCAGCTCCCCCACCTTCTGGGCGTATGCGATGGGCTGGTTAAAGGGTACGGAGAAGTTATGGGAGCAGAGGATGGCCAGGTTCGTGTTGTCGGTCTTGAGGTCCTTGTAGGAGTGACCGTTGACCACCGCCAGGTTGTTGTCGTAGTTTTCCTGGGAAACGAAGCCGCCGGGATTCTGGCAGAAGGTACGCACCTTGTTCTTGAAGGGCTTGGGGTATCCCACCAGCTTGGACTCGTACAGCACGCGGTTGACGGTCTCCATGATCTCGTTGCGGACCTCTACCCGCACGCCGATATCCACGGTACCCGGGGCGTGGGCGATGTTGTGCTCGGCGCAGAGCTTTTCCAGCCAGTCCGCACCCCGGCGGCCGGTGGCCACCACCGTCTCCTCCGCGCAGATCTCCAGCTCCCGTACCCCGTCGGAGACGGTAACGCCCCGGCAGACGTCGTGTTCCAGGATCAGATTGCTGCACTCGTAGCCGAACAGAATCTCCACATTGTGGGCCTGTAAGTACTTCTCGATCCCCAGATAAATGCCCTGGGCCTTCTCCGTGCCCATGTGCCGGATGGGGCAGTCCACCAGCTTCAGTCCGGCCTGAATGGCCCGGCGGCGGATCTCCTTGCGCTCATCGTCGTTGCCCAGCCCCTCGATATGGTCGTCCGCGCCGAACTCCAGATAGATCCGGTCGGCGTAATCGATGGTCTGCTGGGCCAGCTCCTCCCCGATCAGCGTCGGCAGATCGCCGCCCACCTCGTAAGAGAGGGAGAGCTTGCCGTCGGAAAAGGCGCCGGCACCGGAAAAGCCGGTGGTGATGTGGCAGTATGGCTTGCAGTTCATGCACCGCCCGGTCTGATCCTTGGGACAGTGCCGCTTTTCCACGCTCTGCCCCTTCTCCACCATGACGATCTTCTTTTTGCTGCCCCGGCGGATCATTTCCAGCGCGGTAAAAATGCCGGCCGGGCCGGCGCCGACAATCACAACGTCTGTGTTCATAAAACAGTCTCCTTGTGTGACTTCCCGTGCAGAGCACGCTCTTGAATTTGACGGGAAGATGAAATTATTCCTCGGCGGAAAGCACCGCCCGGCGCACCAGCGAGTAGGGCGGTACCGCCCGCGGGAGCTTCATGTGAAAAATTGTCTGGGGCGTGCGCGCCTCCGGAATCGCCGTTCCCACTGCATCCGTCAGCTCCGGTACAAGCATGGAAAACGGCTTCGTATCCGGTCCCACGACCTCCACCGCATCGCCGGTGCGGAGTTTATTGCGCACCGACAGCGTCGCGTTTCCGTTTTCGTCGCAGTCCATGACAAGTGCTTCTACTTTCCAGTCTCGAATGTAGCGGGAATCCGCATAGTACTGTCCCGGGTATCCGTAAAAAAAGCCGGTGGAGTAGCGGCGGTGGCTGACATGCTCCACCTCGTTCCGCCAGACCGGATCGGGCGGAAGTCCCTCCGCAAGGGCGTCCAGGCAGTGGCGGTAGGCGCCCGTCACAATGGCCGCATAATAGGCGGATTTGGCGCGTCCCTCGATCTTGAGGCTGGATACGCCCGCGCCGCGCAGTTCGTCCAGATGATCGATCATGCACATATCCCTGGAGTTCAGGATGTAGGCGCCCTTTTCGTCCTCAAAAACCGGGAAATACTCTCCGGGCCGCTTTTCCTCCATCAGGGCATACTGGTAGCGGCAGGGCTGGGCGCACGCGCCCCGGGTGGAGTCCCGGCCCGTCATGTAGTTGGACAGCAGGCACCGTCCGGAGTAGCTCACGCACATGGCGCCGTGGACGAAGCACTCCAATTCCAGCTCCGGCGGCGTCTTTGCCCGGATCTCCCGGATCTCGTCCAGACTCAGCTCCCTGGCCAGGATCACCCGGCTGGCGCCCTGATCGTACCAGGCCCGGGCGCAGGCGTAGTTGGAGACGCTGGCCTGTGTGCTGACATGACGCTGACAGCGCGGCGCATAGATGCCCGCCAGGGTAAACACGCCCAGATCCGCCGCGATCAGCGCGTCCACGCCCGCGTCGTTCAGCCGCTCCAGATATGCGGGAAGCGCCTCCACCTCGTCGTTGCGCGGCATGGTGTTGACGGTGCAGTGGACGCGCACGCCGTGGGCGTGGGCATATTCCACCGCCGCCGGAAGCTCTTGGTCGGAGAAATTTCCCGCGAAAGAGCGCATCCCGAAGCAGGTGCCGGCCAGATAGACTGCGTCCGCCCCGTAAAGAACCGCCATCCGGAGTTTTTCCGGATCTCCCGCCGGGGCCAAAAGCTCCGGGATCCTATACTCAGCCGGCATATTGATCGCTGTTGACGAAGGTGACATGCTCGTCATAGGTGGCAAAGAAGTGATGCACGCCGTCCTTGCCCAGCGCATAGTAATAATAGTCGGTCGTCTCCGGCTGCAGCGCCGCGTCGATGGACGCAATGCCGGGGTTGGCGATAGGAGTGGGCGGGAGGCCCGCGTTTTTATAGAGGTTGTAGGGAGAATTCGTGTCCTTGTCCGCCTTAGTGATGGCCCCGGTGTGATCCGGCAGGGCATAGAGCAGCGAGGCGTCGATCTGGAGTTTTTTGTAGGTTCCGTGGCTGCCGCTGTCGCTCAGGCGGTTATAGATCACGGAGGCGATCTTGGCCTGATCGGTGCCGTCGGTTTCTTTTTCGATCAGGGAGGCAACCGTCACGATCTGCTTGAGCGTATATCCGGACGACTGCACCTGCGCAAGGCGGGTGGTGTCCATTTTCCTGTCGAAGTTGCTGATGAGCCGGCTAAGCGCCGAGGCCGGCTTTTCATTCACGTAGAACTCGTAAGTGTCCGGGAAAAGGTAACCCTCCAGCCGGGACAGCTCCTGGGAGTCCTTGTCGATAAAGGTATAGTCGAAATTTGCCGTCTGGGCCGCCTGTGTCAGCGCCTCGGCAGTATTGACGCCGTTCTTGGCCAGCAGGGCGATGATCTGCGAGACCGTATAGCCCTCCGGAATCGTGACCTTCACGGTCTCGGCGTTCAAATTGCCGGAGGCGTTGTGCATCGCGTTCACCAGCGCCACATAGTCCATGCTGCTGTTGAGCTCATAGGAGCCGATGCCGATCTTGCTCTCCGCCTTGTCCACCGTGCCGAACAGCCGGAAAAACCATTTGTACTTGACCAGGCCCGCATCGTGCAGCTTCGCTGCGATGGAGCCGAGATTGTCCTCGGAGGTGATTTCGACGGTGGTCGTCACGTTCTGCTTGTTAAACGAGCAGAAATCATTGATCAGCAGCCAGCCGCACCCCGCCAGAATCGCAGAAGAGACAACAACAAAGAGCAGGTACGCCAGCCAGTTGAAGCGGCGGCGCTTGCGGCGGTGATGCTGTTCGGCCGCCCGGCGCTCCTCGTCGGCCTTCACCTGCGCCGCATCCCATCTTGCAGTTTCATCGTTTTTATAGTCGGACATAGGTACCTCCCGCTCTCCCTCTGCGCAGGTGCGCAGACAAAGTATTCCCTCTCAGTCGCCGCTTCCGGACCGACTGATTTTTTCCCGATCAGGTTCCCAATCGGAAGTCACCGCATAGAATGTCTTAGAAATGCAAGTGAGGTGACGATCATGTGCTTTAACTCCGGAAACAACAACTCCTGTCTGTGGTGGATCATCATTATTGTTCTGGTGCTGTGCTGCTGCAGCAGCACCGGCTGCAGCTGCGGAAACGGCGACGGCAACGGCTGCTGCTGAGTACATGGCAGAAAGGGATGCGGCGCATCCCTTTTCTGCCGGCCGGCGCACGGACAGGCTCACAGCAGTCTCCGGACCTTCTCGTAAATCTCCTCGTGAATCGCTTCCACAGTCCGCGGCCTCCCGTCGGCAGCGCAGCTGACGACGTTCCAGCCGAACTCCCGTGCAATTTCCCCCGCGCTGGCGCGGCAGCGCCGCAGATACTCCTCGTCCTGCTCGTGGATATCCGTTCCGGCGCCCGCAGCCCGCTCCCGCCCGCGCATCATCTGTTCCGTAATTTCCGTCGGCATATCCAGATAGAGCACCATATCCGGCCGGGGCAGGCCGAGCCGCCCATATTCCAGGTCAAAGAGCCAGGCCAGGTACTCCCGCCGCTCATCGGGGGGCAGCTTGGACGCCTGGTGTACGGCGTTTGAGGTCGTATAGCGATCCGCAAGGATCAGCCCGCCTGCCTCATAAAAGCCGCCCCAGTCCTGCTTGTAGGAGGCGTAGCGGTCAACCGCATAGAATAAAGAGGCCGCATAGGCATTGACGTCTCCCGGCTTTTTTCCCAGGCCGCCCCGGAGATACTCCTCCGCCATCGCGGCGGAGGGCTTCCCGTACCGGGGAAAATCAATCTTTCTGCAGAGAATTTTTTCCTCCGTCAGGCGGCGGTACAGCCGCTCGGACTGGGTGGCCTTGCCCGACCCGTCCGTTCCTTCAAAAACGATCAGCCGTCCGCTCATCTGCGTTTTCCTCTCTCCTGCCGGACATGCACCAGAAACAGCGGCAGCTTCATCATACGGCCGATGCGCCGGGGCTCTTTGCAGAGGCGGTAAAACCACTCCAGCCCATGCTTCGACCAGAACTCCGGCGCCCGCTCTGTCACTCCGGCAAACACATCCAGACTTCCGCCCAGCCCGCACAATAGACGCGCGCCGGTTTCTTTTCCGTTTTTTTCCATCCAGAGCTCCTGCTTCGGCGCGCCCAAACAGACAAACACCGCGTCCGCACCGCTGTCCGCCACAGCCCGCACCACCGGAGCGTCATCCCGGAAATAGCCGTCGTGGGTCCCTGCGATCTTCAGTCCCGGGTGCTCCGCCTGCAAATTTTTGGCCGCTGCCTCCGCAACTCCGGGCTTTGCGCCCAGCAGATAAAGGGACAGACCCGCCTCCGCCATTTTTTCCGCTATCCGCGCGGCAAATTCGATTCCCGGCGTTTTTTCTTTCAGCGGCGTACCCAGCATGGCGGCTGCCTTGATAATGCCGATGCCGTCCGGCAGCACCAGATCCGCGCCGTTGACAGCGCTTCGGGCGGCGCGGTTCTCCCGGCAGACCTCCACGATCTCCGGATTGGGCGTCACCACGTAATGCGTCCCCTCGCCGTGCAGAAATCCGGCGCCCAGCTCCACCGCTTCGTCCATCGTCACGTTGTCGAATCCCACGCCCAGCACATCGATCCGCATGAAAACGCCCCTTTCCTGCTTTTCCGCATACTCATACATTTTGTGATTATAGCATAGTCGTCCGCCCTTGTTCAACCCCAAAAGCAGAATCAGATCCGCCGGCTTCGGCAGAAAAACGGGGATGTCCCCTTCTCGGACACCCCCGCGCGCTTCACTATTTTTCCGCAGCTCCGGGCCTTCGTCCCGCGCCGGCGGGAAGCTGGGCCAAAACGACGGCGCAGAGCATCAGGACGCAGCCCAGGATCTCCCGCCCGGACATGCGGTCATGCAAAATAACGGCGCCGGCCAGAGTGGCAAATACAGACTCCAGACTCAGGAGCAGGGAGATCACCGTCGGATTGGAGTCTTTCTGCGCCAAAACCTGCAGTGTATACCCGACGCCGCTGGACACGACCCCGACATACAGCAGCGGCCATAAACAGGCCCGGATCGCCGACGCGGCGGGCGTCTCCGTCGCCAGCATCCCCACTCCCGAGAGAACGCCCGTAAAAAAGAGCTGGGCGCAGGAGAGCTCGATGCCGTCCACCCGCTGGCTGAAGTAGTCGATCAGCAGGATCTGGGCGGAGAAACACAGCGCGCAGATGAGGATGTAGAAATCGCCCGGCGCAATGGAGAAATCCTCCTGCACGCACAGGCAGTATAATCCGGCGACCGCCAGGACGACCCCGATCCAGACGGTCCGGGACGCCCGTTTTTTAAAGAAGATCCCGAGAATCGGGACGATCACGATATACAGAGCCGTAATGAATCCTGCCTTGCCGGAGGAGGTGGTCTCGATTCCCTTTTGCTGAAAATTCACCGCCACGGCCATCGCCGCGCCGCAGGACGCTCCGCCGAGAAGCAGCTGCTTTCTGTACGCCCGCCTTTCGGAAACGCCGCCTGCGCGCGCTCCGTCGGTGCGCCGCCTGCGCATCAGCAGCTCCACCGCCAGCAAAAAAACAAAGCCGATCATCGCCCGCAGGGTGTTGAAGGTAAACGGAGCCAGATATTTTGCGCTGACGCTCTGGGCGACAAAGGCCGTCCCCCAGATCAGAGCCGCCAGAATGGCAAAGGTATTCTGCCGGGCATGGGTTTCTTTCATTCTCTCTTGCTCCCGTTTCTGAATCATGGTAAACTGTTTCTGTTCGGTATCCACACTCCGGAGGAATGGGACCGCACGAATTTAAAATATAGCACCGAGGGAGAAAAATGGCAAGACTTTCACGAGATTTTTATAACGGCGATACGGTTTCCCTGGCGCAGGCCCTGTTGGGACTGTACCTGGTCCGCGTCCGAGGCGGAGAGCCCCTGGTCTGCCGGATCACGGAGACGGAGGCCTATGTCGGCCGCTGCGACAAGGCCTGCCACGCCTACGGATACCGCCGGACGAAGCGCAACGCGGTCCTGTTCGGGGAGCCGGGACACGCCTACATTTACTTCATATACGGGATGTACTACTGTCTGAATCTGGTCACGGAGCCCGCGGGCGAGCCCTCCGCCGTGCTGCTCCGCGGACTGGAGGCCGTTTCCGGCCGCGATACGATTTGCCGGGCGCGCTTCGGAAAAACGGAGACGGAGCTGACCGCCGGGCAGCGGAAGAATCTTCTGAACGGCCCCGGAAAAATATGCAGGGGCCTTTATCTCTCCACTGAGCACAACGGGCTGGACCTGACCGGGGACGAGCTGTATGTGTGCACCGCGCCGGCCGACGCCGGAGTCGCTGCGCCTCCGGTGTTTTTGCCGGCCGCCGTACATTCCGGTCCTCGAATCGGCGTAGATTATGCCGAGGAAGCCCGGGACTTTCCGTGGCGATTTTGGTTGGATGAGGAGGCGAAGGATGTTTCTATTTGACATGGACGGGACGCTGATCGACTCCAACGGCATCTGGAGGGAGGTGGACCGCACCTTTCTGGCCCGCCGCGGGATGCCGTATACCCATGCCTACTACGAGGGCGTGGCCCACTCGATTTTCCCGAAGGCCGCTGCGTTTACGAAGGAGTTCTGCCATCTGGAGGAATCCTGCGAGGCGATCATGGCCGAGTGGATGGAGCTTGCCGAGGGGCTCTATTCCAGGGTCCCGGTGAAGCCCGGCGTCCGGGCGTACCTGCGCCAGTGCAAGGCGGAGGGACGGCAGCTGGCCGTCGTCACCGCCAGCGTGCCCATCCACTGCCAGACCGCGCTGAAGCATCTGGATCTCCTGAAGTATTTCGATCACATCACCTTTGCGCAGGAACTGGCCATGGAAAAGTTTGATCCGGAGGTGTGGACGGCCGCGGCGAAAGAAAACGGGGTGGATCCCCGGGACTGCACGGTGTTCGACGACAGCATCGCCGCCTGCCGGGGCGCGCGCACGGCGAAAATGCGGGTGGTCGGGGTCTATGACGACTATTTTGCGGCGGACGAACCGGCGATGCGCGGTTTTTGCGACGTTTACATCCGCAGCTTTGAGGAGCTGCTGCTTCCGGAGCGAAAAAAACAGTGAGTCGTTTAAGGAGATGCCGCCTGTCCTGCGGGACAGGCGGCATCTCCTTTTTTACAGCTTTCTCATATGCACACCGGCGGATTTGAGCATCAGTTTCTTGGTTCCGGCGCTTTCAAACGCCACCTCCACCAGCGCGTCACCGCCCATGGGACGGACGGAGACAACCGTCCCCTTTCCGAAGGCGGTATGCTCTACCTGATCGCCCTGGCGGAGCTCCAGCGCCGCGGCGCTGACGGGCGCATAGGTTTTTCTCACCGCAAAGCGCGGCTCTCTGCCCGGGACGGAGGGATTCTCTCCCCGAAGCCCCTCCGTGCGGGATGCAGCGGCTTTTGGGTACGCGGAGCGGACTCCCGCGGCAGAAAAGCCGCCCCAGCCGGAGGCCCGCTCTCCGATCTCTCCGGCGGAGGACTCTCCGGCGGTCCCGGAAAGCCCGCGCAGCTGAGGTCTGCCCTGCCATTCCCTGTTCTCCTCGGGAATCTCCTCCAAAAAGCGGGAGGATATGCAGGGAGCCGTCCTGCCGTAAAGCGTACGCTGCCGGGCACCGGTCATGGTCAGCTGCTCCTTGGCGCGGGTCATGGCCACATAGCACAGCCGCCGCTCCTCCTCCAGTCCGTCCGGATCGTAGAGCGCGTTCCCGCTGGGAAACAGGCCCTCCTCCATGCCCACCACATAGACCGCCGGAAACTCCAGCCCCTTGGCCGCATGCATGGTCATCAGCGTCACGCAGTCGTCGCCGGCGTCCACCGAGTCCAAATCCGTGTATAGGGCGATCTCGTTCAAAAAGCCGGACAAGGTGGGATCCTCCGGTTCCTGTTCCAGAAAACTCAGGATATTGGATCGCAGCTCCTGCACGTTTTCGATGCGCCCGCGGCTCTCCAGGTCGTTTTTCTTCTCCAGCGCGCGGATGTACCCGGTCTGTTCGCATACCGCATCGTAAAACTCCGGCAGCGCCAGCTCTCCCCCCGCCTTTCGCAGTCCGTCGATCAGATCGGCAAATTTCAGAAGCTTCGGCGCCGGAGCCTTCAGCTCCGGAAACACATCCGCGTTCCGAAAAATCTCATAAAGCGAGACTTCCTGCGCCGCCGCAAGGGACTCCGCCTTCTCCAGCGTCGCGCTCCCGATGGCGCGGGCCGGGACGTTGACGATGCGCCGCAGACGCAGGTCGTCCAGGGGATTGTTCAGCACGCACAGATAGGCCAGCATGTCCTTGATCTCGGCCCGGTCGAAGAACTTGTTCCCGCCGACGACCTTGTAGGGCACGCCGTTGCGCCGCAGGGCATATTCCAGCGCGTTGGACTGGGCGTTGGTGCGGTACAGCACGGCGCTGTCCCGGAAGGCGCGCCCCCGGCTGACGCCGCCCAGGATATCCCCCACCACAAAATTCGCCTCGTCGTTCTCGTCGA
>Ga0268263_1002737_pt1 | contig 10869 bp, 9 predicted proteins | sample Biomet5_FD_190358 | JGI IMG/M metagenome (GOLD analysis project Ga0268263, IMG submission 190358) | Microbial communities from bioreactor (seeded with sewage sludge) at LBNL, California, USA - Biofuel metagenome 5 (SPAdes) (version 4) | ecosystem: Engineered > Bioreactor > Anaerobic >... | reverse complement strand
AGAGATAATGCATGATGGATATGGCACGGGTGCTGCTTTGGCTACAATACTGACATTGACAACAGTAGTATCCTTGTTGGTATTTGATAAAATAAGTGGAAGCGAGCAAATCCTCTGAGATCCTTATATGGAAAAAAGGAAGAACAGCATTACGTATCCAAAGAAACTCATGTTGATATTGAGTTTCTTTGGTATTGCACCAGTGGTTGTTCTTAGTTGCCTTTTCTTTTTTGTATTTCGGATTCAAATGATTCAATCATTAAAAGATCAAGCAGAAGCAGAATTATCTTTTTCCCAAAAAAGTCTAAATCATTTGATTAGTTCTTATATAAGGAAAATGCAAGATATATCAAAAGATCCAGAATTAATAGAGTTTTTCCAAACTGGAAATGAAAATAGTTTATATGAATTGAATAAAACAATGTTTGCACAGTTGCGTGGTGAAACTAATGATTGTTCCTTATTCCTTGTTAGTGCAGTGGTAAATGCATATACAGGAACAACAGAAGTACCAGAGTTCTATAGGTTTTCTCACACACAAGAAAACTGGGGGCCATATAGGGTCTCGAATAGACAAAAACAATGGTATCTTTATGGAAATGATTCATTTTTTAGCCATGATGTTGACACGGTTTTATCTATCATCATGCCAATACATGAAAAAACAAAAATCATTGGGTATATAATTCTGAACATGAAAAGAAACGTACTTGGAACTGTTTTTAGCGATATTCCAGGCTTTGCTTATTATCTATATGATGAGTATGATTATCTTCTTTACACTACAGATAAAACTCTTGAACTCGGTTTTGATAAAGTGCCATCATCTCTGTCTGAGGCTGTTGTTGCAGATGACCGGTTGGTATTAATAGATATAATTGATGGAACAGGTATTTATTTAGCATGTATGGTTCTACTTGATAGTGTCGGTAGAGCGTCTCACTTGGTTATACAAATTGTGTTGGTTCTTATCCCAATTATTTTCTTTTTTTGTTTATTGCTATCTCGTTATTCAGCCAATAGAATTTCACGTCCAATAATTGAAATTATTAAAAAGATGGAAAAGGTTGAGAAGGGTGATTTCTCTCAACATTTGGAAGTTCAGGGGAATGATGAGATATCAAATTTGAGGAATGCATTTAATACGATGGTACAAGAATTGGATGAATTGGTAAGAAATGTAAAAGAAAAACAGGATCGGTTACGAATTGTTGAAATACAAAACTTACGAGCACAAATTAATCCACATCTTTTGTACAATGTTCTCGATATGATCCGTTGGGAAGCAACACTGGGACATATTGAACAAATGCAGTCAATCATTTTGGATTTGTCGAAAATACTTAGAGTTTCTATGAGTAATCTCGATGATGTGGTTTTTGTACGAGATGAATTGGATTATTTGCGAAGATACACAAATCTTCAAAATTACTTTTATAAAAACTTAGACGTAGAATTTGCCGTTGAGGATGATGTATTGGACTGTAAAATCCCCAAACTAATACTACAACCAGCTATTGAAAATTGTTTGGTTCACGGTTTTTGTCACCATCCACTTTCACCCCAAATTAGAATTTCAGGGAATAAAGAAGGGGCTTACTTGCATTTTGAAGTTTGGGATAATGGGGAAGGAATTCAACCAGAGAAAATGCTTTCTCTAAATGATCCAGATAATTCAAATGACAGAATTGGAATTTATAATATTCGTAAACGACTCATATTGTGTGGCGATAGTCAATGCGGAATTTCTTTTGAAAGTACTGTGGGTTCGGGAACAAAAGTGATCATGCGGATAAAGGAAATGAAAAATGGATGACGAAAAATATCGAGTAATGATTGTTGAAGATATTGATGATATTCGCCATGGTCTACGAATCAGCATTGATTGGTTGGGACATGGTTGCATTGTCATTGGTGATGCAGATTGTGGTTCGGCTGCATTGGAGCTTTATGCTAAGCTTAATCCTGATATTATTCTTACCGATATTAGAATGCCAGATTTCTCTGGACTAGAATTGATTGAAAGAATCCAAGTTCTTGATAAGCATTCTTCCTTCATAATTATATCAGCTTATGATGAGTTTTCATATGCTCAGAAAGCTTTGGAACTTGGTGCAATTTGTTATCTTCTGAAACCAATTGATCCTAAAGAATTATATGCTGCATTAGACAAGGCTAAAAGAGCAGTGGATCGTAATCGTCGCAATAATTCCATAGATACGATGTATGAAAACAGTAAACAGTATGAACAGATTATTGATATGCTTGATACCATTAATTCTTATGCAAGACAAGAGAAATATTTGAAGCAGGCAATAGAGATAATTGCAATTCATTACAATGAAAATATTACTGTTGATTATGTTTCTTCCTTGATGCATATAAGTAGTAGTTATTTAATAAAACTTTTTAAAAATCAAACTGATTATTCATTTATTGATGTTGTTACTGTATATCGGCTTAAAAATGCTATAAAACTTATGAAAGAAACAGACTTAAAAGTTTATGAGATATCAGAAAAAGTTGGGTATAAGGATCCTCGGTATTTTAGCGATGTTTTTAAGAAATACTTTGGGATTAGTCCATCGCATCATAGCAATGAGAAAATATAAGGTAGGGGAAAAATGAAAACGGTATCATCGTATGAGATAGCAAAAATGCTTTTAACTGTTTCACAAGAAATGTCATTAAATAAGTCGTATCTCGTGGATATAGATAGCAAAATCGGAGACGGGGACCTTGGTTTAACCATGGAAAAAGGTTTCGTTGCTGCCTCGAGATTTGCCCAAGCAAATTCAAAATTGCCTCCTTCTGAGTTATTGATAAAATCTGGATTTGAGATAATTAAAGTTGCACCTTCGACTATGGGAAATCTGATGGGTAGTGGTTTGATTCAGGGAGGCAAAGCTGTGAACGGAAAGGACACGCTGTCCTCAAGTGATCTAGTTTTGTTTATGGAAGGATTCTTACAAGGAGTACTTATCAGAGGAAAAGCTCAGGTTGGTGAAAAGACGATAGTAGATGTATTGGTTCCAACAGTAGAAAAAATGAAGTCATATAAAGGTGAATCTCCTATTGAGGTATTACGTGAAGGCTTAAAAGGAGCTCAAGAAGGTATTGAAACAGAACATGAGATGATGAATCAGCATGGAAAGGCTGCTGTATTTAGGGAGAAAACTATCGGGATGAAGGATCCAGGAAGTGAGGCGGTTCTCATAATGATTAAAGCTTTTGTGGAGGGACTTGGTAGTTGATGCAGGTTTTGTTATAAATTCAGCTGGAATATGATTCCATCCGTTGTATAATTCCCTTTATCGGAGTTGACGGATGGATGTATTGGCCCTCAAACAGAAATTCTTTCTGAAGACACTGGGAATGCTGGTGCTTTGCGTCATTGTTCCGTTATGCGCCTTCTGCTGTGCGGCTTTTCTGATCCAGCACAATTTCATCCTCCCGGTGCAGAATCAGAATGCCCTGTTGCTTGCAGACCAGGCCATTACCAGTTTTGACAATGATGTGGAAGAATTTACTGTGTTTGCTCTTTCTTCCATGGGGAGCGGACGGGTTCCCATTACCGTCAAACAGTTGCTGAATTCTATTTCGTTCGGATATGAGGACCTGATTCTCTTCAACAACATGAAGGAGCAGATTGCCACTATCAAGAACAATACCATGTATGTTCAGGAGATTGCTGTCTGGTTTGAGAATGACCAGATGGCCTATCTCTCCAATTCTGGCAAACTTGAGTTGCCACAATCCTGCCTCTGGTTCGATTCTTTTACGAAGCATTCGAAGGACTATTCCTGGTGGACTGTCACTGGAAGTTCCAAACGGTTTGATGGGCAGGACATCGATGTGATTTACCTGTGCCATCTGTTGGGAAGCTCAGGAATGATTGCCATTGCCATTGATCCCGTGCTTATGGAGCAATCCTTGACGGCAAACTTTCCCCAAGACGGAGAAAGCCTGCAGGTTTATTCGGAAGACGGAATTCTGCTCATCGGCAACCCCCAACCGATGGATGAACGGCATTTTCTGACCTTTGAATCCGCTTCTTCCCAAACAGGATGGCGAGCGGTGCTCGCTGTGCCCAAATCCCATGTCTTTGCTTCGTCCCGCCAATTCCTTTACCTAGTGCTGGTTTTCATCGGTTCCGCGATGGTTATAAGCCTGATCCTGGCTTTTGCCTTTGCCCGTATGCGAACCCGGCAGGTGGCGAATCTGCTCGATATGATACATGCCGCAGAGCAGGGCAAGAACCTGCCTCCGGTCGGGAGCCTCCAGAAAGAAACCACCACCTATGCCTATATCTCCCAACGCCTTCTGGCTTCGTTTCTGGAGACCAATTACCTGAAGACCCAGTTGGAAACCAAGAAGCTGAAGCTGGCTAATGCCGAACTGGTGGCTCTGCAATCCCAGCTCAATCCGCATTTCCTTTACAATACTCTTGAGACGCTGAACTGGAAGTGCTATCAGCTGACCGGAAAGCCCAATGAAGCGACATACATCGTCGAGGAGCTGTCGGATATCCTCCATTACGCCTTGGGCAGAAAAGGGGTCTTTGTCTCCTTTGATGAAGAGCTGGAGTATATCAGGAGCTACTTGGAGATAATGCAACTCAGATATAAAGATCTTTTTGATGTCCGGATGGAGATAGGGGAAGGCACCGGAAGCTGGAAGGTACCGGGGATGATTCTCCAGCCCTTGGTGGAAAACGCCATTGCACACGGATTGAAAAAGGCGGAACGGAAAGGCACACTGCTGATCAAATCCTATCTGATCGATTCCTCGCTGTGTGTCGAAGTTTCGGATGACGGGGCGGGTATGAGTCCTGAAAAGCTGGAAGAAATCACCCGTTCGCTGGAAACGGATGAATTGCAGAGTGATCGGATCGGTCTTGCCAATGTGGATCTGAGACTTCATGTCCTTTATGGAAACCATCTTGAATTGACCAGCGCACCGGGAAAAGGAACCATTGTCAGATTGTTCATTCTCGAGAAGGAATGCATCGATGTATAGGCTGATAATTGTGGATGATGAAGTGTCGATTCGTGAAGGACTGGCTTCATTTGACTGGCTCAGTCTGGGGTTTGAGGTTGCCACAACGCTAACCAATGGACAGGAGGCTCTGGATTACATTCTGACGCATCCGGTCGACGCCGCACTCTGCGATGTCCGCATGGAGGTGATGGACGGGCTGAAATTCGCAGATGAGGTAAAAAAACGCAACCTTGCAGTCAAGATTGTTCTGCTTACAGGTTTCAAAGATATGGATTATATCAGTCGGGCTATGCACTCAGGCTGCTATGACTATCTGCTGAAACCCACCAAGTTTTCTCGGCTGATTGCTGTTTTCACCGCCTTGAAAGCAATCCTGGACACCGAGTGGAAAGCAAGAACAGCAAGTGCGGCGGTGTATACAGAGAGCAGTGATAACGACGTGATTGGGTATGCAAAAGCCTTTATCGCCTCTCATCTGGATACCGCTAGTCTGGATTCCCTTTCCGCCTATCTGGGGCTTTCACCCGTGTATGTATCCCGTCTGTTCAAGACCCGTGCAGGAATGTCTTTTGCCGAGTATTACCAAAATGCACGTCTTGAGAAGGCGCGTGAACTGTTGCGGGTTCCCGAGAATTCCATTGGCCGGATAGCCCAGTTGCTGGGGTACAGCAATGCAACCAATTTCGCACGTGCCTTCAAGTTGCTTTCAGGGGAATCTCCGACCGATTACCGTACACATCTGATGTTGAAAAATGATTCAATGTGATTAATTTTGACGCTCGCGCAAAACCGGAATGGGGGCGAAAATTTTCATGATGGATACCAGAAAAGGAGGTTTCCGAATGAAAAGAAAACTTTTGGTTGCGTTGTTGGCATTTGTCTTCGTTTTTGCGGTTTTTGCCCAGGGTTCGCAGGAGCAGAAATCCGCAGATGATGGTAACGTGACGCTTCGTTTCGGATGGTGGGGCGGTGACAGCCGTCATCAGGCTTATATCGCTGCAGTGAACAAATATATGGAACTGCACCCGAATGTGAAGATCATTTGCGAGTACGGCGGTTATGACGGCTATCGCGAGAAACTCTATACCCAGCTTGCCGGCGGCAATGCCCCTGACATTTTCCAGAACCATTATACATGGCTGCAGGAACAGGCGAACATGTCGGATAAGGCGGTCGTAAGGGATTTCAACGATTTCAAGGACATCATTGATTTCTCCATTTATCCTGAAGGATTTCTTGAAAAAAACACCGTATACAACGGCAAGGTGCTTGCACTTCCTTCTTCCGTGAACACATTTGCGGTTGTCGCGAACAAAGCTGTACTTGATAAGATAGGATTTGATTATGACGCCGACTGGACATGGGATGATTTCTTCAAATTCAGTGCGGGACTCAAGGCTATAGATCCTTCCTATTACTTTGAAAACGGACTTACTGCAGGCAGCATCCACATGTACTGGTTCCTCGATTACCTCGCACAGCTCACCGGCAAACCGTTTGATACCGATTACCAGCTGAACTACACCGTGGATGAGCTTACCCAGACTTTCAGGTTCTTCAAGAAATACTTCGACCAGAAAGTGATTGAACCGCTTGGAACCTGCGAACTGTATAATGGCAATTTTGCTCAGAATCCCACATGGATCAATGCAAAATCCGGTATCCTCTTCGGTATGCTCTCAACCCTTGAGAACTATGTAAACGCAATGGGTGATTACGCCAAGGATGCCACGGTTATCAAGCTTCCGATGATGAAAGACGCAAAAGACCCGTTCAACAAGATGATCGTCGGCCAGTGCTTCTCCATTTCTGCTTCCGTGAGCGAACGCAATGCTGTTGAAGCCGCCAAGTTTCTCAACTGGATGGACACCAATCCCGAAGCGGGCACAATCCTGAAGCTTTCACGCGGCATCCCCGTGAGCGAAGTCCAGAACAAGGCGCTTGCTGATGCTGGTCTCCTGAATCCGCTCGTGCTTAAGGCCCAGCAGTTTGCTGTCATGCAGGGGCAGGGTGTCGGCCAGACCGTGATTTCCAGAAACAATGAAATCACCAAGATCGGCAACGATATTATCTCCGCTCTTGCTTTTGACCGCATTACACCCGAGGAAGCGGCAAAGCAGTATTACAGTCTGGTTACCGACAAACTTGCAGAACTCAAAGCATCTCTCTAATCGCTTTTATCCGAAGGGGGGGGAAGTCCTCTTCCCTCCCTTTACCCCTCAAGGACCATTCTATGATGAATCAAATTCATATTGGAAAAAAGTCAATGTCAGTCGGCTATTTCTATGTACTGCCGTGGCTTATCGGTTTTGTTGTTTTTGGGGCATATCCGCTCTGCGCCTCACTATACTATTCATTCACCAATTTCGGGATGCTGAATACTCCCAAATTCATCGGGTTTGCCAACTATGCGAAAATGTTCACCAAGGACCGTGAATTCTGGCCGTCCCTTCTGGTGACCTTCAAATATGTGTTTCTTGCTGTACCCCTCAAGCTTATTGCCGCCTTCTTCTTTGCCATGTTGCTTAACCACAAACTGAAGGGTATCAATATCTTCACCACAGTCTATTATCTGCCGTCAATTCTAGGGACTAGCGTCTCCATTTCAATTCTCTGGCGCTTCCTGTTCTCCCTCAACGGCCTTGTCAATAATGCCTTGGGAAAGATCGGCATCGGTCCTGTCCCGTTCCTTGAAAGCCCAAAGTACGCTCTGATGACACTGAGCCTGCTGGTTGTGTGGTCTTTCGGCTCCTCCATGGTTGTGTTCCTGGCGGGTCTGAAACAGATTCCCAAGGATTATTATGAGGCCGCCAATCTTGACGGAGCCTCCTCCTTCAGAACGTTCTGGAAGATCACTGTCCCCTTGGTCAGTCCTTCCTTGTTCTTCAATCTGGTCATGCAGATGATCAACTCCTTCCAGTCTTTCACCAGTTCGTTCGTCATCACTCACGGCGGACCGCTGAATTCGACCTATCTGTATATGATGAAGCTTTATAACGAAGCTTTCGGAAACTTCAAGATGGGCTATGCTTCAGCACTCTCCTGGTTCCTGTTTGTGGTCATTCTCATCGTCACAAGCATTCTGTTCAAGTTCTCCGACAAACATGTGTATTATCTGGAGTAGGAGGGGCATATGAAGCACAAAATGAAAACCGAAATAACGACCTACATCGTTCTGATTGCTGTCGGTATCCTGATGATCTATCCACTCATCTGGCTCTTGTTTGCCACCTTCAAGTCCAATAAAGAGATTTTCAGCAGCATAAAGATGCTCCCTGAAATTTGGGATGTTTCCGGATATGTGGAAGGTTGGAAGGGCACAGGCCAGTACACTTTTGGAAGTTTCATGGCGAACACTCTGAGAATGGTATTGCCCACGGTCTTTGTCACGATGATCATGAGCACCATCGTTGCCTACGGATTTGCCCGTTTCAATTTCAAGCTGAAGAAAATCTTCTTCACCATGATGATTGCCACGATGATGCTGCCCAATGCGGTTTTGATCATTCCCCGCTATCTGCTCTTCCGCGATTTGGGATGGCTGGATTCCTATAAACCCTTTATCATCCCCCAGTGCTTCGCCTTTTCCGCTTTCTTCAACTACCTGATGATCCAGTTCATCCGGGGCATTCCCCATGAACTTGATGAATCGGCTCAGATGGACGGGCTGGGATCGTTCAGAATCTTGGCATATATCATTGCACCGCTTTGCAAATCAGCCCTCTGCACCGTGTTTATTTTCCAATTCATGTGGACATGGAACGACTTCTTCAATGTCCTGATTTACATCAACAGCATTGCGAGATATCCTCTTGCCTTGGCACTCAGGATGTCCATTGACGCCGAGTCACTCATACAGTGGAACAAGGTGCTGGCAATGTCCTTTGTGTCGATCATCCCTGTTGTGGTGATCTTCTTTCTCATGCAGAAATACGTGGTTGAGGGAATCGCCACGAGCGGAATGAAAGGGTGAGTGGATGAATAAGCCGAATATCCTTCTGATTTTTACGGACCAGCAGCGGTTTGATGCCCTCGGTGCTGCCGGAAACAAGGTAATCAGAACCCCGAATATGGACAGCCTCGCAAAGGAGGGCAGGATGTATTCCTCCTGTATGAGTCCTTCTCCGCTTTGCCAGCCGGCGCGTGCCTGCGTGGTCAACGGGCTGACCGCAGGGAGACTGGGGTGTCTCGAGAACAATGTCCCACGTTCCTATGACCCTGGAAAAGCGCTTCCACGGCTACTCCATGATGCAGGGTATTACTGCAAGGCTGTTGGAAAGATGCACTTCTCGAACAAGCCGTATGAGGTGGATTACGGAATGGACGATATGGTCCTTTCCGAAGAGACCCGTGGCGTCCGTTTCACCAAGCAGAAAGAGGATGTGGTTTTTGATGACTATGACAAGTTCCTCATCAGGAATCATCGCTGGGGATGGGACAAGCCCACGGAAATCGGGTACAACGAGATCAAGCCGTTGTTGAATCCGCTTCCTCCAGAGTACCATGTCACCAGATGGTGCGGTGATGAAGCCGTAAAGTTCTTGAAGACCCAGAAGAAGGCTGACAAGCCGTTCTTCCTGTGGACTTCGTTCGTGAAACCACACGTCCCTTACGACTGCCCTCGGCATTTGGCCACCCTGTATGATCCTTCCTCGATGCCTCGGCCATGGGTTTCCGGGAAAGACGGGACCGCAGATAATCCTTATATCCAGTCCTATCGGGTTGCAAACGAGTTCGATCTCTATTCCGAGCATGCCCGCAATCTTGCGCTTGCTTACTATTATGCGAATATCACCTTCATCGATGAAGAGATTGGAAAGCTGCTGGCTACGCTGAGGGAAATCGGGAAGGACGGGAATACCATAGTCATCTTCACTTCCGATCACGGCGATATGATGGGTGACCACGGACTCTTCTACAAGTGTTTCGGCTTTGAAGGTTCCATGCATGTGCCACTGATCATCCGCTATCCCGGAAGGGTCGCCGCCGGAAGTCGGGAAGAAAGGGTCGTCTCCCTGCTTGATTTGTATCCGACTCTCCTGAACCTTGCAGGGGTGCCTTGGGATGCCGGTACGATCCCCGGTGAAGACCTGTTATCCGCTTCGGGGCGCGATTTCGCTTTTTCCGAGGTGCTGTATCCTCCCTACTATCTGGCGCATGTCAGGACTAAGGAATGGAAGTACCTGTTTTATCAGAACGGAGGACGTGAAGCACTGTATCATCTGAGCGAGGATCCGCATGAACTTGACGACCTTTCCCTGGACTGCAGGTATGCCTCTGTGCTTCAGGAACTGAGACAGAAGGGCGAGGAGTACGTTGCGCGCAACGGAAGCGTCCATGGCGTTCTTGACGAGGGTGGCCATTTCATCCATGAAGAACTGCATGGGCATGGTCCCTCCGCATCCCCGTTCTCCCGTATGCCTTGGGACTACCGGATACCGCCGGTGGATGTGAAGGAGGGGGATTTGAGAAAGACTTTCTGGAATGGAGGATCCGAGGACTGGTCGGACCATCTGAGGAAATAGGAGAGTTGCATGGCTAGGGAGTATCTCATAACGGATTTCAATGCCACGGAAGGTGGGAGTGCGCTTTGCACCGCAGCCATTCAGGATACGATTGATGCCGCTTCCGGGAACGGAGGCGGAGTCGTCATAATACCCGAAGGGACTTTTCTTTCCGGGGCGGTATTTCTGAAGGACAAGGTATCGTTGCGCATCGACGGGACGTTGCTCGGTTCCGATGATGTCAGCCAGTATCCAATGGGGCATACACGCTTTGAAGGGCATGATGAAATCTGGCCGTCCGCTTTAATCAACGGAGCTTGGCTCGACGGCATCCACATTTATGGGAAAGGCACTGTCAACGGGA
>Ga0268263_1002735_pt1 | contig 10877 bp, 7 predicted proteins | sample Biomet5_FD_190358 | JGI IMG/M metagenome (GOLD analysis project Ga0268263, IMG submission 190358) | Microbial communities from bioreactor (seeded with sewage sludge) at LBNL, California, USA - Biofuel metagenome 5 (SPAdes) (version 4) | ecosystem: Engineered > Bioreactor > Anaerobic >... | reverse complement strand
TGGCACTCAGCGACCGGCGTATATTCAATTCTTTCAGAAAATCGTCAATCAGATAATTTTTGAACTCACTTCCACGGTCGGTATAAAAAATGCTGAAACTTTTCAGATTTGAGTTTGCCGTTGCAAGTGCTTCGCATACCAATTGTGCATTTTTATGGCGTCCGCAGTTGTACCTCACGATTTCGCGATTATGCAAATCCCAAAAAAGCACAAATATAGTTCCAGTTATTTCCTACGCGTACGTAGGTCAAAATCGCTTACGATAACTTTGTGCTGCTTCTTTCTTGTTGAATGGGAGATTTACAATATTAGGCTATTATCCATTTTACAGTGTCTCTCTGAGCACGACACAGGGCGATTAAGCTGCTTGATTTTGGCAATCCGGCATCTTGACACCCGATGCTTCTTCTTCGCAAGTTCTACCTTGAGCTGGCACAATCCATACATATGCTAGTTTTGATTAAATATTTTCACTACCAAATCATTCAAAACGTTTTTTCTTTTTCAAGCTCTTTGCATGATTAATATATACTGTGAGAAATTTCAAGTGCCTTGCACATTTTTAAAATTGCATGTTTATTGACGTTGGCTCTGACAACTTTTACTTTCGTTCCATTATCAAAAACGCCTGCTTTAAAGCATCATTCTCCATCAAAAGCTGTTTGTTTTACTTGCGATATTCGATTTTCATTCTCTTTAAATGAACTTATTTGATAAAATTGTTTCACCCATTTATGGAACGCTGAAGCGTTAAATCATACTCACGAATAATCTTGCTAGATAGTTTTCCGTTGGCATGTAACATCATCATTTGTTGCTTGAACTCTTTTTCAAATTCTCTTTTTGTTCGTTTTTCGATTGTTCGGTTTTCAATTTGCGCAGCTTAGTATACCTTATTCACAAAAACTTGTACGGTTGATTTTTGTCATAGATAAATCCGGGAATCTTATTGAGCAGCTTAGCACGTTTTACTATTACCGATTTAAGGTGTCTTTCCATACGCCTTTGTAGTTGCACTTTTTTACCGTCCCATCGATTCTCCACTTTTTCTGCTTTAGTAATTGATTTTTTATTAATAATTAGTCTTGCCAATAGGCTTGCCATCTAACTCTCAAGAACAACAATCCTTATCGAGTGCTTAATTCTTGTTCTTTGTCAGCTTTTTAGGGCGACTTCCTTTTCAGGATGCACTCTTTTTATATTTCGTATATTACTCATGGATACATTTCTCAAAGAAAAATTCTTTTTCTCAGGAAAATCAATGTTATCCAAAAAAAGAATCCAATCATACTAATTGATGCCCCAAGACACAATTGGGGTGTGTCGTACCTAAGTTCTATCGCATGTATTCCACTAGAAACCTCAAGCCCACAAAGTCCACCATCAGCCTTTAAAATTTCAATTGGCTTTCCGTCTACAAAAGCTTCCCACCCTGGCTCACAAAAAACAGGAATCACCAAAATTGCTGGTTCTTGAGTACTCACTGTACCTACAATCAATCCACCTTTTGCGGGATTTTGTAAATTTATTCCTTCATTTGTATAATTTCTCCCATCTGTTGCCAAAACCTTAATGTTACTCACTGCTACCCTCGAGCAATTCTTTATGGAAACCACTACTTGCTTAGTATCTGTTGGCAACGGCATTTTAACCGTTGCACTACTTTGTCCTTCAATTTTTTCTTCATGGTTTGCCCAATAAACTGAGCTGTAACCATTCCCATTATTAACAGCTACTATAAGCTGTCCTTCATTTTCCGACTTTATATCAAAATTCAACCATATACGACGTTCAGCGCGCGACATCTCTTCGCTTTTAAATGAAATATGTATTCCCTTCTCAATATCTTGCGTTTCCCCATTTTCTATACTTGCCGGATAAAGCTCATAAACGCCCTCCGCTGTTTTAAAAGAATACATATCTGTATCAATTTTTTCAATAGCAGAAATTATTTTGGGTTTTACGGTTTCACCTTCGACTATATTCCCGGGCTTTTGATCCAGTGATACCGAAAATGGAAGTTGCGCTTGTCTATTTGTTATATCCATTGAAGTGAATTTCTCTTCTGGGTACCAATTGTAAAACAACAACCCGGCAGTTCCAATATCTTTGTTTTTATATAAATATTGAGGTGTAATATTAGTTTCATCTTTTTCAATATATTTTTCTAACAACTCCCAACCTTGTTCCTCTGATTTGTAATTAGTGAATACGTAGCGAATACCTAATATATCCGCCAATGTATCATCCATTGATCGCCCCAAAGAATTAGCACCATAATAGCCCGCAATCCCGTATATACCATCTCCAAAAGTCACACGAAATTTTTGAAGGTTTGCATTTATAACACTGTTATAAAAACTGGCACTACGATAGCCATAAACTTCTCCACTATTAAATGCAGGCCGCATTTCCCAGCCCCATACACTGTTCTCAATACGAAAAAAATCATCTTGCCCGCTTGCACCAAGCCCTGCAATTTTATCAATTTTAACAGTAGTGCTTCCGTTTTGATATGTATTTGCAGCAACAACATTGCGATTTAGATTTAAACCAACTATTGATTCCAGACAAACACTTAGTGCTATAAAGAGCACCAGCCCATATCGTCCCATTTTTGAAGGTCTTAAAAAAGATTTTGTTAAACTGTAAATCAACATTAATGACATAATGACTGCCAAATAATTGATTGCCAAAACTGCTGTTAGTAATTTTTTTTCATCCCAATTACTGAAAGTTATTGCGACACATGTGCCTAATACTGTAAACAATGCACCTACTCTGTAAAACACCTTATTGACAATTGCCTCTGTAAGCACGTCTGCAATTACATAAATAAAAGCTGGCAAAAGAACAAATACATACCGCGCGGTATAATCAACAAGAGCGTTAAAAATCATGCCCGCTGTGGAAACAAAAAATGATGCAATAATAATTCCCACTAGAATCCATACACTCAAATATCGTTTACTTCTTTTTTTAAGAAAAATATTCTCTAAATATTGAGGCACACATGCAACAAATAAAGCGGAACAATATAAATGTGGTGTATTAAAATGCGAATCTGCACCTTTCCATAAATTCATTGTCCCCTCTGCATTATCCGAGAAAAGACGTAAAAATTGGGATTTAACTTGTCCTGGTGATAAAAAAGAAAATAGGCGCTTTAAAATATTTTGCTTTGTAATTGAAATTCTTGAAGACACCTCTAGCATTTGGAAAGCTGTTGGCAATAAGATCACGCTTGCCATCATCAATCCAAGTAAAACACTTCCTAAAAGTGGAATAAACCATTTAACGGCATTAGCCAGCGTAAACTTTTCAGTAAACTGAATAAAACGCAAAGTTCCATAAATGGCCGCAGCAAGTAAAATCATATAGCAAAAATACAAACTCCAAGAACCAATAACAAAAACACAAAGTGAAAGCCATATTAAATAGCGCTTTTCTTTTATTGTTTTTTCAATCAGCCATAAAATCAACATTATAAATACTGGCGCAGTCGCAAACATATAATGTTGCCCAATACCACCAACCATAAATGCTGAAAAAGCATAGACCCAACTTGCAGCTATTTTCGCAAAATCATTCAACTGAAAACTAGACAAAAACAGAAAACAACACATTCCTGCACAAACTACACGCAATATCTGTACCCAAACTAATAACGCGGGAATCACGGATTCGCCTGCAAAAAAGCCAGCAGCATACAATAGCGTTGCGAATGGGTCGCAAATCACCACTTGTATCGACAATAAATTTGAACCAAACCCACTTGTCAAATTCATTAGAGATAAGTTGCCCGCACGTAATGATCTCACAATCATCTGGTAGGCTGGCAAATACGACTGAAATGTATCATCATTTGCATCTAAAAAAAGATAATATTTATTGCCACCCAAAAAATTGTGATAAACTACTAAACAAGTCACCAAAATTAGAAAACAAAGCACAATCGCAGAACGATTTTGCTTTGTTTTCCTCTTAAAAAATTTTTGTATACGAAAAGCAGTAATCATTTGTATCTCCAATAGCAATCAGTTAATTTTAAATATCTTCTCGCTTTTTTATTTTTTTCACGATACGCATTACATTCTGCGGAAGCCTCATACTTACTGACTTCTTGGAATTTAATAAAAAACCATGCACCTTTTCAATTGGTTCTTTATCAGGATCCACCTTTTGTGGCCCTACCAAGTCCGCTAATTTATTCCAACTAAGAGAAATTTTACAGACTCCGCGGCCCAACAACACAAGAATTTTTACTATAAAGTTCGCAGCACCAACAAAAAGTTTACTCAACAGCCCTAAGACAAAATTAATTCCAAGCTGTATCCAGTTCAATACTACACGAACGGTATTAAAAGGCCATCTCAAAGGAGCTGTGATTTTCCATGAATTCGAACTTTGTATCTCCCGTACACTTTCCTTGATCTCTTTTTCATATGCTTTCAGTTCATCTTTTTGTTTAATCTTTTCCTCTGCTGTTTCTGGTTTCCAAAAAAGTCCATAAACATCCTGTGCTGAAATGGTGCTTTGATAAGATGCCATTTTTTCAAAAACAGCTTTGCGGTATTTGCTTATTTCCTCATCTCTTTTTTCATAATCTTTCGGACGTGCCGGTATCTTGTAAATACTGGTTGCTTTTTCTGCATAGGCGAATTTCGCATGGCATACATAACGTATCCACAAATCCCAATCCTCCAATGCATCTAAGTTTTCGTCCAAACCGCCAAACTGCTCAAACAGTTTTTTATTAAACACAACTGCCTGTATTGGTACTGGATTATCATAAAAAAAGTCTATTCTTTTTAACTGTTTACGGGCATTGTTTCTTTTTCTTATAAACTCAAATTTTGTACTATCCTGGGGGTCCACATCACATGCGCCCTCTATTGCCCCATGACAAAACATTTTGCAGTCTGGATTTTCTTCAATCAAACAAGCCATCACTTCTAGATATTCAGCAAAGAAGTAATCATCATCATCCAAAAAGCAAACATACTCTGTTTGTGCCCGCTGTAGCCCTATGTTGCCCGCCACGCAGCGTCCCGCTGCACGGTTAAGAGGGAAATAACAAATTGAAATCCGGTCTTTCATTTTTTCTACTACATCTTTTGCACTAGGGTTTTCGCCGTCCTCAACAACTAAGACCTGAAAGTTTTTATAAGTCTGATGCGTCAGGCTTTCCAAGGTCAGTGCCAACGTTTCGGGCCGCTGATAGGTTCGAATGATTACCGTAATTTCGGGATGTTTTTTTGGTAAATGATTTTCATAAAAAGCGCCTGCTCTGGCAAACTCGTAATCCAAATCCACAAATTGAGGCAAAAAGGTCGATTTTTTTACCACGCCTTTGTAAAAACGGCGATAACCTGACCGGAATTTTTCTGCTCTGTGAAGCATTTTGCCAATGTCGGAAAGAATAGTTTCATCTTTTTGCCGTTCCAGAATAATTTCTTTCCAGTGTTTCCATTCACGAATATCTTCGTTTGTACCATATTTATAACGCAGCACAAGGTTTCCGGTAAGGCTGCCCGCTACCTGAATAGGCTTTTCCTCATAAGCTGTCTTGTAAGCATAATGCCATGTGCCTGCCTGCGGCACGTACCGAATGCGATATCCAAGAGTACGCACATGCCATGATAACTCTACATCTTCTGCGTACATGAAAATAGTTTCATCAAACCCACCTGTTTCTTCAAAAACAGAACGCCGCAACACCATACACGCCCCACTGGCCCATGAGGTTTCCATGGTTACCGGGTCATAGTATTTGGGGTGCTCATATGGAAATTGACGAGGTTCGAAAGCACCCCACTCTGGGGAGCATTTTAAAATTTCTCGCCGCAGCTCCGTCAAAGCGTCTGGGAACAATTCAGTATCCACATTGAAGAAAAAGACAAAATCTCCTTTGCCTGCTTTTGCGGCTGTATTGCTTGCCGTACCAAAGCCCATATTCTGTTCTAGCTTTAACACTTCAAATGCGCCAAATGCTCCTTCGTATTGCTGTTTCAGCATCTCCAACTTATTCACTGTGTCGTCTTGAGAAGCGTTATCGGCAAAATAGAGGCCGACCTTTTTTTTATCATAGTCCATTTTAGAAAGTGCCGTCAAACACTGGTCAAGCCATTTAGTTGAATTGTAGGTTGCAAAGCAAATATCAAATGTCATTTTTTCCTCCGGGAGTAAGCGTTAAAATTCAAAAAGCTCTATTTGTGTCAAAGCGCATCGACTGTCAAATGCGCTTTCGAACTACGTAAAGTACCGCGGTTTTTTGCATGCCTAACTGGATATAACAACGTTTTCCAAAATAGTTTCTACCTGCCTGTTGCAGCAAAAATCCATTTTCTTCAAGGCGCTGCACATAACCGTTGTGGTTGTATCTTCTCACATGATCTCCCTGCCCAAAACGAATCCAGTTTTCTTCTTCAGACAATCCATTTTTTTCATCAATTCCTTCTGCACTTAGGTCAATTGGAACTACAAGTATTCCAAACCCATCAGGTTTTAAAATTCTTGCAAGCTCTCTTATTGCAGCGCGGTCATCTGAAACATGTTCCAGCACATGCATACATATGAAATAATCAAACGAATTTTCCTGCAATTGCGCCATGTCTGTTATGTCTAATTTTAAATCGACGCCCGGCATAAATAAATCTGCTGTTACTTGGTGCATATCGGGATAACACCTGTTTATAAACTCCATCAAGGGGATGGAAGGAGCAATATGCAGCAGTGTCCCTTTTGCATTAGCTGGGAGCTCTCTTAAAAAATATTCTGCCGTTAACCGGTCGCGATCCGCCCCACCACAGTTTGAACAGCTATATTTTTGTTCATTACACATTTCTGGGCTCTCTCTAGTAGTAACGCCATACTTCTGCTTTTCCTTTCGGAAAAAATCAGAAATTGGAAAAAATTCTATGTCTGTCTTTCCACAAAGTGGACAGCTTGGCGCCATATTGAACCGTCTCTTTATTTGCTTTTCCCAACGTTTCTTAATGCCGAGAAAAGACTTTTCAGAAAAAAAGGACATTCTGTTTTCATTTTTGCCATATTGCAAATAATGCAGCAAAGGGCAAACGCCCGCTTGACACACATCTTTGTATTTATTTAAATATTGTTCAGTGGAAAATTTCGGCCCAGGGTCTCTTCCCATTTTCCAACCCTGACTTAAGTACTCTTCCAGCGCATCCGCTTTGGCAACGCCGTATACTCTATGGTACCAGCTTTCATCAAAAAAGCCCGATTTCAAAACAAGTTCTTCGTATGCACTTTCCATGTTTTAATATGACATTCCCTTCATATTCGTTTCAACAATATTTTTAATGCCATTTTTACCGGATGATTTCTAATCGTACCCGTTAACTCCATAAGTTCAGTTTCAAGTTCTTGTTCGTGCTTGCGCAAATGAGTTTGACTTTCTAAAAGGCTATTCTTTTGCTGTGACAATGTCTGTGATTCAACCTGCGCCGCTTGAAGCCGTTGCTTAGTTTGCGCTTCTTGTACTTTAAACTGCATTAATTCGTTTCTACTGTTTTGCAGCGTTTTGTCAATTTCAAAAGCAGAAATGAGCCCGGTTGTTCCCGTAATTTCAATTCGCTCAATGTCACTTTCCTGCTCCAGTTCAATCAAGTACTGTGAGTCCAATGTATAAAAGTAATCTTTCCCCTCTGCTCGTTCTGCCCCCAACGGCTGAAAATGGGCAGGCTTTCCATCCACTAAAATGCTATTTATCTTGTAAAATCGCCAAAAATTAGCGTCCGGGTCAAACCGAAGTGCTTTTATTGCGAGATAACCAACTGGTACCTGAAATTCAACATAAAACCTATTATCATGTGTAATATAAATCGTCTTTTTTACCGAAAGTTTTTCTGTGAAACCTTCGCCGCAATTAAAATAAAGGCAAGCCTGCATAAAGGACTCTTTGGGAATCAGAGAAAACACATCTTCCCTTTGCTTATCCTGAGCGAATTCTTTACCTGTATACCCATAAAGCCTTTCAAGTTTATCTCTGCTTGTTTCGTTTTGCATCAAACCATAAAGCAATCGATAGGCATACAAGTGTTTCATCGGCGAATTGGGCTGCTGTAATAAAATGCGGGCATAGGCAAAGGAAGGGATTAGTTCTCCGCCAACAACATACTGGGCTGCCTGTGGAAAAACTTTTAAAAATTCCTGCTCATCCTCAGGATTGACATATTCGCCCAGTGTAAGATATTGCTCTATAAAATTGCGGTAGTGTTTTTCTGCCGCATCCCCACTAGTGTTTTGTTCATTTTTGCGAATCCGAAAACAAGTTAGCTTTTCGGGGTAAATCCATATTTCTGCATGGCGGCATAGCCTAATCCATTGCACAAAATCCGGTATGCCAGAGAGCCCCTGCGTAAATAGATTGTATTTGCTGTATGCTTCGGCGCGAATTAAGACGCTGGGGTGGCACAGGCAGTTTCCGTAATCAAAAAAATATTGCAGCCACTCTTGCCGGGTGCGATTTTCTTTGTCGAAAATATCCGCATAAATATGCCCATTTTCGTTAAAAGGCTGTCCTTCTTCGTCTATCAGCTGCACTCGTGTAAAGCAGGCCGCTACCTCTGGGTGGTTATCCAGATATGCTACCTGCTTTTCAAGTTTATCTGGCTTCCAGCAATCGTCACAATGGGCAATAGCAATGTAATGTGATTTTAAAGTTGATATTGTATACGGTAGGTATGCGCATCCAGTATTTTTTTCTAATCTGCTTGAATGTATTCGTTTATCTTCGTAAGAACAAATCCGTTCCCAACTATCATCTGTTGAACAATCATCAATAATATAAAGTTCAAATTGTCCATATGTTTGAGCCAAAATACTCTTAATACTTTGGTCTATATATTCCGCATGATTGTAAGAAGTTAAAACCACACTAACCTTATCCATCTAAACTTCCTCTTTGATCTCTTTTACAAAATCAAGTATTCGACGTTCTCTTGGATGAGAATACACTGCAGGGACACCTAAATAGACTGACCAAGGACATGTGTTTTCGCGTACTAAACTCATCGCCCCGACCGCAGTTCCTTCGCTTATTATAACTCCTGGTAAGACGGTACACCCACACCCTAATATCACATATTTTTCTATATGCACTAAAGAGTCATCTACATTTGTAAATTCCTTCGGCACCATAGGATTAGTCATGAATTCTCCAGAATAATCATCAGACTTTCCATAGATGAGACATTTTCCGGATATCGTACTGAAGCTTTCAATCTTTACACCAGAATCCCCCGCAAAAATACCTGTGTATGCTGAAATATGTATATAATCTCCAAGTATTATATCGCCGCTTAAAATGCAAAAATCATCGATTCTAACGTTATTTCCAATAAAAATTTTTTCTGGTGAATAGATTGAGGCCTTACGGCTAAGCAAAACATCTTTCCCAACACTGCCCAATCCTAGCTCATACAATTCAGTCGGCAAATAAAAATTGCTTTTCATTGCAAACTTTCACCTCTTCAAAATTACAATTTAATGCCTCTACTTCTAAAAACAGATCAACCTGCAAATTTCGTCTACCGTATTTCGTTCCAGCCCATTATAAATGGGCAGACAAAGCACTTGTTGCCCTGCGCGACGTGCAACGGGCAACGCATCTTTTTCATGCTGTGCACGGTAACAACCGAATTCTGGCACAATGGGGTAAAAATAGCGACGGGCGAAAATATTTTCTGTTTTCAAGCGCTCATAAAGTGCATCGCGGCTTTCGCCGAACTCTGCCTCGTCAACCAAAATCGGCAAATAAGCATAATTGTAATTCACATCCGGCTCTCTGTCCGGGTAGAACATCGTAATACCCTTCACTGTACCAAGGTGCTCACGGTATCGTTCAGTAATCGCCTTTCTTTCAGTGATTAATTGCAGGATATGCGGCAGGGTGCAAAGGCCCATGGCCGCTTGAAATTCATTCATTTTTGCGTTGCCACCGACAAAATCCACATGCTCTTCGCCCTCAATACCGAAATTTCTATAGGCGTTGAAAATTCTGGTAAGGCTTGCATCGTGATAAACCAACGCCCCGCCTTCGATCGAGTGAAACAGTTTAGTCGCATGAAAGCTGAGCATGGAAACATCGCCTTTTAAAGTCAGGCTTTCGCCGCCTATCGTAACCCCAAATGTGTGGGCCGCATCGTAAAGCACTTTTAGACCATGTTTGTGTGCAATCTGTTCAATGGCCTCAGTGTCACATGGGTGGCCGTATACATGCACAGGCAAAATGGCAGTGGTTTCTTCTGTAATAAGGCTTTCAATCTGCTGTGGATCCATCGTAAGGTCGCTTGCCCGCACATCGCAAAACACCGGTTTAATGCCGTTTAAAGTGAGGGCATGTGTTGTGGATGCAAATGTATACGGTGTTGTAATTACTTCACCGGAAAGGCCCAGCCCTTTTATGGCAACGTCCAGCGCCTGATGCCCATTTACGAATAATTCCACCTGTGGCGCGTGAAAAAAGCTTTGCAATGCATCCTGCAATCGCTTCACTTCCGGGCCATTATTAGTCAGCAGATCCCTTTCCCAAATACCGTCCAACTCCCGTTCAAAATCCTCACGGGGTGGCAGATAAGGGCGAGTCACATACACCGGTTTGTCCATCAGTTTGCCCACCTTCAACGTACAAATTACCTACTCGGGGTTAAGTATACCATATCCTTTTATTTTTTTCATCTTGCACAAATAAAAAAGGCAGTAGAAACTACTGCCTTTTTTATAATTAGGAAATCGTTTTGTAAGTCGTGCCTGGGTAGAAATATTGCAAAATCTGTGCAACTGAGTAACTTCCTGTCCGCGCCATCCAAAGCATTGCGTACTGGCTCATCCCCACACAGTGGCCGTAACCA
>Ga0268263_1002733_pt1 | contig 10900 bp, 9 predicted proteins | sample Biomet5_FD_190358 | JGI IMG/M metagenome (GOLD analysis project Ga0268263, IMG submission 190358) | Microbial communities from bioreactor (seeded with sewage sludge) at LBNL, California, USA - Biofuel metagenome 5 (SPAdes) (version 4) | ecosystem: Engineered > Bioreactor > Anaerobic >... | reverse complement strand
TCACCTCGGACACCGAATACTTCGGCGGTATCCTGACGCTCAGATGGATGTGGTCAGGGCAACAAGCGCCCTCCACTATCTCGATCTTCTTGTTCGCCAACAGCGTCCGCAAGATCTCCACAACCTCCTTCCGATGTTGCCCGTACAACACTTTTCGCCTATACTTGGGTATCCACACCAGGTGGTACGTGCAATCCCAAACAGTGTGGGCTAGACTCTCGTCTGTCATTCCTTTTCTCCTTGTGCTCAGTTCCCGTATGCGCTTGTCATCGCTACGCCTACTGTAGCACAAGGAGATTTTTTGTCACCAAATTTGTTCGGGTAGAACCTCCTGCCGCACCCCAGGCATAGCCTGTGGGTTTCTTTCTTCTGCTAATTTGTTTTGAGCGCCATACTGTCATCAACCGCCTTTTGAATGGAATCCGTTGTATCCTTAAGCAACTGGTCAATATCCTTTCCAATGAAAGCAGCCTGAACAAACGGAGGAATTAATGTATTGGTAATTGTTCTTCCTGCTGGATGAACCACGCCGGGACGAATATAGGCAAGGCTTTTCACCATGTTCTCCAATTGTTCGTTTCCATCATAAATATTCATCAAGGACTTCCGAGGAGGCAGGTAACCTGTTTTCTTTAAGAATAGTTTCATATTCTCAGGTTCTGTCATTTTCATGATGAAAGCGGCTGCTGCTTCCTTATTCTTGCTCGTCGTTGCGACACACCATGAACCGACGGTACCATAGAGGACCTGTTCCTTATCCTTGGGCGGATTTGCAATACCAATATTGAAATTCACTTGTTGTTTCCCCGTGAGGTAGTTCGTAATACGTCCGGCATCACAAGGGAAGAGACATACTTTGCCACTTTCCCAAATTGGATAGACCTGATTGTCGCTCACCAAAGTGAGTGAATCTTTAGGCATATATCCTTTTTGATACCATTCTGTCAACTTTGATGTGGCTCTTCTTGTCTCCTCGCTGTTGAAAACAACATTACCTTTTTTATCTATAACATCACCACCAGCCTGCCACATCCAAGGATAGAAAGACATATTGCCATTCTGCCCTCCTTCATAAAGAAGGCCATAACAATTGTGATCCTTTGCCATCTTGAACATTTTCTCCAAATCATCCCAAGTCTCAGGCAATTTACTTGTATCCCACCCAATTTCTTTTAAGAGATCGAGATTGTAGGCATAAGCAAACATCTGCATCAACATCGGAACACCATAAAGATGTCCATCAACCGTGTCCGCATCCAATGCACTGCTTAAGTAATCATTTTTGACATCATCGGATATATACGATTCCAATGGTTCCAAAATACCCATATAGGAGAATTGGGCTAAGTGGTCAGTGATCAAATAGACGACATCCGGTCCTTTGTTTGCAGAGAAAGCCATCAACATCTTTTGGTCACGGTTAGCCCATGGAATTACTTGAATGTTCGCAGTGATTCCTGTTTCTTTTTTGAACTGTTCTGCAAAATCCAGGAACATTTCCTTGTTTTCTTCTGCTTTATCCGCTCCAAGAAATTGCTGGACCCAGACCGTTATTGATTCTTCAGTTTTTGGTTCAGCCACTGTTTCTTTCGCAACAACAGTTGTCTCATCACTTTTCTTTTCCGGTTCGCTTGTCGACTGTACCTGTTTTTTCCCACATCCGGTAAAAACAAGAATAGACGCCAACATCATCATGCATACGAAAAGTCCTTTTTTCATTCTTTCCTCCATAATTATCTATTGGCAACTTCATAGTCACCCGATTCTCCAGTATCTTCACAATTAGAAATAATTATTCATCAACCCTTGATGCCTCCAGCAGTTATTCCTTCGATGAAATATTTTTGCAGGCAGAGGAATACAATAAAGGTTGGCAAGAAATTCACCACAGCACCTGCCATTGTGAGGCCAAAAGAAGAAGATTCTGCCATGATGGAAGAGAGTCCTACTGTTATGGGGTACTTATTCTCCGAGGTTAAGAAAACAAGGGGATAAAAGAACTCATTCCATTGACTTACAAACTTCAAAATTGCTACAGACGCAATTGCTGGTACGCACATTGGGGCATAAATGGAGAAAATGACTCGAAAGACACCACATCCGTCAATGATTGCAGCCTCTTCAATCGAATTCGGGATACCCTTCATATACTGGCGCATGAAAAAAACAGAAGTAATATCCCAGATTGCAGGCAATAGAATCACTTTATAGGTGTCGATTAAGTTCATTTTGCTGAAAAGCATGAATCGCGGAACAGCAAGTACTTGGGTTGGGACCATGATCATGCTCAGGAAACACCAAAAAAGAAAATTTCTTCCCCAAAATCTTCTCTTCTCAAAAAAATAGCCAAGTATCAAACTGATGATGACGGTGGAAAGGACAGGAACAACTGCATAAAGAAAGGAATTTGCTATCCAAGTAATAAAATAACTACGATTCAGAATTGTTGTATAATTATCAATAATCCAATGCTTTGGCCACCAGAAGAACACATCATCAGACATCACTGTCGAAGCAGAGAAAGATCCGGAAATCATCATAATGAAGGGAAAAGAAAAAAGTAAACCAATGATCAAGGCAAACAGACTGCAAAATACAGAGTTAATCCGTTTTCTCTTCCTATATGATGTGATATTACCAGGATATTTATATCCGTTCGTTTTCTTGAGATATCGAATCATATCTGCTCCTTATGCTTCATTATCATTCTTATTGAACCGTTTCAATATTAGCGTAATTGTTAATATCATCAGGAATAGGAGAACCGATTGCGCACTGGCATACCCGCCTTTAGCTCCCGTGAAAGCATTAAGATAAATCTGGTATACAATAGTTTGTGTCGAATTATTCGGCCCACCGCTTGTAATGAGGTATGCAGAATCAAACACTTGGAAAGACCATGTAATCGCAAGAATCAATACATAGAAGGTTGTTGGTTGAAGGGTGGGCAATGTTATCTTCATGAGTTTTTGTCTTTCGTTGGCACCGTCTATAGTCGCAGCTTCATAGAGAGTATCTGGAATATTCTTCAATGCCGCATAATAATAAATCATAATTGTACCTGCACATTTGTAGATAGAAAGCAAAGACAAAACCTGCAGTGCTTGTGTCTCACTGTTGTAAAATGGTTGAGGCGATAAATGAAGCAGTTTCAGAAAATTATTAATAATGCCGTAATCTCCACTAGCGAATAGCCACAGCCAGAGGGCAGACAAGACGACAAAAGATGTGACGACGGGCAAATAATACATGGATCTCACAAATTTCAACTTGTTAAGTTTCGAATTAATCAGCAATGCCAACACTAACCCTAGGACAATAACTGGAACAACGAAATACAAAGAAAAAAGTCCTGTATTCACCATTGACTTAAGAAAAACCTGATCATGAACAATACGGCCCCAATTCTGGAAACCTAGGAACAATGGTTTATTGATGTAATTCCAATGGAAAAAACTCATCACAAAAGCCAAGATGAATGGAATTACTTGGAAAAACAAAAAATGCAAAACAATTGGAATGAGGACAAGATAAACTATGTGATTTCTTTTCCATTCCTTTTTAATTCTTGTACTCACCAAGGTGACACCTCCTGCCCCAAAAACACTATGCCCATAATCCAACAGACAAACTTATTTCACCAAATCATTTCTTTCCTGAGTCATGGTTTCCATCCGTTCCTCAGATATTTCATATTGAAGGGGAAGGCCTTGTTCACAACGCTTAATCTCCCCAAGCATTTCCAATGTAATCCGAGACCGTAAATCCACTGTTGGTCCCGCCATATGAGGAATAAGAATGACATTGGGCAACGTTCTTAAAATGCTATCTTTTGCTAATGGCTCCATTTCGTAGACATCCAGAACTGCTGAGAATCGTCCAGACCTCAATTCATCACACAAAGCAGTCTCGTCAACAATGTTGCCACGAGACGTATTGATGAAAAGACTTCCTGGTTTCAACATGGAAAGCAGTTCTTTTGAAATCAAGTGTATGTTTTCAGGACGTTGAGATGCATGAACAGATATAATGTCACATGAGGAAAATATCTCCTGCAAACTTGCCTTTTCAGCCCCTAATTTCTGGGCATCAGCTATTGTTAGATGTTTCGAATAGATTTTGATTTTCACTTTAAAAAATGGCAAGAGTTCCATCAGATACTTGGTCGTTGCACCATATCCAATCAGGCCAATGGTTTTGTTGAACAACCCATAATTCCAATCTTCATCCTTTTTCCATCCACCTTGATGAAGCAAACTATTGTAATAGGGAATTTTCCTCAATGCACATAGCATATATGCCAATACACCTTCTGCTACAGACATTGCATATATCTTATTGCCACTGGAAACGTGAATGCCTCTTTGAAATACTATTGGATCTACAAGCGGGAAAACCGTTCCTCCCGTATGGGCAATTATTCTCAAATTAGGTGCTGAATCAATAATCTCTGCATCAAATCTAGGAGTTCCCCACCCCGTCAAGCAAGCATCAACATTCGGTAGTAATTGCATCATCTCTAACTTTGAGAACTGTTCCGCAGATTCATTCCATTTGACCGTACCACTCTGAGTTATTTCATGTATAACATCCTCACTAAGGAAAGTCTTTCCAACTTCGGTTCTGGGTATTGTTACAAGGATATTCATCAAATACCTCTTTATAAGTAAGTGTTTAATTACTTATACCAAACATTTTCTCACTTGTCAAGAAAATATCGTTCAACCTATTTAAACTGGCAATAGCAAACATTACAAAGGAAATGAGGTCTCACAACCTAAAAAACCACTTATCGTCTACGGTATGAATGTTTTGATGATATTGGCGTTACCGTGTTGGAAATTACCAGATAATTGCTCACATTCAAGGTGATTTTCTTGTGGTGAACATTATGCCCATCGGAACGAGAAACTGTATATAGAGAATTCAGCAAATCCATACACTGACAGGTGTTTCTCGGTTAGAAGACAGACAGCTCTTTTCTTCCTGCACGAGAGGCAACCTCTCATTTCACAGAACTGTCGATCATCCCTTGGATGAAGTACTTCTGCAGGAACAGGAAACAGACAACGACAGGGACGATCGCAATCAGGGCGCAGGCGCTCGCCGTACTGAAATCGATGTAGGTCTGGGAGAAGAACGAATGGATGGAGAGCGTCACCGTGTCCATCCTCTTCGTCTGCAGGATGTACCGTGAGAACTGGAAGTCGTTCCAGCAGTTCACGCTGGAGAGGATTGCAACACTGGCCGTCACCGGCTTGAGAAGGGGCATGATGATGAAAAAGAAGGTCCGACCCGGGCCACATCCGTCAATGGTCGCCGCCTCATCCAGAGCGACCGGTATGGCCCTGATGAAGTTCACATAGAGAAAGATTCCCATGGGCAACTGATAGGTCAGGAGCACAAGGATGACGGACCAATACTGGTTCACCCCCTTGATGCTGACGATAATCGAATAGAGCGAGACCAAGATGGAGAGCGGCGGCACCATCATGACGCCAAGGATGAATCCAAGGACAATCTTGTTGAACCTCGTGTCGCATCGGGCCAGCGGATACGCGGCGAACGCGCTGACAATCACTTCCAGAACGACGACGAAAAGCGTGATGAAGGCGGTTCTTCCGATGGCACCGAGAATCCCTGCCTTCTCCACTGCCGTCCTGATGTTTTTCATCGTAGGGGAGGACGGAAACAGCCAATAGGAACTTGAATCCCCCGCAGGTTTGAACGAGATGGTCGTCAAAATCCAGAACGGGGAGAGGAAGACGACAAGAATGACGATGATGGCAAGGATGCGGAGTGCCGGTTTCGCTCTCATAGCTCCACCTGCCTTTTCTGGAATGCGCGCATCACGACATTGCTCACCACCATGATGAACAGGAAGAGCACCATGCCGATGGCCGAGGCGTATCCTGCCCTCTCGCCTCCGAAGTAATAGCGATAGATCAAGGTGGAGAGCGAGTTGGTGTCGTATCCGGGACCGCCTCCGGTCAATGCGATGATGGTGTCATACAGCTTCAGTCCTCCGATCAAGTTCAGCGTGACCGAAGAGGTGATGGCGCTCATCAGGAGCGGAAGCGTGATGGAGAAGAATTTCCGGAGGGTCGAGATGCCATCCATTTCGGCGGCCTCATAGTACATCGCAGGGATGTTCTGAAGTCCCGCAAGATAGATGACCATCGAGATGCCGACGAACTGCAGGGAGTTGATGAGCATCAGAATCACGACGGAGAGCCTGATGATGTCATTCAAGGCTCCCCTCGTGTAGTTGAAAAAGAAATACATGATGTATCCCATGATCAGGGGAGAGATCATCACCGGGAGATAGATGACCGTGCGCACAAGCGAGCGTCCCCTGAATTTCCTGTTCAGGAAAACGGCGAACAGGATGCCCAGCACATTCTGCACGATGGTGCTTCCCACTCCGTAGACCAGCGTGTTGCCGAATGCGATGCCGACATTCTTGTCAGCCAAGAGGTTCCTGTAGTTGGAGAGTCCGACCATCTTGAAGGTATGGGAATAGCCGTTCCAGTTCGTCAGGGAGAGGTAGATGCCCTTGAAGAAGGGATAGACCACGAAAAAGGCGAACAGGACAAGGGCCGGCACATAGAAGAGATTGATAGTTTTGTTGCGATACCGCATCGTAATGTCCGTGGGGCTCACCGCCCCACGGGAAAACCTCAGTTGCCGTACAAGGCGTCAAACGACGACTTCATCTGCTTTGCGGAATCGGCGATGGCGCCGGGCTTCCTGGCGAGGACATTCTGGCCGGTGGCGCACATCACGTCCCACATGCCGCTCGGGCAATAGGCACGGTCAAAGTAATTGTAGGTCTCCACGCCCGCATACTTGTCGATGTACTGCTGCAATGCGCCAAGGTCGACCTTCACGTTTGTCAGCGCAGGGACATTGCCTGTGGCGACACACACCTTTGCGGCATTCTCCGGCTCGGAGAGGAAGCCGAGAAGCTTCTCGGCCGCACTCTTATGCTTGGTGTCTTTCCAGATGCCGAGGGCGACTCCTTCTCCTGAGATCAAGGTCGGCTTGTCGTCCGGAGTGTTGGACGGAATGGGCATCATTCCCATATGTCCGTTCGGATTGACATTCGCAAGTCCCATCGTGATGGCGACGTTCTGGATGAAGTCAAAGCCCGCCGTTCCGTTGGCGATGGCGGCGATATCCCCCATGAAATCGCCGGTCACACAGTCGGCGTTGAGATAGCCCTTCACGACCCAGCGGTCCAGCATGGCGGAAATCTGTTCCCATGTCTTCTCATCGAACTTTCCGCTCTTCAGATCCGCGGCTTTGCTCCGCTTCTCGTCGGTATAGTAGAAGGATGGCGCGACACGGTCGTAATACCAGCCGACCGTAACCCCGCTGCTGCCGCCGAGGGTGACGGGAGTCTTCCCGATCGCCTTGATCTTCTCGCATGCGGCCTCAAAATCTGCTCAGGTACCGATCTTATCGACATCGACACCCGCTTCTTTCATCACATCCACGTTGTAGACGATGCCGGTGAGATCCATGTCGAAAGGAAGCACATAGGTCTTTCCCTCTTTGGAGATGGTCGGGATGATCTGCTTGCTGATGTTCTTGTAAAAGGAGAGGTCGTTGACCGGTGCGAGGTAATCGCTGTATCGGACAACCGCCCACCCATGGGTGTCGAACACATCAGGAAGGTCATTCGAGGCCATCTTGGTCTTCATCATCTCCTCATAGGAGTCTCCAGGAGCGGAGAACTCGACCTTGATGCCTGTTTTCTCCGTGAACTCCTCGCATTCCTTCTGCAGGACCTCGACCTGCTTGCCGGCCCCGCTCACCCAGACGGCAATCGTGGGATTCTCTTCCTCTTTCGTCCCTTGGGCGAAAAGGCCGGACACGCAAAGAAGCACAGCCAATACGACAGCAAATGTTTTTTCATAGAATCTCCATCCAATCGTCCGTTGTGCCACAGTTTTCACGAATCTGTTGGAAAAACAAAAACCATTCAGACCTTCATTCCATGGTGGTTTTGCAGAGACCCTCGCCCTCTCCCCTTTCCCTTTCTTCTTGCAAAAGAGGGGGAGACATTCTACAGTGTGTGCATGATCAAACAACGAATCACTGACCCCATGGTCAAGGACCATCTTGACCATATCGCCCCTGATGGGCGGGAGATCTATCTTCTGCTTGACGGACAGGTCCGTCTGACCGCCGTCGACGGCACCTTGATGCTCAATGAGATGCAGTCAAATTTTCATACCGGTGTTTTGGAGACCGTGGTCCTAGGCAAGGCTTACCTTGCGGGAGCATTGCTTGCCTCCACCGTCAAGGGCAACGACAGGCTCCTCCTCACCGTTGAATGCGGTGGCCCGATCGGCGGCTATACCGTCGAGGCATGGGCGTGCGGCGCGGTCCGAGGCTCCTTGAAACATAATCCAATCCCCTTGGAGAAACCGCTCAAGGACAGCAATCTTTCCCCGCTTTACGGACCGGGATTCCTCACCATCACGAAAATCCTTGAAGGCGAGAAGCAACCCTTCACCGGACAGGTCATGATCGAATACGGCAATCTGGCGAAAGACCTGGCACTCTACTTCCAGCAGAGCGAGCAGACCCCTTCCCTCTTTGACCTTTCCGTCCAGTTCGATAAGGGTGGACACCCTTCCGGTGCCGGCGGACTCTTCTTCCAGGTGATGCCCTCCTGTTCGGAAGATGCCATCACCGCTCTGGAGAACGCCACAAATAGCCTGAAGCCGCTCGGCGCATATCTCGAGACGGGCAAGGACATCAAGAGCTACATAGAGGAGCAGTTTGCGGCATTGAAACCAAAACACCTCGGAAGCACCATTGTTGGCTTCTCCTGCCCCTGCAACAAGGAGCATTTTGGTGATTATCTGGCCCATCTGAACGAGAAGGAGAAGGAAGACATTCTCTCAAACGGTCCGTTTCCTCTCGACCTCACCTGCGTGAACTGCGGCAGCGTCTACTCTTTCAGCAAGGAAGAGTTGGAGAAACTGCTGAAGGCACCAACGAAAGCGTAATGAGACAACGGCACCCTACATCAGGGTGCCTGTCATTCCCCGGTCAAAAAGTCATCATGGAAAGAAAATAGTCAAAGTGGAGAATATCCTGATTGACCATCGCTGTAGCATAATTTCTCAAGTTCCAAAGCCTTCCTTTCTTCCCCAATTGCCACTATACTGGAGACAACAGGAGGAGACGGATATGGAACAGAAGAAGCAGCTTCCGATCGGCAAGATCGATTTCAGGGAATTCTTCAGCGAGGACACCCCCCTCTATTTTGTCGACAAGACACCGTTCATCAAGGAACTGGTGGGGACTTCCCTGTTCTCCTCCTCCGCGAACCTCATCCTCCGACCCCGCAGGTTCGGCAAGACCCTGGCGCTCTCCATGCTCCAGAACTTCTTCGACCTTGACGCAAAAGAGGCGAGACCGATCTTTGAGAAACTTTCCATAGGGAAAGACAAGGCGTTCTGTGACAAGTACGAGAACAAGTATCCCGTCATCTCCATCACGTTCAAGGACGTGAAGGGCAGCACGATGGAGGAGATGCTTGATGCATTGAATTCCAACCTTGCCGGAGAATACCTGCGGCATGCCTATGCCGCCGACATGGCTGAGAATGCCTTGGAGAAGGAGCGCTATGCTCGTCTCAAGAATGGCAAGGGCACCTTCGACGATTTCAAGCAGTATCTCGCTCTTCTCTCCAAGGCGCTCTATCTGAAGAACAAGGTCAAGCCCCTGGTCTTCATCGATGAGTATGACGTCCCTTTGAACGACGCCCACCAGCATGGCTTCTTCGACGCCTTCGTCTCCGTCATCAGCGGTATGTTCTCTTCCGGTCTTAAGGACAACCTGTACGTCAAAGGGGCGGTCATCACCGGCTGTCTGCAGATCGCGAAGAACCAGATCTTCACCGGTCTCAACAATCCCGCCGTCTATCCGGTGACCGACCCCACCTTCGCCCAGTACTTCGGCTTCACCAAGGAAGAGACAGCGGAGTTGCTCCACTATTACGGTCTTGATTCCAGAATGGATGATGTCCGTGACAACTATGACGGCTACAGCATGGGCCAGTACTCCATCTACAATCCGTTCAGTCTGGTGAACTTCGTGAAACGCGCCGTAGGCGACAAGGATGCCCCATGCGATGACTACTGGTCCTCCACCTCGGGGAATGCGCTGCTTTGGGAAATGCTCGAATCCTGCAAAGAGAATGAGGAACTTCGAGAGATGTTCGAGAAGCTGCTTTCTGGTGGCCCGGTTGAGCGCATCACTATTGACAGCACCATCGTCTACAGCACGATGAAGGAGAGCACCGCTGCCATCATGGGGACGTTGCTCTTCTCCGGATACCTCACCGTGGTGAAGAACGAGGGAAACGATGTCTACACGCTCCGCATTCCAAACAAGGAGGTGCTCTCCACATTCAAGGGGCTTGTCAGGCAATACAACGAAAGACTGAACAAGCAGGCGGTACCGTATCTCGTAGAAAAGTTCATCGACGGTGACATCGAAAATGCGCAGACCTACATCAACGACCTGCTCTGTTCCGTGCTTGTGGTGCGTGACAAGGACACCAGCGAGAACAACTTCCATTATTTCCTTGCAGCCATCCTTGCCATGACAAAGGTGTCGAGATGGGAAATCCTAAGCCAGGACCAGGGGCGAAAGGGGTTCGCCGATTTCGCCATCGTCGGGACGAACAACAAGGCCATCATCATCGAGGAGAAAGTCGCAAAAGATGTGGATGAGGTAGACAAACTGTACGATGAAGGCGCAAGGCAGATAGAGACGAACGCCTATGCTGAGAAGTACGAGAAGCTCCACTACAAACTATACAAGTATGTGATCGTCTATCTCGACATACGGGCGAACATCAAGAAAGTCTGAACAA
>Ga0268263_1002731_pt1 | contig 10907 bp, 9 predicted proteins | sample Biomet5_FD_190358 | JGI IMG/M metagenome (GOLD analysis project Ga0268263, IMG submission 190358) | Microbial communities from bioreactor (seeded with sewage sludge) at LBNL, California, USA - Biofuel metagenome 5 (SPAdes) (version 4) | ecosystem: Engineered > Bioreactor > Anaerobic >... | reverse complement strand
GCTCAACTCCACGTCTGACATGACGCGACTCTACATCACGCGTAACCGTGCATACCTGGCACGCTATTTCCAGCTCCATGGTGACTACAATCCCGTGGGCTACGCCTTTGGCACCTTTCTCACCTATGCCAAGGAGATCATCCGTCTTCTTATCGTTGACCGAGGACACCTTCGCTCGGGCATGGCACGGCTCAACGAAGGGTGGCGCGAATCACGGAAGATTCTGCATGACCCAACATGGGAGCCCATGTCTCCGCTGGGGTAGTCCGCAGGCAAGCATGATCAGAGTCCAATGACTAAAAAGGAGCCGGTCACCGTGAGGTGGCCGGCTCCTATGCGTGCCCGATTTGGCATGGACCTACTTCGAGAGCGCCTCGTCGATGGAGGCGGCAGCCGTCTTGCCGGCGCCCATGGCCAGGATGACCGTCGCGGCACCAGTGACGATGTCGCCGCCAGCCCAGATGCGCGGGTCGGAGGTGTGACCCTCCTCGTCAGCGACGATGTAGCCCCACTTGTTGAGCTCGATGTCGCCGATCATCTTTGCGAACGGGTTGGCGTTGGTGCCGATGGCCGAGATGGCCACGTCGCAGGGAATGTCCTCGATGGCACCCTCGATGGGGACCGGGCGACGACGACCGGAGGCGTCAGGTGCGCCGAGCTCCATCTTCTGTACGCGCACGCCGCAGACGTTGCCGTCCTCGCCCTTGAGGAACTCAACCGGCGAGACGAGCGGCATGACCTCGATGCCCTCGGCCTTGGCATGATGCAGCTCGGCCTTTCGGGCGGGCATCTCGTCCTCGGTACGACGATAGGCGATGACAGCGCGGTCGGCACCAAGGCGCTTGGCGGTGCGGACGGCATCCATTGCCACGTTGCCGCCGCCGAAGACCACGACGTTCTTGCCGCGCTTGGTGGGGGTGTCATACTCGGGGAACTTGTTCGCCTTCATGAGGTTGACGCGCGTGAGGTACTCGTTGGCGAAGTAGACGTTCGGGAGGTTCTCGCCCGGGATGTTGAGGAACTTGGGGAGACCTGCACCAGTGGCGATGTAGATGGCATCGTAGCCCTCGGCGAAGAGCTCGTCGGCATTGGTGATGCGGCCTACGACCGAGTTGTACTTGAACTTGACGCCGAGCGTCTCGAGGCCGTCGATCTCACGCTTCACCACTGCCTTGGGGAGACGGAACTCGGGGATGCCGTAGACGAGCACACCGCCGCCGGTGAAGAATGCCTCGAAGACCGTGACGTCAAAGCCGCGGCGGGCGAGTTCGCCAGCGCAGGTGATGCCCGAGGGGCCGGAGCCGACGATGGCAACCCTCTTACCGTTCTTGGGAGCCATCTTGGGCATGGACGCGAGCTCAGGCTGGTCGCCCAGGAAGCGCTCGAGCTGACCAATGGCGACAGGCTGGCTCTTCTTGCCCCTGATGCACTTGCCCTCGCACTGGTTCTCCTGAGGGCAGACGCGGCCGCAGATGGCGGGCAGCATCGAGTCCTCGTGGATGGCGTCGAGGGCGCCACCGAAGTCTCCGTCGCGCATCTTCTCGATGAACTTCGGGATGTTGATGTTGACGGGGCAACCCTGGACGCAGAGGGGCTTCTTGCAGTCCATGCAACGATTTGCCTCGGCTATCGCCATCTCTTTGGTGAAGCCCTTATCGACAGGACGGAAGTCCTTGGCGCGCTCCTCCGCCGGCTCCTCGTTGTCCGAGACGCGTGGAGAGGTCATATCGGGCTTGAAAACACCGTTTACCTGTGGCATGCGCAGTTCGCCTCCTCATAGGCCTTGAGAGCCTGGCCTTCCTCGGTACGATATGCGGCCTGACGCGCACGGAGGTCGTTCCAGTCGACCTTGGTGGCATCGAAGTCGGGACCATCGACGCAGGCGAACTTCGTCACGCCATCGATCTCGACGCGGCAGCACCCGCACATGCCTGTGCCATCGACCATGATGGGGTTGAGAGAGGCGGTGATCGGGATGTTGTACTTCTCCGCTGTCATGGTGGAGAACTTCATCATGGGAACGGGACCGACGCAGAAGACGTGATTGACCTCGCCGGACTGGAGGAGTCGCTCGAGCGGAGCGGTCACGACGCCCTTCTCACCATAGGAGCCGTCATCCGTGGTGATGTGGATGTGCGCGTCATCGAATTCCGAGCGGAACTGGTCCTCGAGGAGAAGCAGATCCTTGGTGCGGGCACCCATGATCGCGTGGACCTCATGACCGGTGGCTGCGAGCTGGCGTGCGACAGGAAACGCGATGGCGAGGCCAACGCCGCCGCCAATGACTGCCCACGTGCCCTCGCCAAGCTCGGTCGGCTGGCCGAGCGGGCCGGTGACGTCTTCGAGGATGTCGCCGGGCTCGTAGGTTGCGAGCATCGTGGTCGTCTTGCCGATCACCATGAAGATGAACTCAACCCAGCCCTCGCTGGGGTTCCAGTCCGCGAATGTGAACGGGACACGCTCTGCGGTCTCGTTGGCGCGCACCATGAGGAACTGACCTGCATGGGCATGCTTGGCCATCTCTGGTGCCTCGATGCGGAACTTGAACACCTTCTCCGAGAACTGCGTCTTATCGAGGATCTTGTACATTAAACCGAACTCCTCTCCTGAACGATCTCATGTCCTCATGCCCACATGGACTCGAGCGAGTTCCTGCTCGTACGGCAGGGCTCGACCAACGCAGGCAGATTTGCGTTTCAATCTTACACTTGATGCACGGGGAAACGAGTGCCGATTGGGGTTTGCCCGACCTTTGCAACGACTTCCCACATCGAAGGTCACGCCATGGTTGAGCTGGCAATCGCCTGTCTAGCGAAAGTTCGTTTCGGCCCACGCGACGCCCTGCTCCAGACAGGCTTCCACGGCATCGGCCGCATGCTCGGCATCGAGCCGAAGCCCGTCCGCAAGGTCACCTTTGAGCTGTCTCAGGACGTAGGTCGCGACGTCCATGCGTCCGGGTGGGCGGCCGATTCCTACGCGGACGCGGGCGAAGTCGCGGTTTCCGAGCTTGTCGGCAATGGAGCGCAGACCGTTATGGGCGTTCAGCCCGCCTCCGAACTTCACACGGACCAGGCCTGCAGCGAGGTCGACCTCGTCATGCACCACAAGGATCTCGACGGGCAAGACGTGATGGGTGCGCGCGAGCTTTGAGACGGGACCGCCGCTCGTGTTCATGAAGTCCTGTGGCTTGGCGAGAAGCAGCTCTCGGCCATCGGGCGTCTCCGTGGCCGCGACCATGCAGCCCGCCTCGCTCTTCCAGTAGCGTACGCCAGCTCGAGCGGCGATTGCGTCTATCGTGAGAAACCCAGCGTTGTGACGCGTGAGCTCGTATTCGGTGCCGGGATTGCCGAGACCGAACACGATGCGGACGTCCTTTGGCATTGTCGACATGGGCCCTCCTACCAAAACGGGCGACACCGGAATTCCGATGTCGCCCAGACGATGCGAGCGGAGCAAATGGGCTACATGTCGGCGGGGCCACCCGAGACGCCACTCACGGACTTGTTCGCATAGACGTTGTAGATGGCTTCGGAGAGCTCCTGGGCAACGGAAATCTGCTTTATCTTGGAGCCAGGCACGTTCGCCATCGCGCAGGGGATGGCGTCGGTCACGACGCATTCCACGATAGGGGCGGTCTCGAGGCGCTCGAGCGCCTTACCGGAGAAGATGCCATGCGTGGCGCTGATGTAGATGTCCCCCGCGCCCATGTCCTTGAGCTTGTTGATGGACCCGACAAGGGTGCCGCCCGTGTCGATCATGTCGTCATTGATGATGCACGTCTTACCCTTGATATTGCCGATGATGCCCATGACCTCGGCGGCATTGTGCTTTGGACGACCCTTGTGAGCGATGGCAACCTCGCAACCGAGATAGTCGGAGAGCTTCTTTGCCACCTTGGCGCGGCCCATGTCGGGAGAGACGACGACGGTGTTGTCCCAGTCGAAGTCCTTGGTCTTGAAGTAGTCGCCAAACAGATAGAGGGCAGTGAGGTGCGTGACGGGAATATCGAAGAAGCCCTGAATCTGATTGGAGTGGAGGTCGAGCGTGATCACTCGGTCGACGCCGGCAGCTTCGAGCAGGTTGGCGACGAGACGGGCGGTGATGGGCTCGCGGGAGGCGGCCTTGCGATCCTGGCGGGCATAGCCGTAGTGTGGGATGACGGCCGTAAAGCTGGCTGCGGAGGCGCGCGTCGCGGCATCGGAGACGATGAGGGTCTCCATGAGGAGGTCGTTCACGTTCGTGCCAGCGAGCGATTGGATGAAGAAGACCTCACAGCCTCGCACGGTCTCCTCGAAGCGGGCATAGGTCTCGCCGTTGGCGAACTTTTCCAGCATGAGACCAGAGAGAGGCAGGTGCAGGATATCAGCAATGCTTTGTGAGAGTCCAGGGTTTCCCGAACCAGTGTAGAGCCTGATGTTCTTCACCACGTTAAGCGGTTCGCAAAGGTTCTCGTACATCTCTTTAGTCCTCTTTCTCCAAGCGCTTCCAGTACTCAGTTGCCCAGTCTTCCTTAATCGTCTGCTGACTGCGCTCGAGCGCAAGTGCGCCAGCGGGGACGTCGTGCGTGATGCAGGAGCTTGCGCCCACGAGGGCGTTGTCGCCAATGCTGACCGGTGCGACCATCATCGTGTCGGAACCGATGAAGACGTGGTCACCGATCGTGGTGCGGCTCTTGTGCTTGCCGTCGTAGTTGCAGGTGATGGAGCCGCCCCCAACGTTGACGTCGGCTCCCATCTGGCAGTCACCGATGTAGGAGAGATGCGGGACCTTGGAGCCCTCGCCTACGGTCGAGTTCTTGAGCTCCACATGAGTGCCGGCCTTGGCGTGGCGGCACAGGTGGGTGTGGCCACGCAGGTAGGCGCGTGGTCCGCAGCTGACGTCATCGTCGATGGTGGAGTCGACGATGACGGTCTCGTCGACGATACAGCCATTGCCCACGACGGCATCGGTGAGACGGCTGTTGGGACCGATCACACAGTCGGAGCCCACGGTGGTCTTGCCCCAGATGAAGGTCTGGGGAAGGAGGATGGTATCCTGGCCGACGGTTGCCTCGGGGCCGACCCAGACCTGGTCGGGATCGAGCATCGAGACGCCGGACGTCATGAGATTGTCGTTGATGCGATGCTGCATGGCCTTTGTGGCCTCGGCGAGCTGAACGCGCGAGTTCACACCGAGAAGCTCGGTGACATCATCGCAGCAGACGGCACCGACGGGCTCGCTGAGGCCGACGAGTATGCCCACCATGTCAGTGAGGTAATACTCATGCTGGACGTTGGCGTTACCGATCCTGTCCACGTTCTCCGCGAGTCGTCGGCCACAGAAGCAGTACGTGGCGGAATTGCACTCCGTGAGTTCCTCGCGCTGTTCGGGCGTGCAGTCCTTGTGCTCGACGATTGCCTTGACCATGCCGTTCTCGCGGAGGACCCTGCCATATCCCGTGGGGTCGGGAGGGGTCATGGTGAGAACGGTGCAGGCGTTGTGGTTTGAGGTGGTGACATCGACGAGCGTCCTGATGGTGTCGGGACGGATGAGGGGGCTGTCGCCGGGAAGCACGACCACGGGACCGTGGAAGCCGCCGAGGGAATCCTTCACGATCTTCACGGCATGGCCCGTGCCAAGCCGCTCGGTCTGCTCGACGAACTCGATGTCATCGTCGGCGGCGAAGAAATCGCGAACCTCCTGTGCGCCCTTGCCCACGACGATGATCGTACGCTCGACGCCAGCCGCGCGAGCGGCGCGAACGACCCACCAGACCAATGGCTTATCAAGGAGCTTGTGCATGACTTTGGGATGACGAGACTTCATTCGCGTTCCCTCGCCAGCGGCAAGGACAATCGCGGTTATGGGCATGCGGGTGCCTCCATCGGAAAGGTGGGTCCCTTACAAAAACATGATAGCGCGGGAAGTGCCCTCGAGGACACCAGCAGAAGTCTCCATGAACTGTTCTCCAAAACAAGTCCCGAGTAGTAAACGATTTGTCGAGGAGGCAGAACCCTCCAGCACAGACGAATGTCCCCACGCATGTTCGCTAGATGTTACACATAACGACGTTTTCTCGGTCATGATCAGCGAATTATGTCGTTATGCGCGACATCTGGCTTAGACGGGCGTCACGAATGGTTGCCTTGGACTGGCTTTGGGGTTAGGCTATCGTCACATGAAATCGCCGGGGCAAGGGCATGCGCCGGTTCGCGAAGGGCATCGTCACACTCATGCGTACCGCATAGAACAATCCCGTACAGAAACCGTGCGCCCTCGGCCGAATGGCCAGCAGGGGTACCTTCATCCAGGAGACTTCTATGCAAATGCATCTCACCGATGCCCGTTACGCCTACCCAGGGGCATCTCGACCCATACTTGATGACATACATGTAACCCTACCTTCGGGCTGGACCGGCATCATTGGGCCCAATGGCTGCGGAAAGACCACGCTTGCCAAAATCATCTGTGGACTGCTGCCCCTGGATAGTGGAGTGCTTTCCCCTTCCCTTTTCAGCATCTACTGCCGGCAGGAGACGGACCGGGCACCCGAAGAACTAGATGATTTCACGATGGACTATTCGCCTCGAACGATCCGCCTGCGCACTCGGTTGGGTATCGAAGATGACTGGCCGTGGCGGTTCGAAACCCTTTCGCACGGGGAGCGCAAGCGGTTGCAGATAGCCGTTGCCCTATCCCGCGACCCCGACGTCCTGGCGATAGACGAGCCCACCAACCACCTCGATGCCGAGGTGCGTCAGATCATTACGAGTGTTCTCGCAGATCATCGCGGCATTGGCGTGCTGATATCCCACGACCGACAACTGCTGGACGCCCTGGTCCATCGTTGCCTGTTCATGGATGGAAAGACGGTCGTCATGCGACCGGGTACCTATTCCCAAGCTTTCCGCCAAGCCGAACAAGAGCGGGCGGCCATGATACACGACCGTGCAGACGCACAACGCGACTTGAAACGCATCGCTGCCGAAAAGGCACGGCGTGCAGGTGAGGCAGACCGCGCCACCGCACGAAGAAGCGGCCGCAACCTGGCAAAGCATGACAGCGATGGGCGAGAACGGCTGCGCTTGGCCGTGATATCGGGGCAGGATGGAAAAACGGGTCGCATATCGGCCCAGATGGATACACGTGTCGTGGCCGCCCGCGACAGGCTTTCCTCACTGTACGTCGAAAAACGCTATACCGCCGATATATGGATGGAAACCCAGCCGGCGTCACGCAAGACCTTGCTGCGCATGGACGAAGCAACCATCCCCTTGGGAAACGCACGCGTTCTGCGTATCCCTCAGCTTGCTCTTGATGCCACCGACCATGTGGGTATCTGCGGTTCCAATGGCACCGGCAAATCCACGCTGATACAAGCGATGATGGAACACCTCGATTCAAAGATGCGCGTCCTGTACATACCGCAAGAACTTGACGCGGACTGTATCGATAGGCTGCTGCATCATATGCGCGCCCTGTCGGATCAGAACCTGGGTCGCGTCATGTCCATCATCGCCCAAATGGGGTCGCAGCCCGACCGCCTGCTAGAAGGAAGTGCAGGCAGTCCCGGCGAGCTGAGAAAACTCATGCTCGCGGATGGCATGCTGAAGCGTCCGCAGATTATCGTGATGGACGAGCCGACGAACCATTTGGATATCACGTCAATCGAAGCCCTGCAACGCATCTTGACTGATTGCCCTTGCGCACTCGTGCTGGTGTCCCACGACGAGGCACTTCTGCAGGCAACGACGCAGATACGCTGGAAGCTGGCAAAAACACCTGCAGGAGAAACGGAATTGGAGGTGTCGTGAAAGAGCTGGGACTCGAACAATACGGGAAACCCCCGAATTCGATGCTCTCGCAGCACTACGAAAACGGTTTCACTTTCTGACTTGACCTTTCTTCCGAGGGGGGTTCGTCTGTCGTGGGCGTGCAATTAGTGTCCGGTGGGCCTGATATATTTCCCTGCAACGCGATAGAAGGGAGTGTTCCAGATTGAAGTGCCATGGACATGTGCGTTTAGGCACATCGCCTGCGTCATGGACATACTTCATTGGAGTACTTTCACCTCTCGGAAAGGACACGCCATGCTATACGTTCTGCTTTTCCTCCTCGGCTTGCCGTTTGTCTTCGTGGCCGCAATAATAGGCTTGGCCCTCAAGAAGAAATAGGAACAGTAACCGAAATGGGCATGGAGAAGGCCTCGTGGGCTGAGATCTGTCGATTATCTCGTGTCCAAGGCCCTATCTCGCTATGCCCCCACGAGGGCTTGCACTGAATGCAGACCTTTTGAGCCGATGGGGCATCGTTCGCTACCTCATCCTGAGATAGGCACGAGGCACGCGAAGGGGCCTATGCCTTCTTGTAGACCCTGCTCCTGTGGGCCACGTCGATTACGAGCACGACGAGCCTCCCGTCCTGTATGTCACACAACACACGGTAGTCACCGACGCGATAGCGCCATTCCCCGGAACGGTTCGCGGTGAGTCCCTTGCCGCGTTCCCTCGGGTCCTCGCAGCCGTCCACATTCTTGTCTAGCCATGAGAGAAGGATCGTCCTTACCGGCGCGTCCATCTTGCGGAGCTGCTTGAGTGCCCTGTCCGAATACTCAAGCTCCCAACTCATCTGAGGCCGAACTCGTGCATGACCTCGTAGTTGCTATGGGTCACGGGGTTGGCGTCGAACTCCCTCTTGGCATCTTCCCAGGTGCGCAGGTCTGTGTCGTTCTCGATGACGTCAAGGGCCGCCTCTGTCATGAACTCAGCCATGGACTTTCCCTGTATGGCCGCGTACTCAGAGATAAGCGACTTCTTGCCAGGATCTAGCCTCATGGTGAATGTCGTGCTCATGGCGTGTCTCCTTCCCCTGATGTATGTACACTGTAACACACCATAACCCATATACCCGAAGACGACCGATCCTATGGTGTTATAAGGCCCTACAGTAGTTATGGTGATACAGGCGCTCCCACCGAATGCGGCGGGGTACGCGGGGTCAGCGCCTCCTGTGGCATCGTCCGTGCTCGCCGCTCATGGGCGGGAGTGGCACCGCTCACGCAGCGAAACGGGAAGTTTTGCGGCAAACTTTGGGGCACCATTTGCGGCATGCCATAAAAACAAACGAGTCAGTCATCCCGATTTACATGGTCTGACCTGCTGTCTCTCATTGGCTGGGGTAGTAGGAGTCGAACCTACATTGCAGGCACCAAAAACCCGTGTCCTAACCATTAGACGATACCCCAGTGCGCTACTCGCTCGGATGAGAGTCTATCAGACCTTGCGCCTCACAAGGGCGCAGAGCGCCGCCGCGAAGCCAAGATAGATGGGTCGGTCCCAGAGCCTAGGAGTCCACACCATCGAATGCGGCGCAGACGGCGTCAAGCAGCAGAACCGCATAGGTCTGCGCGTCTCCCAAGGTGAAAGTGCCATCAAAACCCGCCCCCACGGGCAGTTCGATGCGGACGACAGGCTTGGTCCCGCGCGCGCTCTCGTAGGCAGACCGCAGGCGTCGGGGAAGCGTTTCGAGGTCATCCATGTCAATGCTGCCGACCTTCAGGCTCTGAGTAGGTGGCGTGGTCGAAAGTAGGATGAGTGCCTTCGCGTCAGCGGGGATTCCCTCGCGGAAATCGGCCAGCCCAAGGGAGTTCTTGTCGGAGGTGGCGTTGGCGAGGTTGACGATGCGTCCTGCCACGTTGCGCGAGATGGGGTCATCACCTGAGATGGCGATGCATGCTCCCTCGAGCACGCTCGCGGCACGCGCGAAGCCCATGCCTCCCTGTGGATGTGGACCATTGGCGGGTTTGCCAGCCCATACGTGGCGCAGGCGCTCGATGGCGTCGAAGGTGTCAGGGAAGGCCATACCATCGGGCAGTGCGCCCACGCTCTCCTGGAACTGCTTGACGGCAGCCTCGGTATGCACGCCATACAGCCCGTCCACGGTTCCGCAGGAAAAGCCGAGGATGTTGAGGCGTTCCTGGAGCTGGCGTACGTCGTTGCCATGAAAGTTGGGGAGGCGCAGGTAAAGGGTGCGATCGCCGAGCTGATAGCATTCGTCCACAAGGGCCGCCCACGTTGCCGCGTCAAGCACGTCACCGAGGGGGAGGTCGTGGTCGAGCCTAAAGCGTGCGATGGCCGTGCCCGTCGACTTCCCAAAGCTGTTTGCGGTGAGCTCGACCTCGGCGATGTTGTAACCAAGGGAGCCGAGTCGCTCCTGTATGTCCTCTACGGCGGCGCCGCTAGCGCCTTCCCTGATCGGTTCCATGTTCCCCCTCTAGCACGAGAGTCGTGGTGAGTGCCTATTCGGTGCGCTCCACGAAGAAGTCTGCCATAGATTCGAGCACCTGACGCGTGTCTCCTACAAGTTTGATTCCTGTCAGGTCGTTCTTGGCGCTCTGCGCCAGTGAGCGCGCATACTCGCACACGGCTGCGATGGCACCTGACATCTCCATGAGCTCCACCCCGCGCCGAAGCGTGGCGGTGTCGGTCACGTGTGACGAGAGAATCGAGACGAGCTCTTCTCTCTCGGTGCCCGCCAGATGTTCGATGGCCCAGGTCACAATCATCGTACGCTTACCCTCGGTGATGTCAGAGCGGAAGTCCTTCCCCTGCACGTCGGCATCTCCTACAAGGTTGAGCAGGTCATCCTTGAGTTGGAAGGCCAATCCTGCGTCCATGCCAAAGGAGCCGAGCGCCTCGATCTGCTCGTCGGTCCCGTTGCCGCAGATGGCACCGACGGAGAGTGGTGTGGCTGCGGAGTAGAACGCGGTCTTGTGGCTTGCCATGCAGAGGTAGTCACGGGTACTCACGTCCCAGCGGCCGTCGCGAACCCAGCCGAGGTCAAGCGCTTGGCCCTCGAGCGTACGTTCCTGCATGGAGACGAGCTCCTCGAGTACGCGCATGCGGACGGCGGGCTTGAGCGTCTCGTCT
>Ga0268263_1002729_pt1 | contig 10915 bp, 11 predicted proteins | sample Biomet5_FD_190358 | JGI IMG/M metagenome (GOLD analysis project Ga0268263, IMG submission 190358) | Microbial communities from bioreactor (seeded with sewage sludge) at LBNL, California, USA - Biofuel metagenome 5 (SPAdes) (version 4) | ecosystem: Engineered > Bioreactor > Anaerobic >... | reverse complement strand
GCTGGCTTTTGGCGTTTCTTGCGTCTTAAAAGCATCTGACGCCGGCGTTGGTTCTGGCTTTAGTGTAACCATTCGCCGCTCCGCTAATTTGTCCGGCGCTTCGGCCGGCTTGTTCGTTTCGGCGATGGGGACGCGCTCCGGCATCGGCACGATACGATGATCCGTTTCTGCCATGCGATGCGGTTTTGTCTGAGGGCGCGCGGCAACCGCCTGCTTCGTACCCGGTTTAGCAGGCCGGATTGTTTTGACCGTATAGACATTTCGGTCTCTCGGCAACGCATATTCAGGCCGATGCCCTATCCCTGCTCCGTTTGAGGCATAACCTTGTTTTTTTTGCATATTTTACACACTCCTGTGTTCGATAAAGACTTGTCTGGTGAGATTATCATAACTGAAATGTTACAGAAAGTCAAACAAACGTAACATAAATGAAATAATTACCGGATTATTCCCAAGGCTGGATTTTTAATTGGACGAATAAAACGACAGTACATTTAGTTGTATTAAAATGAATGAAAGAGCGGAGATCGGTATCAAGGATTAGCGGAAGAATTCTGTATGTCCATAGACATAGACTATTGTAAAACGGGGGAACAGATGTCGCGAAAAAGCCGGTAACCGCTGGAAAGGCTGCTTTTCTTAACGCAATACATCGCCGTATCGGCTTTTTGCAGAAGCTTCTCGGGGTCGTCGTCGTCATCGGGATAAAGGCTGATGCCAATGCTGATGCCAAGGAGAAACGATTTATCATCTATGCTGAACGGTTTGGCAATTTCAGAAATGATCCTCTCAGCAATTGAGGTCAGCATGGAGTCTTCGTTGGTACTTGGGATGAGTATCGCAAATTCATCGCCGCCGATACGGGCAACGATATCGTCCTTCCTGACGCAGGTCAGCAGACGTTCGGCTGCCTGGCACAGTACGAAGTCGCCCGTGACATGGCCGTAATTATCGTTGATAAATTTAAAATTGTCCAAATCCAAATAAAAGAGCGCCCCGAAATCCATATGATCCGGGAGTAGATGCTGGATTAACTGGTCATACAAAAAGGCGCGGTTGGGGAGTCCCGTCAGAATATCATGATGCGCCAGATCCCGGTACTTCGCTTCCGATCGCAGGATCAATTTTCTGGATTCCTCAAGCTCTGCGTTTCTGACCTTTAACGCGTTTGAATGAGTCTCCAAAGCTTCCTCAATCATCTGCCGCTCAGCAAGGGATCTGGACAGCTTCTGCTTAAGAATGCGGTTTTCCCGCTCCAATTCGGTTATCCGTTTTTCATATGCTGCGATATCCATTCTAACCCCAAAGGTTATTCCCCAATCAATAATGTAACGAATGTGGTTCCGTGAAAAAGCGATCTGCTGCCTTTCTCCAGCGGGCAAAATTCGCCATAAGCATAATAACCGCAAAACGGTAGGTCGCCTAAATATTTTCGGACGGTCTCCGTTTCCTGGACAACCTGACTTCCCAGGATCATTTTTCTTCCGGCGCAGGAGAAATGCAGCGCGGCTGCGGGTTTTGATCCGGGATAACTATCCAGCGCCATCTGAATTGAGTTTGAGCATGAATCGATGCAGCTGTTCTTGTCAGCCGTTCCGATCTGGACATACGCACCTTCCGAGATAACGCCGTTTAAGGTGACGGTGCCCGTTTCAGGATCACAAAACGGCGCGCTTCTGACATAAAAGCCTTTGCGGCCTTCTTCATATATGGCTAGACAGTAGTTCATGAAAAGCGTATACTGATCGCCGATATAGCGCTGAAAGTATTTTAACGCCGGTTCGTCTCCAATTTTGTAGAGTACATTCTTTTTAGATGACGTTACTTTTTCTTTTCCTCCCATCGGAGCATGCCCTCCCTGCACGCCAAAGGAGAATGATACCGGCCCCGCAAACAGAAGCATCACGATACTGTCGGTTAATATTTCGTCTTTACAAAATTGGTAGGTGGTTCTCTGCTTGGAATGGGCTGCGGAAGCCGCACCGATCATAGGGAAGTTTTCGCCAAGTTCTTCGCCTATTCCCTGGTTGACTTCCGATACGCCGGCATTCAACGGGTCTGAAAGTATAACAGCAAAGCGTTCTTCGCCTTTGCGCTTTTTCAAAGCCGTAAGGGCTGATAAGGCAGCGTCACGGCCCGCGTCTTTTCCCCGCCGGCTTGTCCCTTTCCCCGCTCCCGCGCGCATTTCGACCGTGTCCGAAGCAAATGCCATCAAGACGACCGAATCGCCCGAAAAACCATAGACTGAGGCAAATTCCCCGTCTGTCGTACAGCCTGCCAGCTCTATGCCGGGATAAGCCTGACGGATCGCTGAAACTATGTAAGCGTAATCAAAGTCCAACGAACAGAACAGAATACCCGCCTGGGGCTGAATATCCCCAAAAGATTCATGCAGTTGATCCACTATTTCGGCAACGGCATCCTTCGCGGAAGGATCCTCGCTTTGCCCAACAGCCGCTTTAAACATGACTATTCATCTCCTTATTATGTAACTTGCGCTTCAATACAACAAATTGGCCTATTTATTCTATATATCGTTTTTTTGGAAAAGCACTTGATAATATTTAGAAATAAATTGATAAAAAATGTTATTTTATAAAGACGTTGCTTTCATAGAAGTTTGCTTTATGACTGTTGATTCCAGCGTTTCATAGATCCTGTCCATTCTTTCGAAATAGCCAGGAATGGTCAATCGATGAATAACGCTATTTATGGGAATATCTTTTTCATCGTCAAAGTTAAGGTCGGTGTCTTCATTGTTATATTGCTTTCTGTCAATATATCCCCTTGCGTTTTTCGCCCTGTTGGTCGCATATTCTTGCATTCCCGAAGCTGGCCTTCGATGGATTCTTCTCTTTGGTTGTCACTGGAATAACGGGCATATATAACAGCGTTCATTCTTTATCACCTCCAGCCATTTTCAATATCATTTCCTTAAGCCTCTCATTCATGGGTGAGCCCGGCTCAAAGCAGGCCTCCACAAAATCGCTCCAATCCTGCTTGTTGGCCAATTTCTCTTTTATTTTTTTCGGCTGGCAATCGTACAGCTTACCTTGCGGGTTATCAGTACGCCCATAAATATAGTCGAGCGACACATCAAAATAGTCCGCAAACCATAGCATGATGTGAGCTGGGACATGAGCTAAATCCATTTCGTAACGATTAATACTTGATTGATTTGTTCCTGCCATTTTTGCAAGCGTTGCTTGTGAAATTTTTATGCTTTTGCGTAGTCCCTTAAGCCTAGTTCCAATCGTTGCCATAAATACCCCGATATTTATTGATACTTTAAATTATATCCCATATCAGAATTATTACCAACCCCATATTTACGTATTTTGAAATGCAACAAATCATTGCGTGACATTTATTTGGATTATTATTAAAATTTACTTAATCAAATCTAATCAGTGTTATTGCATCAGGAGATTAAAAATGAATTCAGTTGGTAAAAATATTCGGAATTTAAGAAAACGTAATAACCTGTCTCAAACCATACTTGCCGAAAGGCTGAATGTAACTCATCAAGCCCTCTCTCAATGGGAAACGGGGAAGACTCAGCCTGACTTAATAACTTTGGAAAATATTGCGAAAGTCTTTGAGGTTAGTATTATGGAAGTAATTTATGGAGAAAAAAAAGAGACTCAGATTAACCAGAAAAGGAAACAAAAACATTTGAAGAAATTTATTATTTATGGTGTTTTAAGTATCGTTATGATTCTCATAATGATATTTTTAAAACCGTATCTAGAGAATTATTCAAAAGAGCATTTTTCGTTAATATATTCTTATTATCTCCAATTCATTGATCCCATATTCTATCTTATTATTACTTTGGCTGTTTTGAATGGCGGTTCTTTATTATGGGATTTTTTTATTAAAAAGGAATTAGTTAAAAAATGGGTGTTTATTATAAGTGTTATATTGATTCTCACCTATTACATTGCATCATTAATATCTATTCTTTGTGATGGTGCATTTTTTACATTTTTATATAAAGCATCTTATTCTATTGCAAAAAGTTCTTTTGTATTTTTATTGCCTGCTATAGGTTTGCATCTTGGAAAAAAAGAATCAAACTAAATGCATCTTTGAAAGGAGACGATTCCAAAGAAAAACTAGAAATAAATGGATAAAAAATGTTATTTTATAAAGACGTTGATTTCATAGAGGTTTGATGCATTGCTCATGAATCAAGCGTTTTATGGGATAGCCGGTCATATCCCTTGGAAATGAAAAACGATGGCCGAACGCTGGGACCATCGTTTAAATACATTGGACGTCTATATATAGGTATCTATCATTTTATTTATTGTTTTTAATTTGTTACCTGACACTTTTTTTTGCGTCCCATCCTGCTGTTTGTTGTACAATACATCCTGTTTATTCTGCGCACCTGACAAACTGGAGATTGCTTTCGGATAGTGCCTCTCCTTTTCTTGATTGACAGCAGATGTTCCGGAAGCGTTTTGACCTTGCTGCTGGTCCTGTGATAGCCTCTGAATTTTTTGATCAATTTCCGCTATCTTTTTCTTTAGCCGTTCAATTTGCTTAATAGCATCGTCCTGTTCCGCCTGACTATTCTTTTTCTTTGATTTGACAGCTTCCAATTGCTTTTGTATTATTTCTTTTTGCCGTTGTAATTGTGCAATATCATCTCCGTGTGAATTTGCTTTCTTTACAAATGGACTGTTTCCATTATAGATTCCTTCAACTGCCACGATCAATCACCTTTCCTTTTACTTATGTTATTGGTTACTTTTGTTATCGGACAAACTGCAGACCAAGACAAATAAAGCGGCGTAAACGCAGTTATTTATTGCGTAAACGCAGTCCAAACGTCCATAAACGGTAAAGTTTATAGGCACTTTGATTTTAGGGAAACATTACTTTTTATCAAATGGAAGTATAATGCTAATGCGAAAAATGTTAGATTCTTCAACAATCTCAACTGCGCCATGGTATTTTTCCGCGATCATTTTTATTACTGATAATCCGATTCCTGTGCCCTTTGGGACGTGCCCATGTTGATAAGTATTGATTATGTCGATAATAAAAAAACCCTTGTTTTGTTTAGCCGTAATATCCAGCAGCTTGTTTTTTCCATTTACGCTGCTGCATGCCTTGATTGCATTATCCAAAGCATTTGAAAAAAGAGCGCATAAATCAAAATCGTCGATTTTTACTTTCGGAGGAATGAAAATATCATATTTGGCATTGATGGCCAATTTCTCCGCGTACGCAAGTTTTTCACCTATGAGTACGTCAACAACTGTATTGCCGGTACTGATAGCAAAGGACATCTTTTGAGAAATTTGTTCAAAGCGTTTTATATAACTTTCGGATTTTTCTATTTCGTTATTTTCAATCAGACCGGAGAGCGCAATTAAGTGGTTATTAAAGTCGTGGCGAAACTCACGGGTAGAATCATATCTTGATTTTGCTTCTGCAATATAATTTTTCTGCATAGAAAGCTGCGATTCCAAAATTGTTTTTTCTCTTTCCGTTTCAAAAACGCCTATGACTTTTTCATAAGCGAACAGGGAACCACACACACAAAGAAACGCAGTAATGGCAAGTGCAAAAAATTGCAAATCTTCTGCTGTTGTTGCGGAGAATACCATCTGATATTTTTCGAAAACAGCCGGATATTGGAAAGCGATCAATGACCTCATAACGATGCAAATAAAAAGCAAAGGCATAGTGAGCATAAGTAAATATCTGGACTTCTCATTTGTTTTCAGATTATATTTAACCGCAAAGAAATGGAGGGCCATATACGTTAGCAAAAGCATTATAATTTCCGCCGCTATATTCAGAACAATGGCATTCATTTTAAGGCTGTTTGACAACAGTCCATACACAGGTGTGATAATACTCTCCACAAGCACGTTGGCGGTAACAACCAAAGTTGAGATAATAACAGACGTAATTTTGTTTTGTTTAAGAATCAGGTTTACAAAAAAGTAAAGAACAATTATACCGATTAAGGTTGAAAGGTTCTGTGGTATGGGGAGGATAAGTCCTACGGTTATAAGTAAGTATGATATTCCAAAATAGATTAAGTAATATGACAACTTGTTTTCAATTGAGGAAACCCGGACAAGAAAATGGCATTGGATAAAAGCTAGCAAGCCATTGCAAAACAGCAGCAAAAAGATAAATCCATACCAAAAGCCAAGAGGCGTTTTGATAAATTCCAAATTATCGTACCTCTTTCCGTTGATAATGTAACAGAGCTTTCATAAAAGCTGGCTGTCTTCTGGTAGCAATGGGGATTTTTTCATTGCTCGATAAATAAGCAAAACCGTTGGAATAGCTGTAAACGTATTCGAGATTTACAATATAGCTTCTGTGACATCTAAAAAAAGCATTGGTCAATTCTTTCTCCAAATTTTCGATTTTAGATCCATATTCATGAGTGTTATTTCGCTCATATACAAGAACCCGGTGATTTACTACTTCACAATACATGATATTAGCAAGGGGAATTTTATGAACATCACCGTTCTTATGTATTGTAAGAAAATAGTCGGCCATTGAAGAAACTGACGTTACCATCCTTTCCAATGTTCTATGCAGCCTCTGAATTTCGATTGGTTTTACAAGATAGTTTGTAGCATTGACATCGAAGGCATCAAAAACATATTCCTTGAGGGCTGTCACAAAAATAATATTTGTGCTGTTATTGGTTTTACGGATTTCCTTAGCAGTATTTATACCGTTGAGATGATTCATCTTAATATCAAGAAAAACAGCATCAAAATAAACATTTCGCGCGGAAATATCTGAGAGCAGAGATTTACCGCTGAAAAACTTTGCAAGAGTATACTCTAAACCTTTTAAATCCATATACAATTTTATTTTATCGCTTAAATCCTGAACTGCTGATACTTCATCGTCACATACAGCTATTTTTATCATTAAGTCACCATCTTATGATTGCATTTCTACCCTATTTTAAAGTTACCATCTTATTACTATAAGCAGTATACCGCAAAAGATATGAAAAAGCCATGTGCCGGGTTAAATCCTGACATATGGCTTTTTGATTTGGCGTGCCCAGAGGGATTCGAACCCACGACCTTTTGATTCGTAGTCAAACACTCTATCCAGCTGAGCTATGGGCACATATTCACTTCTCAGAATGCCTGACTATTTTAATACAAACACCCGCTGATGTCAACAACGACATTCAATGAAAAGAGATATCTGCAGCCTCTTTTACGGCATTCTTCCTATAGACTGAATTTTGTCTTTAGAAAACGACATTGGCAGACAACAGATGTCAAAATTGGACAATAATCATTGCTTGTTCCTTAAAATATGGCCAAACAGCATATATATTTGAAAAAAATGTGTAACCAATCTTCCCCTGTTCGTAGCTTGTGGTATAATAAACGGTGAAATTTATTTTGAAGGTATTATAAAAATATGGGCCAAAACAATAATAACCAGGTTAAAAGAGTTCCTGTTAAGAGGCGCAAACAAATCTCAAAGACAAAGAAGATTATTATCATATCAGCAATTGTCGTGGGTGTTGCCGCGCTGGTGATGCTTGGAATTTTTATCTATCACACGGTTATTAACCCGAGCGCCGCCTTTGCTATGCAGGTCGTCACTCCGGATCCGCAGCAGTCAACGAGCTCGTCTCAGGGACCGGACGAGACACCGCTGCAGGTGGATCAGAGTTTTATGCAGGGACGTGTGAATATACTGGTGATGGGCATGGACGCCAGCAAGGAGCGTTTTGAATCGGCGCGCGAGGATTTCCGCACCGACACGATGCTGCTGGTCACCATCAACTTCAACACCGGGAAGGTGGATATGATCACCACGCCGCGAGACAGCTACGTGACTGTTACCAAGGCGACAGGGGATCTGTACAAAGTGAATTCAGCCGCCTATTTCGGCGGAGGACTGTGCGACAGCGGCTTCCAGAACGCGTGCGATACCATCAGCGGCGTGTTCGGCGGCATCCCCGTGTCCTACTATATCGGCGTGGACATGGACGGCCTTCAGGCGCTGGTGGACGCGATGGGCGGCGTGGATTACGACGTAGACATCGTGTTCACGGGGCAAAGCGGTCAGGAATATACCAAGGGCATGCAGCATCTTGACAGCACGCAGGTGCTGGACTACATGCGTGAACGCAAGAGCAACGGCACCGACGTGAACAGGCAGGAACGCCAGAGAAATATGCTGATCGCCATTTTCAAACAGTTGGCCAACTCCGGTCAGATCAAAAATCTGCCGAACATCTATCAGTCACTGAAAGACATGGTATACACCAACCTGTCGTTTGAACAGATATGCGCGCTGGCCGTATTTGGCGCGGGCTTTGACGATTGGAACGACATCGGGCAGTATACACTGAAGGGCGAATACCATACCGCCTACGGCGTGTACTATTACCTTCTGGATCAGCAGGCTAAAGCCGATCTCGTTAAGCAGATTTTTGGTGTGGACATTGGCATAGATGAAAAGCACGATCTCCACTATGTGCTGAAAGATAAGCATAATAAAAACGCGAATAAACCGGAACCCTCGGACAGCGAGGATAAGAACGGAGATTCTGGCGATGAACCCACGACGACGAATTCTCAGAAGCCGTCCGATGAAACGGTGAAAACAACTCCCGCGCCATCAGAAGAGGAACCGTCGGCGCCGGTGGCTCCGACAACTGCGCCGACGAAGGCGCCTGATGAGGATACCTCGCCGGCAGCGCCCAGCGCTGCTGAACCCAGCGACGCGGGTTGACGCAATCAAACGATGCATATTGTCGGTGGCGGCGATGTGTGCTATCATGGTCCGGTATAACATGACAACCGGGAGATGCGATGATGCACACGAAATATAAAGGGCCGCTGCTGATCGCTATGACCGCCGTACTTTGGAGCACGGCCGGCGTGCTGATTAAGCTGGTGCCGTGGGACGCGATGACCATTGTCGGTTTGCGTTCCATGTTTGCTGCAGCCGTAATGGCCATATTCATGCGCCGCCCCCGCATCACCTTCACCAAACCCGTGATATTGGGCGGGTTTTCGTTGTCCGCAACGATGGTGCTGTTCTTATTCGCAAACAAGCTGACCACGGCGGCCAACGCTGTTGTGCTTCAGTATACCTCACCGATATTTGTGGTTTTGTTATCGGCGCTTTTGCTTAGGCAAAAACCAAAAGCGCTGGATATCGCGGCTGTCGCCGTCGTATTTATTGGCGTTGTGCTTTTCTTTTTTGACCAGCTCAAGGCGGATGCGCTGCTGGGCAACATTCTGGCGTTCTTTGCCGGCCTGACATTTGCGGGCGTGTTCCTCTCGAACCGGTTGCCGGGCGCAAAGCCTGAAGAAGCCATGCTGTTGGCCTACCTGATTAACATTGTGATTTGCGCGCCGTTCATCGCCACGAACGTCACGTTTGAGTTGGTTCCATGGGTGATTATTGTGCTGATGGGCGTCTTCCAGCTGGGACTGGCTTATGTGCTGTTCAGCATTGGAATCAAGATCACGTCGGCGGTTACAGCGTCACTGATTGCCACTCTGGAGCCATTGCTGAGCCCGCTTTGGGTGATGATCGCCACCGGCGAGAAACCGGGGACTTACGCTCTTATCGGCGGTGTTATCGTGCTGGGGGCTATTGTGACCTATAATATACTGTCTTCAAAGCGCAGCCGGGCGGAAAAGGCGGAAGCTCTACCCGAAGGCGCGGAAAAACCTGTATCGCAGTAATAATGATTTAATAAAAAAAGACAGGGGGGCAAACGGTTATGAACGATTTTTTAAGCGGCCTGGGTGGGCTGATTAAAAACATGCAGCCGCTGATGGGCGAGGATGCCAAAAAGGATGAATCGATGAACGCTTTTCTGCTGAAGTCCGAACTGAGCGAATTGAGCGGTAAGCAGGACGAGCTACTTGTTCGTATCGGTCGGCAGGCGTATGAAGCGCACCGGCAATCAGGTAAGTATCCGGAGTTTGCCTCGATATTTGCTCAGGCCGACGCGATTCAAACCCAAATCGACGCCAAGCAGGCGGAGGCGGAGCAGGCGGCTAAAGCCGCGGAACAGAAGGAACAAGCTGAGCAGCAGGCGTTGAGTGAGCGCACCTGCCCGAACTGTGGCGCAGAAAACGAGCCGGGTACCAAGTTCTGCCGGGAGTGCGGGACCAAGCTGGGGGCGCCGGCGGCAGTATTCTGTCCGCAGTGCGGCACAAAATGCGAGCCGGGACGGCGTTTTTGCGGTGAGTGCGGTGCGCCGCTGGCGTAATAACCAGACGCCGCGGTATCGGCGGATCACGACAGCTCAAGAAGAATTGTCATCCGCGGGCTTTTTGAAATGGCCCGCTTTTTGTATTAGGAACCCCACGTTCATAGATGTGGGTAATGATAAAACATATGGCACTTTCCAGGTATACGCTGAAAAGCTGGGAGCGTGCAGCGGGCTCATCTTCTCTCTGTCATCGCCCGTTCCTCTTATATTTTTTCTGCCTATTGCAGGGCCTATCCATATACTTGAATGACTGCGGAGATTCGCATAAAATATATCGCGCTGTTTTGTATAAATAGGAGACGGCGTTTCGGAGAGGAAACCGATATGTTGAGAATTGCCATTTGTGACGATGTTAGCGCCGAGCTTCGGCGTATCGCCGCGCTTACCAATGAATATCTGGCCGAGCGCAACGTTTGCGCCGATATTCGGGAGTTTTCCCATCCGGAAGCGCTATTGACCGCCTGCGAACCCAAAACATTTCATATATATCTGCTCGACATGGTCATGCCAATGATCAGCGGACTTGAGCTTGGGCGGTGCATACGCCGCGTCAGCACCGACGCGCAGATTATCTATATCACCACAGAGCCCGGCTTCGCGCTGGACGCATATTCGGTTAACCCCTTGCACTATCTGCTCAAGCCCGTGGATAAG